>Ga0209902_100114_pt1 | contig 150486 bp, 132 predicted proteins | sample FECB27metaG_FD_188304 | JGI IMG/M metagenome (GOLD analysis project Ga0209902, IMG submission 188304) | Cyanobacterial communities from the Joint Genome Institute, California, USA - FECB-27 (SPAdes) (version 2) | ecosystem: Environmental > Aquatic > Thermal springs > Hot (42-90C) > Microbial...
ATTCCCAAGTCTTTCCTACTTCACTACGCTCCTATCGGTAGAGGCAAGTCCTCAAACGCTGGTGGAAGCGACTACAGAGGAGAGTTTGAAAAAAGAGATTCCGGTTTATTCCGTTTTCTCGCTACACTACATCTATAACCATTCTTGTGGGATGGATGTCGCAGTACGTGCCGCACTCCGTCGCCCGTCTTTGGTTTAGGGCGGACAAGATGTCCACCCCACAAGAAAATCAGAGCATTAGCCCTGTTTTTTGGGCTTTTTTGGGCTTTTTTGGGCGCAGTGAGTCTGTATTATGAAATTTTTTCAGACAAAGTGCCAATCAATTCCCATAGCTATACTATTTATCCACAGGCTCCAACCAGCGTTTGATACTTGCTGGTAATTCGGAAACCAGACGTAACGGTAGCTGGGGTGTAGAGAGAGATTGAGCGTAAGCTGGTGTTAAAAAAGGTTGGTAAATTTTCGCTTCTGGTGTAAGTTGCTTGATAAATGCTAAACTGACTCCTTGAGTTAATTGACGTAAAGATTTGGTTTCTTCACCTATTCGTTCTTTAACAATACTGGTGGCTGCACTTGTTGGGTATGTTGGATCGCTAATACTTAAGTGAGTACCACCAATCGCAGTTAATAGGTACTTTTCAGCCCGCAGTTGGGTAAAAGGTTCTATCTGATGCTTCAGCCCTGGAGTCAGGGCGTCTTCGGTTCCAGTTAAGATTAAGACTGGCTTGCTGACTTGAGTCAAACCTTTTTTGCCAAAGAGGTTTCCAACTAGGGGGTTAAGAGCGATCGCACTCTTGATTCGCTGATCTTGTAACCTCAGTTTTCTCTCTGGTAAGGAAGCCGCCGCACACTGCAACCAATCACCAGGAGCTTCGCCAATATTTAAAGAATCTTTGCAAAATTTACGTAACTCCTCTAAGTCTACCTCTCCTCCTACCAAAGCCAAAGCGGTGTAACCTCCTAAAGAGTGACCGATAACACTGACTTTTTCGGTGTTTAACTTTCCTTGAAGTTGCCCAGGTTGAGTATTGAGTTTTGCCAGTTCATTCAGCGTAAAGCTGATATCTTTTGGTCGCTCAATAAATTCACTTGCTCTTAGCAGCTGTGCCAAATTCTGTGTATCTGAGGCTCTACTGACAGCGTTGGCGTTGCTACCAGGATGTTCAACAGCAGCAACAGTCAAGCCATAAGAAGCTAAATGACGCGCCAAATAGCTCAAAAATCTTCGGTTTCCCCCAAAGCCGTGGGAAAGGACAATCAGTGGGTTTTCGGCGTTTCCCTGACTCGAATAAATGTCTACAGGAATCGTACGGTTACGCTGTCGGTCATTCAAGATGATTGTCTGCTGCTGTACTGCTTCAGGACCCAGCGCTGCTGGATCGAATGCTGCTTTAAAGGGTATGCTACTTTCAGCAGCCAACTCTCGTTCTAGTAACAGACCAAAACCTTGACTTTGTAAGTTATTTGGGTTAAAATCAACAGCCAAACTGATAGCTTTCGTGGCGTCTACGGTAATATTCTCTCCTGGGTAGGCTCGCAAGAAGCTGAGTGCGTTAAAACCGTTTGCCTGGCGTAGTGCGAAATTCAGGGTTGCCTTGATACTTTCTGATGTACTGCCTGGTATAACTCCACCTATGGATGATATAAACTCTCTACCTCCTGGCGATCGCATCAAATCGTCAACAAATTTATCAGCAAAAGCAGGATTGACTTCCAAACGTTTCGTCAGAAATCCTCTGACTTCAGGCGTAAGCATCGATGACAAAACTTCCAGCCCCGATGGTAGTCTCCCGGTTTTGGCAAAGTTTTCTAAATCTGCGATCGCTACCGACTGCTGAAATGGACCTAGGCGGATGGTAACTGTTTGGGCTGCCAAAGTAGAGGGCATTCCGACACCCCATCCCAAAGTAAGCGTCAAAGCACATAGTAATTTTTGTGCCCAGGATGCCTTACGCCGATTTTTGCCAAGCTGAAAGTGCATATTAGTCATTTGTCACGAGTCATTTGTTATTAGTAGCGCATAACTCATGACTTTATTGGTCGCAGTGCAGTTTCGTGGAAGTTTGGGGACGCAAAGGGGTTGACAAGCGTCTCCACATTGTGTTCACGGTTAAAAGCCGATTCCGAAAAATCTGATAATACTTAAGATAGTACCTAGAGGTCCTCCTACAGTATTGATGGTATCAGAAGTCTTAGCTAGACCATTCCGGCTGATTAACACAACATCATTATTGCGAAGTATGGGATTGGTTTGCTCGTTAATTCCTGCTGTTAAATCTACTTTTACTAGACGTTTGGTAACAGATCCATCAGGATTGAGCCGAACCAAATCTACATTAGCCCTGGTCGCTCTCGCATCGTTAAATCCACCAGCAGCAAGTAGTGCTTGATTTAAGGAGCTATTCGGCTGAATTTCCACGGGTCCTGGTCTTTTGACTTCGCCGACCACGTTGACTTGAATGCGTGAGGGCGATAAAGTTGTTGTCGCTAATTGAGTCGCTTCTGCTCGGCTGATTTCCGTTGCAGTCGGAAAATAAATTGTATCTCCGTCTTGCACAATCAGATCTTGATTGATGTCACCACTTTCCAAAAGTTTCCACAAGTCAACTTTTATATTTTGTTCTCCACCGGTTCTTGTGGATCGGCGGATCACCACATTCCGGATATCAGCTTGTGGCGTCAAGCCTCCAGCTAATTGCAGCGCCCGTGTTACAGTGGGCAGACCTGTTATAGTAGGCGCACCTGTTGTGGTACCTGACCCTTCTGCGGCACCTTGGGTGATAAGATAGGTTCCTTGACGAATAACTTCACCAGTGACTGCTACTGTACGGGGTCTGGTGGGGTCAGCCGCAAAGCTTGATGCGGATAGATTTCGTGCATCTGCTAAATCTAAGGTGGTTGCTGTTGGCACATAGATGGTGTCTCCATCCCGCAAGGTAAGATCCTGTGGTATCCTGCCTGTTTGTCTAATTTCCTTCAAATTGACAGTGACGATTTGCTCTGGACCTCGTCCTAGCTTCCGCCTTAACTGCACTTTTGTCTCATCTGCCGCTTGCGTGATTCCCTGAGCTGTCGTAAGTGCTGATAATACAGTGGGGTACTGCACACCAGGATTGTCACCCGCGCCTCCTTGCAAGCTGAGACTGTAAGCTCCTGGACGTGTCACCTCTCCGGCAACGAAAATATTGATAGGACGTGATGCTATAAGATTGATTGATATAATAGGGCGTTTGAGAAAACGAGAGTATCTCTGAGCAATTAAGTCAGCGGCTTGTTCTGTTGTTAGCCCTAAGACGGATACGCTGCCAATCAGAGCTAAGTTTATCGCTCCACCAGGGGGAATTTGATACACGCCTGAATATTCCGGAACTTCAAATACCTTGACTTCGATGCGATCGCCGCCGCCTAATGTATAGTTTGTATCTACCCTACCCGTTGCGCCTGGTACGGCTTGCCTCTGAGTATAGTTTGTTTCTTTCTGTATCGTTGATGGTACGGCTTGTCTTTGTGTATTTGTTATCGCTGCTGGTACGGCTTGGCTTTGAGAAGTTGTTTTTCTTTGCGTCGTTCTTGGTACGGCTTGTCTTGGAGGATTTGTTTTTATTTGTGTTGTTGGTTGTTTGACTTGATTCTGAGCTAAGCTAACAGACGGAAACGCGATATGAACAACAGTTAACAGTACCACACCCCCGAATGGTTTACTGATAAATTTTAACCTTGCATTATCCATATTTACCTGAGACTACTATTTAGTAAAGTACTTTCTAAACATTTTTAGCTTGACTCTTCTTACCTATTCAAGTTCCTCACAATCATCTCTTCTTAAAGAATCTTCTTTATCGGGAGCATAATTGTTTATTGTCTTTGAACTTTTAGTAAAGTTCATTTAAAGTTGAATCTTGATTGTACCTACTTTTTAAAGTATTGTGGTTCTCATTACAGTTTATATGATTTTTTTTGCACTCGCCTACTAGTATAAATACAAATATTCTTCTTTAGCAAATATTACTTGTAAGAAAAGTAGGATTTTCAGTCACATAGGGTGCCATATAAACAGGATAAACCCACAATGAAAATATTAGTAAAAATAGAGAAAGCTTTGAATTACCCAATCTTTTTATACGTTATTCATTGTGTCTAATAGTTATGGAAAGAGTATCTGACTGAGGACGGTGAGGAACAAAGGTTAGCAGAATCCCCGTCAAACTATTTAGGAGAGTTGTTATGTCTTTGGATTTGTTGGACAAAAAACTCCTCCAAAGAAGGACGAGACAAATTCATGGCAATGAGTTGCCCTCCCATCAAGCGAAGACTAGCCAGAAAATCATAAGCATCGCCTTGCACTTCACCTTGCCAAGAACCATTAGGGTGATACTCTAGATTGGGAACCCATTTTTTGAGAATTTCCCAATCACCACCTTGACCTTTGACATGATATACGTTACTTGTTCCTAATAGTTCATTAAGGAAACCAGAGGAGATTAATTCTCCTTGAGCAAGGATAGCGACGCGATCGCAAAGTTGCTCAACTTCACTAAGAATATGGCTGTTGAAAAAAACCGTCTTACCTGAAGCTTTAAGCGTCACGATAATTTCGCGCATTTGGTAACGCCCCACAGGGTCAAGACCGGACATCGGTTCATCAAGAAACACCAGTTCTGGGTCATTGATGAGTGCCTGTGCCATACCGACACGCTGTAGCATTCCTTTAGAATAGCGACGAAGCAGCTTTTTGCGGGCGTCTGCTTGGGATAACCCCACCAATTCCAACAGTTGAGGAATGCGTTGACGTTGCACTTTTTTAGGAATTTGAAACAGCCCAGCTGCTGCTTGTAAAAACTCCCAAGCAGTGAGGTAGTCATACAAACAAGGATTTTCGCTGAGGTAGCCGATACGTTCTTTAACACTGCGATCGCCCAATGGTCTGCCCAAAAGCAATCCCCGTCCTGACGTTGGGCGAATAATCCCCAACAACAATTTCAACAGCGTCGTTTTTCCAGCACCATTCGGTCCGAGTAACCCAAAAGTTTCTCCCTTATAAACTTTCAAAGAACAGCTTTTAAGGGATACGACTTTTTGATTCAAAAAAAAGCCAGTACGATAGACTTTTCGCAACTCAGAAGTTAGGACAACAGGCGGAATGCCTGTGGTATTTATTTGAGAGTCGGGGGCGTCTGCAACAGACATCATGTTGTGCTTAGGGCTACAGCAAAAATACGATGTAATGATAAATTACCCAGTTGACTGACAATAATAACACCTTATTGACTAATGTCCTCTCAGTAGGGGATGAGGGAGTGAGGGAGTGAGGGAGTGAGGGAGGGAAGGAGTGAGGGAGACTCATAATTTTGAATTTTGAATGAGCGAATTTTGAATTGATTTTCCCTGCTCCGGGTGCTTGTTCACAGCATCCCCTTGGAACTGGGAATCATACCTGCACGACGCTTATCGATTTCTACTGCCATCCGCATTGCTCTGGCAAATGCCTTAAACGTTGCTTCAATAATGTGATGGGAATTCATGCCATCCAATTGGCGAATGTGCAGTGTCATTTGGCTGTGGTTCACTAAAGCCACAAAGAATTCGCGTACTAACTGGGTGTCATAAGTTCCCACCCGCTGAGTGGGAATTTGCAAGCCATAGCTCAGGTGAGGGCGTCCAGAAAAATCCAACGCCACCTGAATGAGTGCTTCATCAAGAGGTGCAAAGAAATGACCAAAGCGGACAATACCTTTCTTATCGCCAAGTGCCTTGCTTATAGCTTGACCCAAGGTAATACCTACATCTTCGTTGGTATGGTGGTCATCAATGTGCAAATCCCCCGTCGCCTTGATTTCCAAATCAAATAACCCGTGGGAGGTGATTTGATGCAGCATATGATCTAAAAAGGGAATGCCGGTTGCTGCATTGCAAACACCTGTACCATCGAGGTTAACTCTGACATACACATCTGTTTCGCTTGTCGTGCGGCTAATTTCGGCAATACGAGCGCCGTTGGGAGGCGCTTGGTTGTGTGAGGGGAGAATTTGGTGTAGGACGGAGTCCTTGGCGGAGGCATCGCTTATTTGCATACAGAACCTAGCTTATGGTTACTATAGAGTAATGGGTCAGAGCCATTTGCTAACAGCTAATCGCTAATGGTAAATAGACAAATAGTGATTATCAGTTAACAAATAGCAATACTAACTTTACATTCCCATGATTTCATATCCTGCATCCACGTACAGGACTTGCCCTGTGATTCCACTTGCCAGGTCACTACATAGGAAAGTCGCCGCATTGCCCACTTCTTGCTGAGTGACGGTGCGTCTTAGAGGAGCAACCTGCTCCACATGATGAATCATATCCAAAATGCCTCCTACAGCACTAGAGGCTAAAGTCCGAATCGGACCAGCAGAGATGGCATTCACTCTGATATTTTGTGGACCCATTTCAGCTGCTAAGTATCGCACACTCGCTTCTAGCCCTGCTTTGGCAACTCCCATCACATTATAGTTGGGAATTGCCCGCACACCTCCTAGGTAGGTGAGAGTGACGATACTTCCTCCCTGTGTCATCAAAGGTTTAGCATATCCGGCGAGTTGCACGAGGGAGTAGGTACTGACCTCTAAAGCTAGATTGAAGCCAGAACGGGAGGTTTGGCTAAAATCTCCACTCAGATCATCTTTGTTGGCATAGGCAAGGCAATGGATAAGAATATCTAAAGACCCCCATTTAGCGCTAATCGTATCGAAGGTAGATTTAATCTCCTCGTCGTTCTGGACATTACAAGGAAGAAACAAACTAGGGTTTAGCGGTTCTACCAGTTCTGCGACTTTTTTCTCCATTTTGCCTTTCTCATCTGGCAAATATGTAATGCCTAGGTTAGCTCCTGCTTTGTGTAGTTGTTGGGCTATCCCCCAGGCGATCGAGCGGTTGTTTGCGATTCCCGTTACTAAGGCATTTTTTCCGGTGAGATCCAGCATAGAAATTCTTAATGTGAACATTCATGCTTGAGCATACTAGAATCTGACACCAATTTGTCTTTGTTTTGGGTACTATTTGCAAACATGAATTTTCAGTAAACTTTTGATACAACACAATTCACACTTAATTTTTAAGACATGGCCAACATATAGCGGTTATTAATGATTGTTGAGTAGGTGGTAGCTGGTTGAAAGTAGGTAGTAGATAGTAGGTATTAGGTAGTCAATAGGGTTTTTCTCCCTATCTAGCAGATACCACTCTCAAGAACCTTTTCATACCTTCAATAGAATTACTATGTCTATTTTTTTTACTTTATAAAACTTTTGAAAAGAAGTTTTGTAATTAACTATTAAAAAGGACTAGATCTAAAGACTAAAAATTATGTATTATGATGAACAAATAACTGTAAGGCAAAGATGATAAGTATAGGAAAGTACAAAAACGTTGACAATGTGTGATTGATTTTTCAGGTGTATTCTTAGGGAATCGGTTTTAGTTTTTCCGGCATTGGGTAGGGGAAGGGAGATGATCGTGACACAAGATAAAGCCCTAGCAAATGTTTTTCGTCAGATGGCAACCGGAGCGTTTCCGCCGGTTGTGGAAACATTTGAACGCAATAAAACCATCTTTTTCCCCGGCGATCCTGCCGAACGAGTGTATTTTCTATTAAAAGGTGCCGTTAAACTCTCCAGGGTGTATGAAGCAGGAGAAGAAATAACCGTAGCACTGCTGCGGGAAAATAGTGTTTTCGGCGTCTTGTCCTTGCTGACAGGAAACAAGTCAGATAGGTTTTACCATGCGGTTGCTTTTACATCTGTAGAATTGCTGTCAGCACCAATTGAACAGGTGGAACAAGCGCTAAAGGAAAACCCAGAATTGTCAATGTTAATGCTGCGAGGACTATCTTCGCGGATTTTACAGACAGAAATGATGATAGAAACACTCGCTCACAGAGATATGGGTTCTAGGTTGGTGAGTTTTTTGTTAATTCTTTGTCGTGATTTTGGCGTTCCTTGTGCAGATGGAATCACAGTTGATCTGAAGCTATCTCATCAAGCGATCGCTGAAGCAATTGGTTCAACCCGCGTTACCGTCACTAGGTTACTAGGTGACTTGCGCGAGAAAAAGATGATTTCCATACACAAGAAAAAGATTACTGTTCATAAGCCTGTTACCTTAAGTCGGCAATTCACCTAAAAAAGTTTTGAGTTCGGAGTCCTGAGTTATGAGTAAGATAAAAAAAGTGAGAAAAAAGAACTCAAAACTTAGGGCTCAAAACTCAGAGCTTTCTTGGATTGGAATAAGGATAGGTGAAAATTGAGTGAACTCAATGCTTGCCTTTTTCCCAATTTCCCACAGATAATGACTGGAAGTAGTAGGCTGTATCTGGAAGGATTTCGTCGGTAGCTGAAGATGACCACCGGGTACATCCTAATTTTGGCAATTTTAATTGTGGGAGGCGTGATTGCCACCGTAGGCGATCGCATTGGCACAAGAGTTGGCAAAGCGCGGCTCTCACTGTTCAAGCTGCGTCCTAAAAACACAGCAGTACTGGTAACGATTTTGACAGGAAGTTTGATTTCGGCATCTACCCTAGCAATTTTATTTGCTGTCGATGACGGATTGCGCACAGGAGTGTTCGAGCTAGAGGATATTCAAAAAGACCTCAAGCGCAGGCGCGAACAACTGAACATAACAGCAAAACAGCTAGAAGACACAAAAGGAGAGCTAGATCAAGCCCGAAAAGAACAAAAGGCTCAACAAGAACGCTTGCAGCAGACGAATCAGTCCTTGCAGGAAGCAAACGCCAAACAACAGGCAACTCAGGCTCAACTGAACCGTACTATTAGCCAACAAGCTCAGACTCAAGCTCAACTTCAAGGCACACAAAACCAGCTTAAGGGAGCAGTCACTCGCTATAAACAAGCGATAAGGGAACTTCAAAGCGTTGCTGACGAGAAAAAAAAGCTGTTGGTGGAAATAGAACAACGAAAAGTAGAACGCCAACGACTTTATGCGGAAGCCAAAAAAGCAATTGAGCAAGCCAAAACAGCGATTGGGAAACGCGATCGCGAACTAGCCAACCGACAGGAAGCTATTGAAGAACGTGATAAAAAAATCACCGCACTGGATCAACTCATTCAAAAACGCAATGCAGAAATTGTAGCCCGAGAGCAAGTGATTGCTCAACGAGAATCTCGCCTCCAAGAATTGGAAACACAACAATACTCTCTGGAACAGGAAGTGGCAAGGCTGGAAAAATACTACCAGTCTTACCGTGACCTGCGTTTAGGGAAACTAGCACTATCTCGTGGTCAAGTTCTTGCCGCAGGCGTCGTTCGTGTCTCACAGCCTGTTGCAGCACGTCAGGCAATCATTCAACTTTTACAAGAAGCCAACCGAAACGCTAGCATCGAATTAACTGAGCCTGGGACGAATCCTACAAATTCGCAGCTGCTCCAAGTAACACAAGAGCAGGTAGAGCAATTGAGCAAGCAGATTAATGATGGTCGAGAATACGTAGTGCGAATTTTTTCTGCAGGCAATTATGTCAAAGGAGAGAAGCAGATTGGATTTTTTGCTGATGCAGCGCGCAATCAAGTCGTTTTTACCGGAGGTGAGGTCATAGCAACCACGAGCGCAGATCCCAACACCATGACATCCTATCAAGTACGCCAGCGGCTGGAACAGCTCATTTCTGCTTCGCAATTTCGTGCCCGTAACGCTGGGATTTTAGAAAGTATTCAAATCGATGGGACTTTCATTCGCTTTATTGCCCAGTTGAGACAGTACAACCAGCCAATAGATATCAAGGCTATTGCCGCAGAAGACACATATACAGCCGGACCATTGAAAGTTAAACTAGTGGCAATCCAAAACGGACAGATTATTTTTAGCACTTAAAAAACTAAGGATAAATGAAAAATGCCTAAGTACCAATGTTTTCGATCTATATTGCTAATTGTTAATTTTTAATAATTATAATCAAAAGTTTATAGTCGAAAAGCTATTGACTTTTAGCAAAAGACCTCAGGAGTCAGAACTCAGGAGTCAGAATGGCTCGTGTATGACTGGCAGATGAGTAAAGGGAAAAACAAGAGGGGAAAGGGTAAAGGAAAGCCATTCCCCTTTCCCCCCGCCCCTTATCCCCAGAGGGGACCCCACCTTGCCCATTCCCCATACCCAAATGATTCTGACTTCTGAATTCTGTAAGGGCAAGCGCACACTACGTGAACGCGTAGCGTGCCGAAGGCATATTCTGACTCCTGCTTTAACTTTTTATTATGACTTTGCGTGAATTCTTGCCAACTCAACCAGCTATCTTGGGTTTCGACCCAGGTCGTGATAAGTGTGGTTTAGCTGTGATGGGACTGGATAGACAACTGTACCATCACCAAGTCGTATCGGCAAGTGAGGCGATCGCCGCTATTGTGTCGCTGCGTCAAAAATTTCCCATTTCCTTACTGGTGATGGGTGACCAAACCACGGCAAAACGCTGGAAACAGCAGCTGTATGATCAATTAGCAGATCCGCTGAACGTTATTTTAGTCGATGAGCGCTACACTAGCTTAGAGGCACGCGATCGCTACTGGCAGATGTATCCTCCCAAAGGATTCGCCAAGCTGATACCACAGGGCTTTCGGCAACCTCCACGACCAATAGATGACATTGTAGCTATCTTGTTAATTGAAAGATACCTCAATCGTTTAACTGTTTCGCCGTAAGTCCCGCACTATAAAGGTACTCAGTTTAGTGCCGGGATATAAGGCGGAAGATGACGAAAACATCTGGTGAACAATATTGACCATAGGTCAATAAGAGAATGAGATGGTTGAGGAATCTCTTCTCTCCAGGAACTCAAGGACAAACCCACAAAGTCTATAATATAAATGCCCGTAGCAATTATGCTCTCTTTGTGGCGATATTGGTGCCGACCATCCACTTGACACAAACGGACTACTTTGTAGGTGAACAGTGCAAACGTTGGGAAACGGAATAGACATAGAATTTGTTAGTAAATTCGCTACGTACAAGGACTCCGTGGGGCCTGACTGAGTCTCTAAACTGCCTGTGGAGGTATCGTTTCGGGGACAAGCAATCTGCTTGCATTGCAAGTCTAGATACGACCAATGAAGCAGGAAATTTCTAGTTCCTAAAAGGAACCGCTTCGCTTCAAAGCAATTTGGAGAAGCCCCCACTGTACCGCTTGCGGTCAGTGTGTGGAGAATGTCACCTGAATCAGTAGTTAAGAATCAAGAGTGAAGAAACAACAGGGAAAAGTGAAGAAAGAAGACTCAAGAAATCATTCTGTCTTCTGTGTTGTGTCTTCTATCTTCTTTGTTACAGTTGTGCCCGAATCGTAAAAGCGTAGTCTCCTCCCGGTTCAAGCTGGTAGTCTCGTTGCTCCAAAAAGCGACCAAGAGGTTCTTTGATTAAAGCTCGCCCTTGAGAAGGCTTGACAGACAGTTCTCCCCGGCGGAAATGCCATTGGAACTGCCATTCAAAGTCACCTGCTCTGACTTCACCTTCAAGAAAGCCCTGTTGCCAGGATTGACGGGTAATCCTCACATGGGCGGTAGTTTCTGGTAAACGTTTAGCACTCACAATGCTGTGTGTCAAGTTTAAAATGAAAGCTAACTTTTTATAGCTTTACATTTCCTCAAAATACCTCAAATACACCAATGGGAGTATTTGGATATTTGTGCTGTTAAGCCTAGATGGAATGTAAAGCTATAATTGGCGTGACTCTCAGCCTTAAGCTATGTACACTAGTCCCAGACGAGTGAACTCAAAGGCTACACGGACAAAGGCGTGACTAGCAAGCTTGGGGTTGCGAAAAATTCTAGCGCTTTTCCCTAATAAACATGAATTCATCGGCGTTTTTGATAGGTGTTTGTCCGGTTGTTAATTACTGAAAGGAGCGGCATTCTTGGAGTAGCAGTTTTGTTACCAAGGTTCTTACGGAGATACTAGCTATGACTCAGCCGAACAAGCAACTCCAACAAGATGAGTTACATCACATCTTTGTACCTTATCAGACAGCAAGCCTTGGTGGAACCCAAAAAGTTACATTGAGGTCGGGAAAAAGTTATGAAGTAAAGATTCCAGCCAACAGTGTCGAAAGCGCTAAATTATGCTTAAAAAGATGTGGTTTGCAAGGAAATGATGTTGTCCTTGTTCTACATACTTTATTTGATAAGACTTTAGATATAGAAAAATTAATAGACTACTTGATAACCAGTGTAGATATTAAGCCAGAGAGCAAAAAAAGATGTAAAAAGGTGTATCATATCATTCAAAATGCTAAATACATTGAGGATTTAGCATCTTTAGATTTGTTAGATTTTATGGTTTCTTCTTCTAAGACCGATTCATCAGTTTGTCAGCGGTACAACATTGCCAGTCAAAGTTCTCGATTGATAAAAATTGAGCAGTGTATTGAAGATGCCTTAGCAGGATCTAACCTTGATGAGACTGAGCAGCAATCAATTAGAGGAACATACCAGTGCATCAGAGCAGGAGAAGGAATAACTGATTTTGGTGTTCTAAATAAGCTTGACTTTATTATTCTAAATTCTTCACTTCCTGATGCGCTCAAACAACTCTACTTCCAGTACAGTGTCACATCTAGGGCAATTACTGCTGATTTATTTATTGTCAATCTAATTAATAATTGTTTTACTATTAGTAGTAGTATATATAAATCGGAATTACTTGCTGCATATACTACACTTAGAGATGGCAAGCAAGTTTCTGATAAAGCAACCTTAAAATCATTAGATTCGCTAATCTTGAATTCTGATATTCCAGATGATTGCAAGGTAATTTACAAGCTGCTGCGTGAGCCAGTAACTAATCAGAAGGGAAAGTCTGCGGGGGACAATGATACTATTGCGGCTGTAAAGAAAGTTGCTGACTCAGTGAAAAAAGCATCTGGGTTTGTCCCAACTGCTACCAAAGTTGCAACAACTATAGGAGCGAAAGCAGGAACAGGAGCAGCATTTGGTACCTTCTTTGGAGGCGCAGCAACTAATGCTACCTTAGCTTGGTTGGGGGGTGGTTCTGTAGCTGCGGGTGGCTTAGGAATGTTAGGAGGATTAGCAGTCGCTACGGGTGGAGCTGCTTTGATTGGTGCAGCAGCTCTGGTATCTGTTGCCTCTGTTGCTCAAATGGACTCTCAGGATAAAAAGAACTTAGGAATTGCAGCCGGAGTAGGAATGGCAACGAGTGCAGCAGCTGTTGGCACAGCTTGGGCGGCGCTCAGTGCTTTTGGTGTAGCTAGTACAGGTACTGCTATTAGTACATTATCAGGAGCCGCAGCCTACAGTGCTACTATGGCAGCCCTTGGTGCGGTTGGTGTAATGACTGGAGGGGCTGCCCTTGTAGCATTTGGTGTAGGTTTTACAGCTTGGAAGTTTCTCCAAGGAAATAAGAATGACCCGAAACAGATCTTGAAGCAGTTAGAGGCTAAACTGTATTCCTAATCTCAATAGTCAATTCATTTTCTGGTGGCAAGATGCCGGGCGAGACGAGTTCACTCGTGCGGCGAGGGCGTTCATACCTAAGGAGAAATTTTAAAGCCCGCGCAAGCGGGCTTGATCCCTGTAGCCGCAAGTTCACTCGTGCGGCTGTCTAGATTTGGGATTTGCAATTTAGCCGCAAGTTCACTCGTGCGGCTATCTAGATTTTAGATTTGCGATTCATCCACAATCGGTAAATCTAAATCCTGATTTAGAGATTACCGATTCACAGCCGCAGCTTCTCGCGCTGCAGCCGCCTGTTCTGGATGAATACCTAGGCGGGTGAGATTAATCCTGCCTTTGTTGTCAATTTCCCGGACTTTGACAATCACTTCATCACCGACTGCGACTTCATCCTCAACTTTGCCAACACGATAGTCAGCAAGTTGCGAAATGTGGATCATCCCTTCTTTGCCAGGTAAAAACTCCACAAACGCACCAATCGGTATGATTCGTGTCACGCGGCCTACGTAGACATCACCTTCGTTGAGCTTTCGTGTCATGCCTTGGATGATGTTACGCGCTTTTTTAGCTTTGCTTTCATCCACGGCAGAAATCGTCACCGTTCCATCGTCTTCGATGTCAATTTTTGCACCTGTTTCCTCAGTGATGCCCTTAATCGTCTTACCACCTGGTCCAATGACCAAACCAATCATGTCTGAATCTATCTTGATGGTCAACAGACGTGGAGCATAAGGTGACATTTCCTCGCGCGGTTCAGCAATTGTCTGGAGCATTTTCTCCAGAATGTGCAACCGTGCTTCTTTAGCTTGGTGGACGGCTTGGGAGATAATATCCAAAGGCAAACCTGAAATTTTCATATCCATTTGCAGGGCGGTAATTCCTTTATCCGTCCCGGCTACTTTGAAGTCCATGTCACCCAAAAAGTCCTCGATCCCCTGAATGTCAGTTAGGACTCGGACTTCGTCGCCTTCCTTAATCAAACCCATTGCGGCACCGCTGACAGGTTTGGAAATGGGTACGCCTGCATCCATCAACGCCAGCGTGGAAGCGCACACTGAACCCATTGAGGTAGAACCATTGGAAGAAAGAACTTCTGATACTACCCGAATGACGTAGGGAAATTGTTCTCTTGACGGTAGCACAGGTAATAAAGCTCTTTCTGCAAGCGCCCCGTGACCAATTTCCCGTCGTCCTGGCGCACGTAGGGGTTTGGTTTCCCCGACGGAGAACGGTGGGAAGTTGTAATGATGCATGTAGCGCTTGTGTTGATCCTGTTGCAAGTCATCATTTAATGTCTGGGCATCTCCCGGTGTGCCTAGAGTACAAGCGGTTAGCACCTGAGTCAGTCCCCGGTTAAATAAACCACTGCCGTGGACTCGCTTGGGCACAACGCTCACTTGAGAAGATACGGGACGTACTTCATCTAGCTTGCGACCGTCAACGCGAACATTATCTTCGATAATTTGACGGCGCATGAACTTTTTGGTAAGTTCTTTGAAGGTATTACCAACAGCCTTACTGTTTGCAGATGCGGCAACGCGAACGGTGTCTTCTTCTGGAAGTTCCGCGATCGCTGTTTGAATTGACTCCTTTATGGCATCTAAAGCTGTATCTCGTGCTGTTTTGTCCAGATCAAATTGCGACAGAATTTTCTTAATTCCCTCGGCAGCGCGATCGCGTATATAATTTTCCAGCGTCGGGTCTACCTCTGGTGGCTCCTGCACGACAATTTCCAGACCCATTTCTACGAGCAAATCTTGCTGCGCCTTAATTAAGTCCTGTACAGCTTCGTACCCAAAATCAATCGCTTCGATAATGTCTCTTTCTGACAGTTGATTGGCACCTGCTTCCACCATGATCACACCTTCTGGTGAACCAGCAACTATCAGATCAAGGTCTCCTGCTTCAATTTCTGCATAAGTAGGGTTAATGATAAAATCATCTCCCACAAGACCCACACGTACTGCCGCCATTGGTCCATTAAATGGTATCTTAGCGATCAGAGTGGCGATCGAAGCACCAGTCACTGCTAACACATCAGGTGGTACCAATTCATCCATCGACAACGTCAAGGCAATGACTTGCAGGTCATCTCGCAACCACGACGGGAACAAAGGACGCAGAGGACGGTCTATGAGACGGCTGGTAAGAATTGCTCTTTCTGGCGGACGACCTTCCCGCCGCATGATCCCTCCGGGAATTCTACCTGCTGCATACAGTCTTTCTTCGTAATCTACTGTTAAGGGAAGAAAATCAATGCCTTCTCTGGCTTCTGAACGCGTAGCCGTCACTAAAACTGCTGTGTCCCCAGATTCTATCAACACTGAGCCACCAGCCTGGGGAGCTAGATGACCAACTTTCAGTCGAATATCCCGTCCGTCAAAGGATATTGACTTCTCAAATTCTCCCATTCAGTTTTTTTTCCTTCTATGCACGCTATTCTCTCTCTGTGGCAATCCTAACATTTATGCTCAATGGCTGACGTCAGTTCCATACAAAGATAAACAACTATAACTTACGCACCTAAGTCTAGCCTGTTGAGGCTCTTATAAGAGGGCAAACGAGTAAGGGGAAGCAGGAAAATTTATTTTCCTACAGGCGTACCAGGCGCGGTAGGCTTATTCCTCATAGCCCTACATTGTTTCTCAAAAACATCGCCAATGCCCAGGAATTCCTTAATTCCTTGCCTACGCAGTCTAGGTTGTACAATGAAACCAGCGTTGCAAATATGCCTACACTAACCTGGTATGTAAAGACACGTTTGCAAAGCTCTACTCTAATGAGAAGACGTCCAAACAGCGTCTCCTAACGAGCGAGCAAGTTTCGCGTCTCTACAACAAAAATCCAAGATTTTTTTGGTTTGTGTATTGCACTTCATCAGCTTTACTAATATTTATTCAGTTTTTTCTAAATGTTATCTATATGAAAGACTTGTCTATAAATATCTATAAATAATTTTAAATAATACAAAATATACCAAAACAAGTAATTTGCGATATTAAAAGAAAAGCGTTGCTAAATTTAGGTATGAAACAAACCAGTGGAAAAATCTAAAAAATACAATCTTTGCGACGCCAGTCGCCTACAGAGGGAAACCCTCCAAAGGGCGCTGGCTCGTCTTTACGCGACACTAAATTTATACTCGCGCCGCAACGCAAAAAAAGAATTCTAGACCTTAAAAAAGCGAAAATCTAAGTTGTTGTCAAATGGCAATTTTACATGGTAGTTGGTTAACACAAAATCAGGGTAGTTGTGTATTTATTTGGGGGGAGACTTGGCGAACTCTTGAGACAAATTCTAGTAAGGCTGCATCACATATACCGCCACATCCATTGGCGATGACACCATTAGAATTAGTTGAATGGCTGGATTCGCGTAACATTTCAATCGCTAGAAGCCTGCAAAAACAAGATGTAGAGACATTGCATACAACTTCTCTACGAAATCGCAAAACACGTAAAGCTGCCAGTGCTGGTGAAGTCAGTTTGCCAACGCACTCCCAAATCATTGCCTTACCAAGTCATATCTTAGAAAATACTAAGGAGCAAACAGCATCAATATTCCCAGCACATTCTGCCGCATTAGGTTTAGAAGAAGAAACTCCACAGTACCTGCAACCTTGGCTGATTGAAGGTTTTTGTCTCAACCCTAAAGAGGCAATAAAATTTCTCACTTCCCTACCACTAAATGTCACCAATGGAGAAAATACTTTTTTGGGGGGAGATTTACGCTTTTGGGTGCAGGTTGCCCGCTGGAGTTTAGATTTAATTTCGCGTTGTAAGTTTTTGCCTGTCATTCAACGACAACTAGATAATTCCGTCGTCGCCAAATGGCAAGCACTTCTAGACAGCGCCCAAGACGGAACTCGCCTGGAAAAATTTTCCCAATTGATGCCACTGGCTTGTCGGACTTACCAAGGAAGTGGACGAGATGAGGGAGATCACGAAGCAACCTCCTCCTTATCCCCCTCATCCTCCTCATCCCCCTCATCCCCCTCATCCCCCTCATCCCCCTCATCCTCCTCATACCCTCATATAAACCTCCCGCCCGAACCCCAAGAATTGCTGCTGGGATTTCTTCACAGTACGATAGATGCCCAAGTACGAGTGATGGTGGGTTCCCAAACTTTGGTAGAACCCAGAGTGATGGCGTCTCTACCGTCTGCAGTGCGAGAGTGGTTACATTCTTTGACGGCTGCGTCAAACACAGTCAGCACCGATTCATTTGGGGTGGAACGACTGGAGGCGGCGCTGAAAGCTTGGACTATGCCCTTGCAATACCAAATGCAGGCGAAAAACCAGTTTCGTACCTGTTTTGTGCTGCGTTCCCCACAGTCAGGCGAGACAGATTGGACTTTGGCTTATTTCCTCCAAGCGGCTGATGACCCAAATTTTCTAGTGGATGCGACAACGATTTGGAAGCATCCTCTGGAAAAATTGGTTTATCAAAATCGCACAATTGAACAACCGCAAGAAACATTTTTGCGGGGTTTGGGGTTGGCTTCGCGATTGTATCCACCAATTCAACTCAGCTTAGAAACCCAATATCCTGAATCTTGCCGCCTCAACCCAGTTCAAGCTTACGAGTTTATCAAATCTGTCGCGTGGCGGTTTGAAGATAGCGGTTTAGGCGTCGTTTTGCCTCCCACTTTGACGAACCGTGAAGGATGGGCGAACCGTTTGGGTTTAAAAGTCACAGCTCAAACGCAGAAGAAAAAGCTAGAACGCTTGGGTTTGCAGAGTCTGTTGAATTTTAAGTGGGAATTAGCAATTGGTGGGCAGGCTCTTTCCAAAGCAGAATTTGACAAGCTGGTGGCACTGAATAGCCCATTAGTAGAAATTAACAACGAATGGGTGGAATTGCGACCTCAAGATATCAAGACAGCGCAAGCATTTTTTGCTTCTCGTAAAGACCAAATGGCGCTGTCTTTGGAAGATGCTTTGCGCATCAGTACAGGGGATACCCAGACGATTGAAAAATTACCAGTGGTCAGCTTTGAGGCGTCTGGGGCATTGCAAGAGTTAGTCACGGCGTTGACGAACAACAAAGCTGTCGAACCTCTGCCCACACCCGCCAGTTTCCAAGGAAAGTTGCGACCTTATCAAGAACGCGGAGTGGCGTGGCTTGCCTTTCTGGAACGTTGGGGCTTGGGCGCTTGTCTCGCGGACGACATGGGATTAGGAAAATGCGTAGCCAAAAATACACTGATTTACGTAAATGGAGGACTACGCACAGCAGAAGAAATTTGGCAGAGCTATGCTGGAGAAACAAAGTTTGATGGCGAGGGATTTTGGGCTGACCCTACAGAGCAATTACTGGTAAATTCCATAGATGAGAAAACTGGCAAAATTGTACAAGCGCCTATTCGGCAGCTTTATCGGCAGCAAGTTTGTGAAAAATTACGGAAAGTCACTCTGCAAGATGGTAGCAGTGTCACCATCACCCGTCGTCACAAACTGCTGACGAGTAAAGGATGGACAAATGAATTACGGGTAGATGATTACGTTTGCGTACCAGCAAAAATGTTCTGGAACGGGCAAGCTGAAGATCCCGATTTAGTTAAGTTTCTTGCTTGGCAAATTGCCGAAGGATATGAACAGCTTGATTTGGGAAAAGTGACTATATCACAGAAAGATACCAGAGTGTTAGAAGATTTACTCCAAATCTTCCAACGCATTAGCAAGCGCTATGACCTGAAGATTAATAGCCCCAGTATCTGCACCTTCCCTAGCAGAGTTTCATGTCTAAGAGTTAACAGCCAAGCTTATCAGCGATTCTTAGAAACTAAGGGTTATGTTTGGGGCAAACTGTCGGCAGAAAAGTCGATTCCGCCCTTTATCATGCAGGCAGACTTAGATAGTGTGCGTACCTTTTTACAAAACTATTTCGATGCTGAGTCTGCTGTTATTTCTAGTATGCGGAGTATCGAGATTGCCACAGCTTCACCGCTGTTGATTCAGCAGCTTTCTGCACTGCTGCGACGCTTCGGTATCTGGTTACGAATATCGTCCAAACAAAAGTGTGCCACAAATGGAACTCGTACTTTACGCACCTACTATATTGGTGTGATTGGAGGAAATTCTGCCCGCAGATTTTTGCAAGAAATTGGGTATAGCATTCCAGAAAAACAGCGGAAGTTAGAAGAAATTTGTCAACAGGTTAGCAATACAAATGTTGAAGGAATCCCAGCTTCTGATATTGTTGCCGAAACAGTTGCAGCAACGAGGCTGCCTTTGCGGCATGTTGGTATGCACAACACGGTTTACATTAATGGTTCGCAGGAATTTTCCAAACATAGCTTGCAGCAAGTCATAGCTGGAATGAACCGTATGATCAGTGGAGAAGCCCAACAGGACTATCAGCTGCTAAAACCTTCTAAATGGACAACTCAGACACTTGAAGCTTATGCACAACTAGACGTACAACAGTTGAAGTTAACGCGTCAATCTTTGCAACGTCTTCTCGATCAGGAAGTTTTCTATTGCAAAATTGAAAGCATAGAAGATGTTGAGTATGAAGGTTGGGTTTATGACCTTGAAGTTAGTGAACATCATAATTTTGTCGCTAACAATATTATCTGCCATAACACCATCCAATTCATCGCCTTCCTTTTACACCTAAAAGAACAGGAAACACTGGAAAAACCAACTTTGCTTGTTTGCCCAACTTCAGTGTTAGGAAACTGGGAACGGGAAGTCAAAAAATTTGCTCCAACACTGAAAGTTTTGCAATATCACGGTGACAAACGCGCCAAAGGTAAGGCGTTTTTGGAAGTAGCAAATAAGCATGATATAGTCATCACAAGTTATTCGCTGATTCAGCGTGATATCAAATCATTGCAAGGCGTTTCTTGGCAAGTTGTTGTGTTAGATGAAGCGCAAAATGTGAAAAATCCAGAGGCAAAGCAGTCCCAGGCAGTACGGCAAATAGAATCTACATTTCGCATTGCCTTGACGGGAACACCAGTAGAAAATAGACTCCAAGAACTCTGGTCTATTTTGGATTTTCTCAATCCAGGGTATTTGGGAAATCGGCAATTTTTCCAGCGACGGTTTGCCATACCAATTGAAAAGTATGGTGATGCGGCTTCGTTAAATCAGTTGCGTTCATTAGTTCAGCCTTTTATTCTACGCCGCCTGAAAAGTGACCGCGAAATTATTCAAGACTTGCCAGAAAAGCAAGAAATGACTGTATTTTGTGGTATGACTGCTGAGCAAGCAGCACTTTATCAAAAAGTGGTGGAAGAGTCTCTGACTGAGATTGAAGAAGCCGAAGGTTTACAACGCCGGGGAATGATTTTAGCTTTACTCATCAAGCTAAAACAAATCTGCAATCACCCATCACATTATCTGAAGCAAGACACATTGGAACAACATCATTCTGGAAAACTGCAGCGGCTGCAAGAAATGTTGGAGACAGCTATCGCAGAAGGCGATCGCGCTTTAATTTTCACCCAGTTTGCCGAGTGGGGTAAGTTGTTAAAACCATATCTAGAAAAACAGATAGGGCGAGAAACGTTGTTTTTATATGGAAGTACTCAGAAAAAACAACGTGAGGAAATGGTAGACCGTTTCCAACACGATCCCCAAGGACCACCAATTATGATTCTGTCGCTGAAAGCGGGTGGTGTTGGACTGAATTTAACACGGGCAAATCACGTTTTTCACTTTGATAGATGGTGGAACCCAGCAGTAGAAAATCAGGCAACAGATAGAGTATTTCGGATTGGTCAAACCCGCAATGTTCAAGTTCATAAATTTGTTTGCACTGGCACTTTGGAAGAAAAAATTCACGACATGATTGAAAGCAAGAAACAACTTGCTGAACAAGTTGTCGGTGCGGGTGAAAATTGGTTGACTGAACTCGATACAAACCAACTCCGTAATTTGCTCATACTTGACCGTAGTGCAGTCATAGATGAGGATTCAGAATGATTAGGAACCCCACCCCCTACCCCTCCCCGCAAGCGAGGAGGGGAGGAAATGCTTCTGGCTTGTCGCAAGCAAGCAGGCGAGGAAATGCTTCTGACTTGTCGCAAGCAAGCAGGCGAGGAAATGCTTCTGACTTGTCGCAAGCAAGCAGGCGAGGAAATGCTTCTGACTTGTCGCAAGCAAACAGGGGAGTAAATAGCCCTAACTTGTCGCAAGCAAGCAGGCGAGGAAATGTTTCTGACTTGTCGCAAGCAAGCAGGCGAGGAAATGTTTCTGACTTGTCGCAAGCAAGCAGGCGAGGAAATGCTTCTAACTTGTCGCAAGCAAGCAGGGGAGGAAATGTTTCTGACTTGTCGCAAGCAAGCAGGCGAGGAAATGTCCCCCTCTCTGCTGGCGGAGAGGGGGGTTGGGGGGTGAGGTTCTGTACCGTCATAGAAGAGGAAACAAAATGACAAGTTACACCCTTGAAGCGAGTCGAGAATGGTGGTCACAACGGTGGCTTGATTTGTTAGATTCGTATCGTTTTAAAAAACGTCTGGAACGTGGGCGAAACTATTCACGTCAGGGAAATGTCCTCAGCATCGAGTTTAAAGGGGCAAAAGTCTTGGCTAGGGTACAAGGTTCGGACCCAGAACCATACAAAGTTTCCCTGTCCCTTGACCCCTTCAGTGAGGAACAGTGGGGTTATGTGATTGAAACTATGTCGCAAAAGTCAATTTTTGCTGCAAAGTTATTGGCAGGGGAAATGCCGCAAAATATGGAAGACGTTTTCACTAGCAATGGTCTTTCCCTATTTCCTTTTACCTTGTCTGATGTTCACAGTAAATGTTCTTGTCCTGATAAGGCTAATCCCTGCAAACATGTTGCTGCAATTTACTATCAGTTAGGCGATCGCTTTAGTGAAGACCCATTTGTTTTATTTCAATTACGGGGACGCACAAAAGAGCAAATTATCAGTGATTTACGTCAGTTACGCAGCAATGTAAAGACGTTGCATACAACGTCTCTAGATGAACCATCTCAGGTACAAAAGTCCACACCAGAGAAACAATTCTCTGTAACAATGAACTCTTTTTGGCAATATAATGAGCCATTGGAGTCTTCTTTGGTAGTCATTGTACCATCAACAAACGAAACAGTTTTAGATGTGTTGGGGTCAATTCCCTTAGCAAAAGAAGAGGAAAATTTAACTTCTTTAACTGCTGCTGATATGGTGATGAAGTATTTAGAGACAGTGTACAAAGATGTTAGCCAAAAAGCTGTTTTAGCAGCAATGAATGTCGGAGGTGGTTAAGAGAAGGAGGGTGAGAGAAATTGAAGAATAAGAGTTATTTACTTTCTTCTCTCTTTCACCTTCGCTATCTCCTAGGTTCGCGTTTGCGTAACAAAGTGGAACTTCGGCTTGTATGTTTTTTGTATTCTTGATGATTTTTATGACTAAGGATGGAATGCTATAAAAGCACAGTAATCGAGTCAAACACACATGGAACTCCAAACCAAAATTATTGCAGTAGAACTTGCTGATGGTACAAGTGTCAGAGTTGAAGCTACACAGATAGGCGATCGCAAAATCAATTTTCAAACGCGACCTTTTGAGGAAGTCACCACCGCGATTGAATCGCTGACTAAAGAAATTGCGGAAGCATTACACAAAGTTAAGCCAGATAGAGCCAGAGTAAAGTTTGGTGTAGATATTGGCATTGAATCTGGTAAACTTACAGCTTTACTGGTAAAGGGTTCTAATACGGCAAATATAGAGATTACTTTAGAATGGGGTGAGTGATCGGATTTGGTATCGCTACATCTATAGCAATCCTAAATCATTCGTGAAAATGAATCGTACATAAACATTTTGGGGAAATCGAAGATTTGATGGTGAGTTATGAGTTCAAATAATCTCTTAACCGCAGCGAACGATTTACACAGATGATAGAACTCTCTAACAAACTTTTTGGCGTACAACCAAATATCTTCTACCGGGTTTTGTTCTGGGTCATTTGCGGCAAAGCGAATACAAGTAATTTTCCACTCCTGAACATCCAAACCCTGATTTACGGAATTTTGGTATGCTCGAAATTTAACCGAACGATGATAGCTGGCTCCATCCCAAATCAAGGCAATACGGCTTTTGGGAAACTGGGAGAGTAAGTATTCAACAAATGTGAGCGCGTTGCTAGCTCAAGGCTCTAATCCTTTAGGCGGCGAGGTGCAAGATATGGTTTAACTAAATATTCTGCAATCTTCTAATTCTTCTCGCAAAGATAGAGGTTGATAACCTAAAGAAAAAGCTTTGGAACTATCTAAAGAAACATCAGATGGTCTAGGTGCTGCCATTTTTACATCTTTTTGTCGGCAGGCTTTTAATCCGTCGGAGGGAAGTTGAAAAACCTCAACTAATAAACGACCAAAATCATAGCGCGAGATTCTCTCTTTTCCTCCTAAGTGAATGAGTCCGTTCACTTTTTCCAATGCTAATAACAATCCTTTGGCTGCAGTTATTCCACTGACAGGTGTCCGGAATTCATCTATAAATAAATTTAACTCTTTTCGGTGTTTAAGAGTTTGAATAAATGGTTGTATAAAGCTTGTTGCTGTGGGTGTTTCATTACCAAACATTAAGGGCATACGGCAGACAGCAGTCATGGGATTACGCTTTAGCATTCCTTCCTCAGCCATGACTTTTTGCTCACCATAAATATTAACAGGACATACAGGATCTGTTTCTTGGTAGGGAGCATTTAAGCCATCAAAAACCAAGTCGGTTGACGTCAAAGCGCAGGAAATAGAAGAATCCGCACAAAGCCCGGCGATATTACAGGATGCTTTCACATTGATTGCGTGTGATTCATCCGGATGAGTTTGACAAAAATTTGGTTGGGATATTGCGGCGGTATGAATCACCGCTGCTGGTTGAACAGCATCAAATATTTGTTTCAGTTCTGAGAAATCTGTCAAATCAACTTTCAGCATTTTTATGCCTGGAATTTCTAAAGAATGGGAAAAGTAGGTTCCATAAACTTCCCATTCTTGTTTTGCTATCTGGCAAAGGTGCCATCCTAAAAAACCACTTGCGCCAGTAATTAACACTTTTTTCATATTTAAAATCTATATTTTTACTAAGGGTAACACTAACACTTGTAAAAAGTAAATTTTAAATAATTAGGGCGCGTTAGCTTTGCCATAACGCACCCTAGTGTAGTTTAAAAGCTTAGAAACTATTGTATCAATTCCTGAAATTTCTTATAACTACGAATTTTGGCAAAATCTGAGTCTGTTTTTGCTAACTTGTCGTACTTACCAGGGAAAAGCTGAATCGCCTTTTGTAGGTTCTCAACTGCTAATTTTGTATTACTCTGTAATGCATAGGTACAAGCTTTGTTGTAGTAAGCTTCATGCTTGTTTGGTTGAATGGCGATCGCCTCATTGTACGATGCTAAAGCTTCCTGATAGCGTTGCAACTTTGTCAAGGCTATGCCTTTGTTTATCCAAGCTTCAAGCTTGTCTGGTTTAATGGCAATTGCTTTGTCGTAAGATACTATCGCTTCTTGGTAGCGTTGCAATTTTGTTAGGACATTACCTTTGTTAAACCAGGCTTCATGTTTGTCTGTTTTGATAGCAATTGCTTCGTCGTACGATTCTAAAGCCTCCTGATACCGTTGCAAAGCGGTTAATGCATTACCTCTGTTAATCCATGCTTCAGCACTCTCAGATTTAACCGATATCGCTTTGTCGTATGCTGCTATTGCTTCCTCGTAGCGATGCAAGTTGAACAAACTATTCCCTTTAGTGAAATAGTTTTCTGCCTTTTGAGCATCGTTTGCTTCTGTAATCAACTGGGCAACATTAGTTTCCTTGATCACTTGCCTACTATTTTGTCCAGCTGATTTTGCCCACTCACCACAGCCAGATAGAAATACAGTCGTTAAAAAGCTATAAGGAACAAAGCAACGCCAACTGACCATGCTTGACTATAGAACTCTTAATATCATCCTAATCTTTTTCTTCTTAAAAAGAAGTATAAAGACATACTGACATTTTAGCAAAAATATGGCTCAAAAGATGTGTGAAAACCTTTACTGGAGAGCAGATAATTGATAAAGTCTGTCTTAATGATTATACCACATTATACTTAGATAACAAGGTTAATCTTGGTATTTTCCTTATCTTGAGAATCTTGTACCTAAAATAAAAATATTAAATTATCTCCTAAGATGGATGCAATTGCTTTGTTTATAGCAGTTAAAAAATTGTTTTTGCAGACAGTCCAGAGTTACTCTTGACTTTTGAACGGCAAAGACGCAAAGGAGGCTCGCCCGACTCGATTTGAACCAAAAAGCCGCAGCGCGTTTAGTAGGAGTTCTTAATCGACGGGATCAATTTCATAGCCGGGTAACAGCGCAGTGGTCTACGATTGAACCGCTTTGTTTTGCTACCTGCGGCTGTTGCCTAACCCCACCTTCTAGCAGATACCATGAGACAGCTGTTGAACTGAAGCGTGCTGGTGGCAAAATATAATCATGCCGATTGAATCCAACTCCAACTCATCCCTGTCTCATAAACAAGAACCTGTTCTCGAAGACGACTTACAACCAGATGACTTTGAGGACGTAGGTGAAAATTGCTTCATACCAGATGGGCTTGCCACTCAACAAGCCCTTTCGGCAATTTCATCGCTGCAATCTCCGCGCAACACAACTGCCCTGCAACAAGCACGTTCCACGTTCCAAGGGTTCACTAGACCTGTAACAGTCAAACCCAGAGCATTGTTGCTGATCTTAGTCGCGATCGCCATCACTTTCATAGGAATAGCCATCAATAACTGGATCATTGGTATCTTCGGAACGCTGGGAACTTTGGTCTTGTCACTAGCAGTGCTGTTACCAACTATAGTCACTGTGGTACAAGAGTGGTTTTCAGCTCAAGAACGAGCGCTGTTTGTTGCGTTTTTAGGAGTCGTCGCAGGTGTCATTGGTGGAATTAAGTTCAGCGGTTTAGGCGATCGCATCCTAGCTTGGGGACGCCGAGTTAACTGGGACGCTGCTGGGACACTAGCGGAATGGTTCGGCGCTTTAGGGCAAATTCTCATTGCCATTATTGCCGTTTATGTTGCTTGGCGACAGTACGTCATTTCTAAAGACTTGACCATTCAGCAAAACCTCCTCACGGTTCAGCAAAATATTATTACCCAACAGCAGACGATAGATTCCTATTTCCAAGGTATCTCTGACTTAGTATTAGATGAACAAGGATTGTTAGAGGATTGGCCACAAGAACGGATGATTGCGGAAGGACGCACAGCAGCAATTCTCAGTAGTATAGATGGTAGTGGGAAAGCGAAAGTTCTCCGCTTTCTCTCGCGTTCCAAATTGCTGACACCCCTGAAGCGCGATCGCCACCTTGGGCGTGCCATTCTTGATGGTAATGGCGGTTATGCAGAAGATCGAGAGACTGGTTTGCGTGTGGTCGATTTAGGAGTGATGCTTGCGGGAGCTGATCTTGCTAGTACTGATTTGCGTTGGACTGATCTATCGGAAGCAAATCTTGTCCGCGCTAACCTTACTGGCTGTGACTTGGTAAAAGCCAATCTCTCCCGGGCTATTTTATATGAAGCAAAACTCAACGGTGCTGATTTAAACGGAATTCGCGTGTTCTATGGTTCCGCTGAAACCGCCTCGCCCCGCAGCCGTACTGCACCGCCAGACTACGAGACTGGCGAACACACAGGGGCTGTTGTTGAAGACGCTGATTTCACCAATGCCCAGCGAATGTCTGAATCTGCGCGATACTATTGCTGTGCTTGGGGAGGCGAAAAAACCAGAGGTACTATTCCCGGTGGTTGCGAAGGTATTCCTAATAAATTGGGCAGGTAGTCAGCCCCTTTGGGGAAGTCAAAAGTCAAAAGTCAAAAGTGAGCCAGCGCTGCAGGAGGGTTTCCCTCCGCAGGCGACTGGCGAACCCCGAAGGGGTCAAAAGTCATTAAAGAAATCATTCGTGAAAAACTAGATCCCCGACTTCTTTGAGAAGTCGGGGATCTGTGGCTTTCAATTCTCACAAAGAAAGCGGAGGATTACTATATGACTTTTGCAAGAAGTCTATTTGTTAGTGGTTTGTTGTGTTGGTTTTTCTCGTAACCACTAACTACTTGCTTTTGACGTTGGAGGCATGACAACTTTCTTAGCTAAGCCCAGAGTCTGCAATGTTTTAATTGCCCACCAAGTCATATCCACTTCCCACCAAGTATACCCGGCTTTTGCGACATTTGGATGAGCATGGTGATTGTTATGCCAACCTTCACCATAAGTGAGAATGGCTGCCCACCAAAGATTACGAGAGTTATCCTTCAACTGGAAACTACGATAGCCGCGCAGGTGAGTCGCTGAGTTAATAAACCAAGTGGTATGCCACAGCACTACTGCCCGCAGAAAGACTCCGTAGATTACAAAACTCCATCCACCCAAAGCATACAATAAGACACCAACAGGAATTTGGAGCGGCAAGAAGTTGCGATTTAGCCAACGATAAAATGGGTCACGGTATAATTCCGGGGCAAATCTTTTGTAATGTTGTTCCTCAAAAAACTCTGCACGCGGGTAAAAAATCCAAAGCATATGGCTCCACCAAAAACCACGCTGGGAAGAGTAGGGGTCTTTATCTACGTCCTCTGTATGCGCATGATGTAGCCGATGTCCCGCCACCCAAAAGATTGGTCCTCCTTGCATCGCAAGCGCACCCACAATAGCGAGTCCATACTCCAACCACTTCGGCACCTGTAAACTTCGGTGAGTCAAAAGCCGATGATATCCTAAACAAATACCAATGCTGCCAAACAACCAGTGTAGGAATATCATCACTCCCAAAGCAGACCAAGAAAAACACCAGGGAGCGAGCATTGCCAAGGCATGGAATGTACCGAAAAATGCCACGTTGATCCAGCTCAGAGTAAGCGGCTGCTTACCAACAGCCGCAGCTGAGTTGATAGTCATAAATCTTTCCTTTGACGTGAATGCCGTAAATAAACTAGTGCAGAAGACTGTACTTGTTACCACATCCTCTGCGAACACAGGCGTTGACAGCTAAAGTGGGAAGAGAGGATGCAAGTGCTACTTACATCTGTTAGTCTAGCAACGATACAACTTAAATGCAAGTGCCACTTGCAGTTTTCACTTATGTCTGGAGAAATAATTTCAACGCGACAGAGACTGATTAACGCAGCAATGGAGTTATTCGCGACTCAGGGAATCACCGAGACAACAACCAAAGCTGTCGCAGAATTAGCAAAAGTGAATGAAGTGACGTTATTCCGGCATTTTGGCAACAAGCACGGATTGGTTCTAGCGGTGATTTCCGAGTCACCAGTGTTTAAAGAACTGGGTGAATCCTTAAAAACGCAAGTCAGTCAAACGAATAGTGTTTACCAAGCTCTCAAAGATTATTGCGAAGAGCGCTTAACGGCTTTAGAACAAGTTCCTGAATTAGTACGCTCTGTAGTCGGTGAGTCAGGAAAATATCCAATAGAAAATCGTCAAGCACTGGGAAGAAGCTTAGCGCAAGCCAACAACTATGTAGCTGAATATTTAGCAACAATGATGGAGCGTGAACAATTATACACCCAATTGCCACCTCAAAAGCTAGCCAGTTTACTCAATAGTATGTTGGTAGGATATGCCGTGATTGAATTTACCAGTGAATTTCATGAACTTTGGCATGACAGAGATGAGTTTTTGGAAAATTTGGTAGCGTTGTTTTTAAAAGTAGCCACAAACTCTTCAAGTCAAATCAATAATGAATCTATTCCAACAGAGAAGGTGGTAGATTTACCAGCAACTTTAGTTCACTCTATTTTACAAAGAGCTAAAAAATCAGGGCTGCGAGATTATGCCCTAATGTATGTTTTGTTTGCAGCAGGTTTATCTCCAGAAGAAATAGTAAACTTAGAGCGATCGCACCAGATTAACGACACCAAACAGCACTTATTGCAAATTACCCAAGGCTCTATTCGACAAGTTCCTGTCAATCAGTGGATCATGGGTAAGCAGTATGGCTCTTATACTCGCAATCCCTTAACTCAGTGGTTAAAAACTCGTAAAGATAACCACTCTGCATTATTTCTCAATGACGATGGAATGCCTATTTCAGAGGTAGAAATACAACACCGCTGGCAAATATTAACTGAGGGATTATTAACACCAGAAGGGCAACAGCCAGTCATTGAGCAAGCTCAACAAACATGGTGTGTAGAAATGTTGATGAAGGGAATGAATTTAGAAGATATGAGTATAATTACAGGTTGGAATATCACAAAATTGCAACCCTATGCTCGTAGAGCCAGAGAAAAATCAGTTCTAGAGCAAGCGATTCGCCTCGATCATAAATCGAGGCAGGTAAATCGGGAAAGTTAAGTCTCACGAGTCTCACCTTAATCCATAACCTTGATAGAGTTTCCAATCAAACTTATGAGCTAACGACGAAGATCAGCGACAGCAAGCAACCTCGGCAACTCCACAGGCGGTTCTCGTCCTTCTGGTGCACCGCGTAGCTTCCGCTTGCTGGCAGGCGATCGCAGCTATCCAACGCTTTACACGTGGGAGATCATTTGGTGGAGCGGATGAAATTTTGAGAGAAAGTACACAATTACAGAAGTTGATGGTATTTATGTCAATGATTCTTAGCAGATTTTAATGATTCTATCAGGGCTCATTCATGGTTATCGCTCATGCTAGTCATTAAGCTAGCTCAATCGGCAAATTAATGATGCATTATGAAAAAACGATATTTTTTACACGCTGGTGCAGCAATGCTAGGCACAGTATGGTTATCACGTTATTTATTAGGAAGGTCAGAAGTTATGGCAACTGCAAAGAATGAGTTTGAAATCAGCAAAACTGAGGAAGAGTGGCGCAAAAGTTTGACGCCGGAACAGTTTAGAGTACTGCGTAAACATGGGACTGAACGTGCTCATACCAGCCCACTTGATAAGCAATATGCTAAAGGGGCTTATGTATGTGCTGCCTGTGACTTGCCACTTTTTACATCTGAGACTAAATTTAACAGTGGCACTGGTTGGCCTAGTTTTTTCAACTCAATAGAAGGGGCGATTGCGCGGAGCGCAGTGCCCAAAGGGCAATCGCCACAACCGTAGACAAGTCATTTTTTATGAGCAGGGTTGAAGTGCATTGCCATCGCTGTGGTGGGCATCTGGGTCATGTATTTGACGATGGTCCCGCGCCTACGGGCAAACGTTACTGTATGAATGGGGTGGCAATGAAGTTTATTGAAGGTTGAGGTTAGTGTTTGCAGGCGATCGCTCTTGGAGGTTTTCAAACGAGATGATCTTATGCGAACACCTGCCCTCAAATCCGAAGTTTGTCCCTACTTGGAGATAAATCGGTTTAATATTCCCAATTACCCGCCGCTAATAACCTTGAACACTCACAGATAACTCTTGTATGGTCAGGTGCATTGAGGTTGTTAGACTGGGGGTTGCTGAATTTTACTCTAGCCTTAATACCTGTACTTTTAGCTTCCTTGATCTAGTTTTTTAATTCTTTTAAGCTCTCTCAATCGTTGTTTGTTTTCACGAATTAAGGTATCAGTGGCTGATCCGAACTTGAAGATAATTTGTGGTTCATTCTCAGGGGCTGAATCATCTTGAATGAATTTTGCATCTACGATTTCTTGACCTTTACTCACTGCATCTTTTAAGGAATTACCAATTTCTTGCCGACTTATACTCTTCCATGCCTCCTCAGCAGAAATTTTTCCTGCCAAGAGAGAAGTTACGAGGCTTGCGGAGAGTGTTACGGTGAAAGCACCACTAGTACCAAACTCTATAGAGCCTTTAAAGCAATCTTTGTCTTTTTTGATAGAAGCAGCAAATGTACCAAACTCTAGCCTAATGCGTGATTCCTCTCTCAATTGGGAATTTGCTTGCACAAATACAACATTGATTACTGGCTGCCTAATATTTGCTGCCGCTTTCAGATAGCTACCTATTGTTTGTTCGAGAGATGGATTAGATCTGGGATCATCCTTGAAACTTAAGCGGTTACTATCCCAAACCTCATCAGCAGTGATATCCCCTACCAAAAAACGAGCAACAAGCTTACATGGAATCTCTACATTAAAAGCAAAGTCTGATTTAGGGCTAAAAACAAAACGCCCTCCCGATTCTCTGTATCTATTCAATGCTACAGGAACATCTTGAGCCTTTTGTGGTTTTTCCCAGCTTTCCCAGCCAGGTCCATATTTGATCTGATTAAAATTTATCTGCTCTAAAAGCTGTTCCTGCGCTGCTGCCAAGGCAACATTAGGATGAGGATTTTTAATAATGAGAGGCTTACTTGCTTTCCGTTGCCATCTATATTCTAATCCAGAGTATTCGTTTCTAATAGTGACAATTACTACTGCTGAAATAAATCTGGAGCCACTAACACGTTGACGGCGCATAGCCCAAGGCCAAGAACGGTTATCAGTCAAGTTAAGGATCGTAGTCCAATCCCATTGTTCTATGTCAGCTAAGGCTGAATAAACAGCCTTTTGGGGTTGTATGGAGGAGAGCATATCATGACCATTAATTTGGTGAAGGCTTTCAGAAGCACCAATAACGAGAACTAATGGTTGATATATTTTTCTAGATTCTTCCCATTTCTTGGCTTGTTCCGCCTTATGTTTAATAGTTTTGTAAATTAAGTTATCTTCAGCTCGTTGTGGAACATTTGGAGTGGGAAATGATGAAGAAACACCAAATCCCTGCTCAATCCCCTCAGCAGTAACAATTACATTTGCCTCTTCAAGAGACCAAGTTGATGGTAGGTTGCGTGATGAAAGCTGAATGACAAAAGATTTCCACTTGTCTGTCTTAAGTTGCTGGTTCCAGCAATTGCGTGGTGGTACTTGCACATCTTTGGTAGAATCAGCAGGCTCAAGTCGGATTGTTAGTGAGTTTGCATAATTAATTCCTTTTTTAACCAACTCTTTCCTCACCCAACATGGAAAATGTTTTAGATCATCTTCTTGTTGCTGATTTCGAGGCATAATGTATGCAACCTCGATATAAAAAGGTTCACAACCTGAAGGTTGCAAGAAAATATCTGGAGCACCCGGAGTTGGTTCGTGTTGAACCAGAGCAGCAATGCCTTGATTCTGTTTAACGTTCTTATAGTGTATTGAAACAATAGAATAAGCGGTAGCGTGTAGGACAATCAACTCCCATAACATTGGTTTTGTACTTTCGTAATCACTTCTCAACTTTTTCCGAAGTTCGCTTAATTCTGTACCGAGCCACAGTTCACACTCACTTAGCAAAATTTCTGCCTGTTTTTCGTTAATCATTGTCTCAAAATACTCTTTCCTAAGAATTCACTCTTGATTTTATTTGAAGTGCTATTTGATCTTTCCTTAAACCAACTAAAGTTTCTGGATATCATTCTAGGTCACAACACCCGAAAAAGTTGCTGGGTTCGGGTGCGTGTAGACGCTTAGTACAGCTCACTATAAATGAGGTATGGAATTCAGTTTTGGAATGAGCAGCGAAAAATTGTGATCGCCCAAAGGGCGATCACAATTTTTATTTCCGACCCCTTTTTGCGGTGACGTGTACTTAGCTCGACTTTATCCAAAATTAAGAACTTGGTTTCCTTTATCCGGCAAAAACCCTGGCTTTTTGGCAAATACTTTTTCCCACATCAGAGATTATCGATGAAGTTCAAAAAGTAAAACTACCGTCTCACAAAGGTTTCACTGATAGCGAGCACGTTGCCAACAAAATGGATAAAGTCGAGCTAAGAATCTGGGGCTAAATCTGTCATTGCTCCTTTTGAATTTGTCTAATGAACAACAGAGCGATCACCCTGATCCCCAAACTAGTTATCTCGCCTTTAGCGCTAAACTTTCTACAATTTTCAAGAGCCCTGTAGTCAGCCCAGTTTTGTACAGAATGCTCCTTTTTATACTCCTCATAACTTTGGTTGAAAAACTGGCTAATTTGCCCGGTAGTCACTGCTTAGTTTAGTAGTTTGCCCAGACCATGCTGAATGACATAATCAGCATACCAAGTAGCTCATTCTTCGTCATACACTCCCTTCAGAACAGTCTGTTCGTATTCGTAATGCGCTCCACCTGCTTGAGTCAACAAAGCAGCAATAGCTGTTGTAGTAGTTTGCATCATGTTCTATCTCCCTTTTTATTTGTTTTTGGTTGGTTGCAGGATTTCTACCTCTGTAATACCGAAACTTAAGCCTCAATACTTAAAAGCTTATGAATATTACATGATCTCAACCTGATTAGCCGTTAAAATTTTAGTTGGGATTGTTAAAAAAATGCCCTCTCATCAACTCTTAATCCCAATCTCAACACAATATAGGCTTTATAACCGATACTCCAAAATATCAATCCCAAAGAAGGGTGTTGACTTATGTGTATTGAATTTGGGCGGGAAATCTGTGGCAATCTCGACATCGCACAGTCGCGGGAATGGTTAGTCACCAATGGCATCGGCGGTTACGCTTCTGGTACTGTGGCAAGTTTGCTGACGCGTCGCTATCACGGTTTGCTGGTAGCAGCATTGAAACCGCCTCTGGGTCGTACTTTGCTGCTGACAAAACTGGATGAAACTGCCTTGTATGACGCTCGCTCTTTCTCTCTGCACACGAACCGTTGGATGGATGGTATCGTCAGTCCCCAAGGCTACCAGCACATTGAACGCTTTTCCTTGGAAGGCACAATTCCTGTGTGGCGTTTTGCCTTTGCTGACGCTTTGTTAGAAAAACGGGTGTGGATGCAGCAGGGAGCTAACACAACCTATGTCCAATATGCCCTGCGTCGCGCCACCCAACCGTTAAAGCTGACGCTTAAAGCAATGGTCAACTACCGCGATTATCACGGCAGTACCCAAAGCAACGGTTGGCAGATGAGTATTGAGCCAGTTACACAAGGAATTTGTGTCGCTGCTTATCCGGGTGCTGTACCACTGTACCTGCTGAGTGACCACGGCAGTGCATCTGTTGTCCACAATTGGTATTACGGATTTGACCTGGCAGTTGAACGCTACCGAGGACTGAGCGATAAAGAAGACCACCTCCACGCTGCTACTTTTGAAGCTACACTCAATCGGAGCTCATCGCTCACGTTTGTCGCCAGTACTGACAACCAACCAGACTTGGATGGTGAAGCAGCACTCCACCACCGTCACACTCAAGAGCAGAAGTTAATCGAACTCTGGAAATCTAACCGACCCCTCCATGCTCCTGATTCTCCTCGTTGGATCAATCATCTAGTGTTGGCTGCTGACCAGTTTATTGTTGACCGCTCTGTGCCAGAACACCCTCACGGCAAAACCATCATCGCTGGTTATCACTGGTTTAGTGACTGGGGACGCGATACGATGATTAGCCTACCTGGGTTGACCCTTGCCACTGAACGCCCAGAGATAGCACGCTCAATTCTCCGCACCTTTGCCACGTATGTAGACCAGGGAATGTTACCCAATCGCTTTCCCGATGCGGGTGAAACACCAGAATACAATACAGTCGATGCGACTCTGTGGTATTTTGAAGCAGTCCGCGCTTACTACAGCGCCACTGAGGATGATGATTTGTTGCATGAACTCTTTGGGGTGCTTGCAGATATCATCGACTGGCACTGTCGCGGCACTCGCTACAACATCCACCTCGATTCCACCGATGGTTTGCTTTACGCAGGGGAAACGGGTGTGCAACTCACCTGGATGGATGCCAAAGTCGGAGATTGGGTTGTGACGCCGCGCATTGGCAAACCCATAGAGGTAAATGCCCTCTGGTATAATGCTTTACGGACAATGGCAAACTTTGCTCGCCACATTGGCAAGCCCCATCAGGAGTATTCGGCGATCGCCGACCGTACCCAAGTCAGATTTTCTCGCTTTTGGAATCAACAGACAGGCTACTGCTACGATGTGCTGGATGGTCCCGATGGAGATGACCCATCCTTGCGCCCTAACCAAATTTTTGCCGTCTCTTTACCCGAAAGCCCGCTCACGCCAGCGCAACAACGAGGAGTGGTCGATTCTTGTGGGCGGATGCTGCTAACTTCGCATGGATTGCGTTCGCTTAGCGTGTCCGAAGGACTCTCGCTTGCCCCTGAACATACCCAATACCAGGGAAACTACGGAGGTAATCAGTATCAACGCGATGGAGCCTATCATCAAGGAACAGTCTGGGGTTGGTTACTAGGTCCCTTTGTCCTGGCACATATGCGTGTCTATAAAAATCCAGCTATTGCTCGTCAGTTCCTAGAGCCAATGGCGAACCATCTCACTGCTCACGGTGTCGGTAATCTCAGCGAAATTTTTGATGGCAATGCCCCTATGACCCCACGGGGATGTATTGCCCAAGCGTGGACAGTAGCAGAGGTTTTGCGTGCTTGGCTTGCGACAGAGAATTCCTAAAAGGTTTCTTGCGATGTGCAATGCCTAGAGATGAGTTTTTCCTGAGTCTATCCTGCATTTTTCTCGTCGCATTTTCACTATCAATTTCTCATCAGAAATTCAGCCTTATTTAGGGCAGGACTGTTTGATTGTCTGAAGCCAACCGGGACGGATTTATATTGCTCTGCCAGATCACCACCTGCTTGTGGAATCGGGGCATATCCGAGTAACTCGCGGATCTAAGGAAAATCGCTTTCGTCCCTCGATTGACGTCTTGTTTCGCTCCGCCGCCCGGAGCTATGATCCGCAAGTGATTGGGGTAGTTCTAACTGGATTGCTTGATGATGGGGCATCTGGGCTGTACGCGGTGAAGGAGCAAAGCGGGAAAGGGGTTGTCCAAAACCAGCCTTTGCCCCAACCGCATGTGTGTATTTGATGCAACTGAGAAGCGCTATAGTTTTGATGCCATCAACACAGAAGGTTTTTGATGGTTAAGTCTCGCCTTCGGGTAACGTGAGGATTTCAACGCCGTCTTCAGTCACAGCGAGAGTATGCTCAAATTGAGCGGAAAGCTTGCGATCGCGTGTCACAGCAGTCCAACCATCGCCCAGAAGCTCGACTTCCCAGGTGCCTTCGTTAATCATCGGCTCAATGGTAAAAACCATACCAGGTCGTAGACGTTTTCCCTTGCCTCGTGTCCCGAAATGCGGAATTTCCGGTGCAGTGTGGAAAACGTTGCTCACACCGTGTCCGACGAAGTCTCGCACCACTGAAAAGCCCTGTGCCTCGGCATACTCTTGAATGGCTGCACCAATATCCCCAACCCGTGCTCCTGGCTTAACCTCAGCAATGCCCCTTCTCAGGCACTCGTGTGTCACCTCAACCAGCTTTTTAGCTTTTGGGGAAGGTGTGCCAACAAAGAATGTCTTGGATGTATCACCGTGGTAGCCATCAACAAGCGGTGTCACATCAATGTTAATGATGTCACCTTCCTTGAGGATTTGCTTGGCATTGGGAATCCCGTGACAGATGACTTCATTAACACTCGTGCAAATTGACTTAGGAAAGCCCTTGTACCCAAGAGGTGCGCTTTTTGCACCATGCGCCTGTGTCCAGCGTTCAGCTTCATCATTGAGTTCGAGGGTGCTTACCCCTGGCTTGACAAGTGGTTCAAGATGGTGTAGAAGCTCGGCTGCCAAGCGTCCAGCCTTACGCATCTTGTCTAGTTCTCTGTTAGATAAAATAACAATCGTTTCGCTTTTCATGAAATCTAATGTAAAGCATCATCCAATACTACCGTTACCCCCATTTCGGCAGAACGTCGTGCCGCATCCGCCACTTTCAGAGTGTACAAGCTTTCTTCTGGGGTGACGTATATGGGAGTACCATCAATGAGATGGTCTAACACTATTGTCGTATCTTTGGCAAACAAACCCCGACGAGAAGCAACTTCTATCGGCTTTGTTTCCCCTAGCTGTACCAAAATTCCGGTGTTACCGTCAAAAAGTAATCCGCCGTTTTCACCATGAACTTCAAACTTACGTTCTGGTTGCCACAAAGTTTCGCCTTTACCGTAGACAACATGGGCTAACAGCCCGCTATTAAAGGACAGATGAGTATCACAGAAACAGCTTTGGTAATAGTCTGTTTCTTCTATCTGCCAAAATCGGTTATGACAGTTGATCGATATCACTTTACCAAACAAATCTACAAGACGGTGTAAGCGGGAAAGTGCGCCAATCAAAGGAAACCCGAAAAGCTCGTGATTGTAAGTCCATTTGCGGGGTGCGGGATGCTGGGGATTAATGGTGTTGTAGCGCACAAAAAATACTTGACCAACTTCTGGGAGGTATTGCTTCAAGGCTTGATGTACACCACCCAACAGTTCAAGATGTTCGACATGGAGCAATTTTTTTTGTGCTTTGGAAAGGGCAATAAGTTCTTCAGCTTCTGCCACATCTACAGAAAGGGGATATTCTACAACAACGTGTTTACCCTTCTGCAGCGCTTTTCGTGCAATTGCACCATGATCCCGAGTCACAGTACAAATCACCACCAAGTCTATATTGTCTTGCTCTACCAATTGCTGCCAAGAATCTATCATCTCAGCCTGGTAGTCTCTGGCAAAGGCTTCTGTCTTCTCGGGCGTATGGCCGGCAACAGCAACGAGATGTGAGCGTTGATCATGCACCAATGTTTCAGCCCGGAGCTTTGCTGCATACCCAGTACCAACCAAACCCACCCTTACTGGGGATTTTTGCGAAAAAGCTGAGTTATCGTACATTATTATTGCACCGCTTTGTTTATTGTTGTGTATAAGCGCTAAAAAGCCGATGGGTATAAGGGCGTAAAGGCATTACGCTCGTATCGAGGTAAGAATATAGGGAAAAATAGACTCCTTTGTCTACACTCCTACACTCCTATTCCCTACTCAAACGGCTTTAACATCTCAACCAACCTCAGATTGGTTTACTATGTTATTTTTATACATTGATTTTTTTGCTCGTTTATAACTTTATTTAACAATCTAACAAGTAGAGACTTAGTCTTATAAAAAAATTATTTCGGTTAACTCACTAAATTTCATTAGCCATCGAGTTCAGTTTCCGGTTATATCGTTTTGTTTTTCTCGTAGTATCAGAAGTGAAGCAAATTTTCATGAACTGCTGATCCAATAAGATCAGCCGTCCTATTTGCTTTAGGATAACTTATACAGTCCGTTTGCAGAAGAGAGGATGACAAAATGGCTACTTACAAAGTGACACTCGTCAATGACGCTGAAGGGATAAACAAAACAATTGAGGTAGGAGATGATGAGTACATTCTAGATATTGCTGAAGACGCTGATCTTGATTTGCCCTACTCTTGTCGCTCTGGTGCTTGCTCTGACTGTGCTGGTTTGATTAAATCAGGTTCCGTTGATCAGTCTGACGGGTCTTTCTTGGACGACGACCAGATTGACCAAGGATATGTGCTGACCTGTATCGCCAAACCTACCTCTGATGTCACCATCGAAACCCACAAGAAAGAAGATATCGAATAAAGCTTAGGTACTCCAAAAATCAACTTCCAAGAGCCACTGATGTGGTAAAGACAGAAAAAAAAGCAGGATAGACAGAGAAAAATTCCCCCTGTGCTGTGTCTGTTACTTACACGTACTTTGGCAATAAGTCTATATTCAGGTTATACGAGCAGGAATACACAGAACTCTATGCTCCTGCTTCCTTAACTTACCTAGATTGTGACAGACTCCCTTAAAGGGTATTCGTAGACAAATAAACGTGGAGCTAATCACTGCTGAAAGAAAGTACAAATTGATATACTACGCTAACTTTTTATACTTTCAAGATTTTTTGGACACTTATAACTTTATTTAACAATCTAAGGAGTAGAAACTCAGTGCCATAAAAAAAACTTATCAGTATTAACTAACTAAATTTCATTACTAATCGAGTTCAATTTCCGGTTGCATCCTTTTATTTTTCTCGTAGTATCAGAAGTGAAGCAAATTTTAACAAACGGCTGATCCCATAAGATGAGCCGTCGTATTTGCTTTAGGATAACTTATACGGTCCGTTTGCAAAAAAGAGGATGACAAAATGCCTACTTATAAGGTCACACTGATTAACGAAGCTGAAGGATTCAACGAAACGATTGAGGTTAAGGATGATGAATATATTCTAGATGCTGCTGAAGAGAAAGGTTTTGACCTGCCTTACTCTTGCCGCGCTGGTGCTTGCTCTACCTGTGCTGGTAAACTTGTATCTGGTTCTGCTCCAGACCAGTCTGACCAGTCTTTCTTAGATGATGACCAAATCGAAGCTGGATATATCTTGACTTGTGTCGCTTACCCAACTGGAGACTGCACCATCGAAACCCACAAGGAAGAGGAACTTTACTAAAAGTTAGGCACCTCCAAAATCAACTTCTTAAAAGAGTACCGGATGTCGTAAAGACACAAAAGGAAAAGAAGCAGTACAAACAACAGAAATCATTCTGTGCTGTGTCTGCTCCAACACCTACTTTGGCATTAAGTCTAGATTCATGTTAGATGAGCAGGAGCACAGGGAATCCCGCGTTCCTGCTTTATTAATTTAATTTTAGCAATCTCCACAAGCATCCCTGTGTTGATCTGCAAGGGAAGGAAAGCATTTTGAGTGTGATAGATATAGATTTGCTCAGTTTGTTTGCGCAATCCCGTTGCCGAGAATTTGAGTTTTAGTCCCAGGATAGTAGAACTGAAGAATCTTTGGACTTGACCAGCCGAGGTTAGCTAAATTTTGAGCACCCACTTGACTCAAGCCAACTCCATGTCCTAAACCACCACCAACAAAGGCGTATCCCCAAAGTTCTGAGTTACCTTTATTTAATGGTTGTAGGTAAAACAGGGTGCTGATAGGAGCCATAAAGGCACTGCGAACTTCGTCTTTATGTAAAGAAAATGTGCCAATATCTGTTTTGACATCGAGTTTGAGAATCCGACCACTCTTGCTTCGCTCTACTACTTTCATTTCTCGGATAGTTTTGAACTTCGCATAGGGGCTGTTTTTCACCTTGAGAAATTTTTGTAAACCCTTGGTAATGTCTTTCAAGCTCGTTTCCCGACGCCAACGGAACAAGTCCCTCTCACTTTCATTAAATCCTTGTTTGAGACTGATAAACTGTTGAAATTGGTTTTCATCCGCTAAATTCTGCCCAGACAAGTTCCATATATCATGGCTTGGAGCATCTACTATCGGTTGGAGATAGGGACGGTCATCACCATTCCAAACATCGCTAAAGGAAGCGGTGACACCACCAGTTGTGGAAGAATATAAAGCATCCACTAGCTGATTTTTATAAGTGAGAACCATACCCCGTGTTGTGGCGATCGCCCGATCTGTCTTCGGTGTTACTCCACTCAACCCATAATAAACTTGACAATGAGTATCTGCACACAATTGATACCCATCTATAGCAAATCTATGTAAATTCCGTAAAGCATAAGTCCGGGCGAGAATCGCTTGTGCTTCCATTGCTGGCATTGGTGCTGTCGCGCCAATTTCATACGGCACAACTCCACGCAAGTATGTTTCTAAAAATACTTCATTCACCAGAGTATAGTCGCCATAGGCATTTGGCTGCAACTTCATGCGTCCAGGGTAAAGACGTGCTTTGTCGGGTTTTTTACTTTCATTGACCCGAATCAAATTTTTGTCGCTACTAATTTCTAAATTATCTGGGCTGAAGCGTTTGCCATCCACTTGCCAACTGACTCGGGGTACGTTTTGTAAAACTTGGGTATCGACAAAAGCAGTCTTTTGACCAGCAGCTTGGACGCTTTGCAACAGCAAACGTCTGAGTAAGGGAGTGTTGTAAACTTCCCGTTTTGCCCAAACTTGCCAGCGATCTGGTTGGGCTATTTCCACTTCTATTCCGCGATCGCGCCACTTTTGCGCGCTATCTTCAGCGGTTTCATACGTACGGAATGTTCCCAACACCACCCTTTCCTTGACGACTGCTGCTGGCAAAGGTTGCATCAAGACTTCTAGTTTGACAGGCTTGGTCGTGACTAAAGTTTGCTGGCTACTCCCATCTTGAAATTTCAACCTCAAGCGATCGCCTTTAGTGGGTTCTAATTGCAGCGCTTCTGTAGGCTGATCTCCAAATCGCTGCACAATGCCAATCCTGATTTCCACATCCTTTGTTCTACTTGCAGGACCCGACGCCCCAGTTAAACCCAACAAACAAAACGTGGTGAGTACCGTGTAAGAAATACGCCAAATGATTTTCATGGAATCTTTGTTTTGCCGCCACAGCTGTCTAGGGGTAGATGATCGCCAAAATCATTATTAGGTAAGAAGGATAATGTCAGACATACTTGGTTGCAAGCCCCTAAAACGGAAAAAATCCGTCCAGAAAAATTCAAGCGAAGCATCCTGATTCTAAGACCCCCCTTTCATCTTTAGGGTTCCTTTTTCGCATTCTGACATTCCTATGTAGTGTAGTAGTTTTTCGCACAAGTTATTTGCTCAAATCAATACCTGTTTCACAACCAAAATTAGTTGCAAATTGAAGTCATAACGACTATGATTTTATAAAGAGCGACAAAACACAACTCATTTATGGTCATTCAAGAAATTCCTTTAAATCAGATACGGCGACCTTTGCCACGCCAAAACGACCCAGAAAAGGTAAAAGCGTTAATGGAATCGATTGCTGCCATTGGGCAGAAAGAACCAATCGATGTTTTAGAAGTCGATGGACAGTACTACGGATTTTCTGGATGCCATCGTTACGAAGCTTGCCAGCGTTTGGGCAAAGAAACGATCATAGCTAGAGTCCGCAAAGCCCCTAAAAGCGTTTTGAAGATGCATCTGGCATAAGCTTGTCTTTGGTAGGACAATTCAATAAATCATTTGGAGAAAATTATGCCAAGTCAAACATTCCCAGTAAACATTGGTATTGACGAAGCAAGCAGGGCTAAAATTGCCGAAGGTTTGTCTCGCTTGCTGGCTGATACTTATACGCTGTACCTGAAAACTCATAACTTTCATTGGAACGTCACAGGACCGATGTTCCAAACTCTGCATTTGTTATTTGAGACCCAGTATACAGAGTTAGCGGGTGCAGTTGATTTGATTGCCGAACGGATCAGAGCATTGGGCTATCCTGCACCCGGTACTTACAGCGAGTTTGCCCAACTCAGTTCGATTTCAGAAAGTCCTGGTGTCCCCAAAGCTACAGAAATGATCCGCCTGCTTGTCGAAGGACAAGAAGCCGTTGTTAGAACTGCGCGGTCTATCTTCCCCGTTGTAGATGAGGTTAATGACGAACCCACTGCCGATTTATTGACTCAGCGGATGCAAGTACACGAAAAGAATGCTTGGATGCTGAGAAGTTTGCTGGAAGAATAAAGGTATGGGGAATGGGGAATGGCAAAAACAACCAATTCCCCATTGCCAATTTCCAATTCCTCGTGTGCTGTCATGTCCGACACCGATTTCACTCAAAAATTGCATGATTTGATGCAACGGGTGGGTATTTCTAGTTTTAAAGCGTTGAGTCGCACTGCTGGTGTCTCAGAACGTCAAATTTTGCGGTTGCGACGGTTCGGAGTTGGGCAAATGCGCGTGGATGTCCTACTTAAGTTGTCGCAAGCGCTGAAACTCAGCTTAAATGAATTAGTTGCTACTTTCTCTCAAGTAGAGTTGGTGATAGATAAAGATACACCAACCCAAGAATTGTTACATTATGTAGACCAATTAAAAAAAGAATACGAGCGATCGCAACAGCAAATACAACAGCAACGACAAGTATTACAGCAAGAGTTCCAGCAGTCTAGTTTGCAACTGCTGGAATCTTTGTTATTGCAATTTCCCACAGCCGCACATAAAGCACGAGAAAATCCCCAGTTACCAGCAGTAAACATTGTTCCGTTGGTACACAAACCCTTAGAAAAACTTCTACAGCATTGGGGGGTGGAAGCCATAGCACCTGTGGGAGCAGAAATACCCTATAACCCACAACTCCACCAGCTTCTCGAAGGTGAATCACAAGTTGGTGAAATTGTCAAGGTGCGTTACACTGGTTACCGTCAAGGTGACAAGTTGCTATATCGAGCTAAGGTCAGCCCAGTGTCAGCACAAGTGTAGGCAAAGGATAGCAGAAACAGGCACTCACGGTTGAAAAATTACAAACAAATAGTTACCGGTAAACCCCAATTTATTATTCAGAACTTTTACATAGTTATGTGGTTACCGTTTTTCAAATGAATTACTATTGGTATAGGCTAACAATGTCAAGAAAAATTTATACTAATTAGTATTCCTACGTTATGATAGAGCAAGTAAAAGTTATTCAACTAACTGGAATGTTAGGGACTAGTCAATCCCAAGAGTTTCGAGAAAAAATTAATGAAATTATCGAAAAAGAAAGTAGCACCAAAATAGTATTAGTTGATTTTAAAGATGTGACTTTTATGGACAGTTCTGGCTTGGGTGCTTTGGTGTTAGCTTTCAAAGACCTACGAGCTGTAAATAGGAATTTGGTGATCTGCTCGATAAATGAACAAGTTAGAATATTGTGTGAACTGACCGGCATGGATAAGATATTTGAAATATTTCCTAGTCAAGAGGAATTTAACAAAGTTGCCATATCTAAAATAAATTAATCAAACTTCATCTTGATGATAGATAAATCATCATCAAAAGCTTCCTTTGAGTTTAAAGAGATGATGTAATTTAATATCTGATCAAGTTTACCCTCAAATTGCCGCTGTGAGGTGACAAGCATCTGAATGAAATCTTCTAACGTCCAAAGAGTGCCATCTGATTGAGTGATTTCGTAAGCACCATCACTGAAAATATAAAGAGAACTCGATTCTTCAATATTGCAAAAGTCATCTACATATTTTACCTGTGGAAACATACCCACAGGCACACCTGGAGTTCTCAATTTTTTGACTTTAGTCGAGGTTGGGGATTTTCCAGATATTAAGACTGCTGGCGGATGACCGGCACTTGCGTAAATTAATTGGCGTTTAACTCGGTTATAAACTCCATACCAGATAGTAAAGTATTTATCGTTTTGATAATTCATTTGAAAAGTATTATTCAACGCTTGCAGGACATCACTAGGTTGATAGTAATTCAGACCCTTAAGAGCACGCGATCGCAGTAAATTTAATACAGAAATCGAGGGGAGAGTTGCTCTCAGCCCATGTCCAGCAGTGTCTAACAGGTATATTGCTAAGTAATCAGGGTCAAGCCAATAGTAATCAAAACAATCACCTCCGAGTTGGCGTGAGGGAATGAATTGGAAATTAATGCCCAGAGGATGCGTCATTGGAGGTGGTAGAAGCGATCGCACATATTCTGCGGCTTCTGCCAATTCTGCTTCTAAAATTTGCTTTTGGGTTTGTAAATCCCTACTAAGTTGGTGCAGACGCAATCCTGCTCTTACTCTTGCTTGCAATTCATTGTGTTCAATCGGTTTAGTGATAAAGTCATCTGCACCCGCATCTAAGCCCTTAACGCGATCGGCTACGGAATCTAAAGACGTTAATAAAATAAAGAACGTAGTAGATAACTGGGGATCTGCCTTGATTCTTTGGCAAACTTCCAGTCCATTTAACCCTGGCATAATCCAATCACAAATAATCAGCGCCGGACAGCAAGCAATTGCCTTGACAATTCCTTCCTCACCATTGCTAGCAACCACGACTTTATAACCCTGTCTTTCCAGCATCCTTGTCAGAAGTATCTGTACTGCCAGGTCATCATCAATTATTAAGATTTGATACAAATTAGCCATTAGTCATTAAGTCACGAGTCATTAGTCAGTTATAAGTCATTAGTCATGGAAGACTTTTGACTTTTGACTATCTCTCTAGATGATTATGGAGGGGAAAGAGGATTTAGCCACAACAAAATGGTGCGTTGGAGCTGATTGAGATCGCGGTATACTTCTTGCTTGAACCACTGTCCGAAGGCGTCAAACGGCGTAAACGATTCTCCCGTCTGCCATTTAATATCTTGCCCTAAGGGTGTGGTATGAGTGCCGGTGAGTGTCTGTACCGTCACCATCTCTGGAAAGCGTTGTTTCAAGAGTTCAGTTAAAGTTTTTGATTGATCAAGCGTGTCGTTAGTAAATTTTATTAACAAGTTGCGGCGAACATTATAGCACTCTTGCACGAGTTTATTGGTTTCTAACGGTGAGGGGGTAAACTCGACGGCGGCGGCTAAGTTCAACTGTTCGATTAAGGGAATGGCATCGCGTGCAGCGTAGTTGTTATAGGATATGAGGATATTGCCAGCGCGTTCTACAGGAAGAAGGCTACCAATAAGTAAGTGGAGTTTGCACCCCATACTGTGTCCGATTCCGTAAATGGGAAGGTAGCGCTTGCGTATTGCCGAAGTATCGTGTAAGCGTTCTATGGCGCGTTCAAAGTTTAATAGTACAGATTTGGCGATCGCAGTATGATCCAAAGTGTTCACAAACGGCGTCGCAATCACAGCATAGCCTTTGCTTGCCAGTTGTTCTAATAAGTGGCGGTAAGTCAGATGAGGTGCAGTAGCAACGAATGCACCGCCCAGGAAATGAATGATAGCAACAGGATTTCGTGGAACGAGTACCCAGTTGCCAGATATTTCTTGCCAGTCCATCTCAACAAGGTAAAGGGTGGGAGATCAAAGCTGAGTATTTAATACTTTTTAATATAAAGCCTTGTTGAGTGTTGTTGTGGGGTGGGTATCCGTCAATAACTAGGGGTGTAAGGGTGTAAGAGTTGCCTCGTTCCTAGCCTCAGGCTGGGAATGCATATTGGAAGGCTCTTTTTGCCAATTGAGCGTTACTAGCCGCTTCAAGGGCATTTCCAGGTGGAACCTGGAAACGAGATTTTAGAAGGGTTTCACCTTAAGTTGACACGTATGGCATCCTACCTGCCCAAATTGTGCGAATACGAGATTATGCTCCCATCCCAGAATATCTCTTCAACCCCCGCCGCCACAGCAAACGATTTAAACCCAAAAACACCAAAATCCAACCCACCATTGACAAAAATCCCCGTCCTAAATCCACGGGTAGCCCAACCAAAATACTTGCAGGGAAATCAATCATATAAGGAAACGGCGTACAAAGTACCACCGCCCGCACGCTTGGAGGAAAAACCTCCAGAGGTGCAATCATCCCAGACAAAAATAAATAAAACAAAAACCAAAAATTTTCTACAGCACTCGCCCGTTCAGTCCAAAAAGCAAGCATTGCAAATGAGTATTGCATGATAAAACGCAAAGCAAAAGCCAGCATCGCCGCCAACATAAATAGCAAAAGATTTGCTAGACTTGGCAACCAAAAAGCTTGGGGATAAAGGAGAAAAAATATCACCAACAGTAACAATGCAAAAGGTAAACGGGCTGCTCTTTCAGAAATATGAGACGCAATATGATGCCATACTGGATCAATAGGTTGTAGCAAGCGAGGAGAAAGTTTTCCTTCTACTATTTCCCTTTCAAACTCCCAAACAACCCAAACAACTGTGATTTGTCTAAGGAGAAAAACAGTAAGAAAGTAACGGGCAAAATCCACAGGTGACAGACCGAACCGTCCTCCTTGCGCCGCCTGTATCCACACTCCCATGAGAATAATTGGCAGAGAATTTGCCAGCACCCATAAAATAAGTTCCGCCCGATACTCAACCATATAGGCGTAGTAGACTGACAGGAACGTCAGGGCTTTCTTGAAAATTCGCTTCATCATAAAGATTTAGTCATGAGTCATGAGTTATGGCGCTTCTGGTTTAGATGAAATACAGATTTATCTGTGTCCATCTGTGGTTCTTATTTCTTGATCTATTGCACTCAACTAAGTACACCATTTCATTAATTCGTAACGTTTTTAAATGCAGAGGAGATCTCTCGGTAAACGCAAAGGTACACAGAGTCTTCGTTCAAGTTTTCGCTATGAACTTATGGAATCATCTACTAAGAACCGCTATATTTAAACGTTGACCACTCCTGCTTGAAAAACTCGCCCAATCACTTCTTCAACTGGCGGTTCTGTGACTGTCAAATCAACGACATCCAAATCTGCTAAAATTCGCGCCACGGTACGGGTAAGTTCCTCTTGCTGCACCATAAAACAAACCGATCGCCCTTCCATATGTCGTAAATCACCATATAACATCAGTTTTTCTTTTGGCAGAAGATTAGTTAATTCTAAATGGACTTCTCGATAAGGGGCAAAACGTTCCAGCAGTCCATCCAAGCTACCGTCATACATCAACTGTCCTTGGTGAATGAGCAGAACCCGCTGAGATAAAGCTGTAATGTCAGCCATGTAATGGCTTGTCAATAGTACTGTCGCTTGATATCGCTGATTGTACTCGCGCAAGAAATCACGCACCCCCACCTGAGCATTTACATCCAATCCCAGTGTTGGTTCATCCAAAAATAGTACCTGAGGACGATGCAAAAGTGCTGCTAAGAGTTCTGCCTTCATTCGTTCACCTAAAGACAGCTTCCGCACGGGTTGAGTCAATTTACCTTCGAGCGACAGCATCTCGGTTAATTCTCCTACCCGTTGACGGAACTCTTTATCAGAGATATTATAGACAGCACCGTTAATCTTGAGAGAATCAAGTGCTGGTAAGTCCCAAAGCAGTTGCTGTTTTTGCCCCATCACCAAAGTAATTTTTTGCAAAAATGATTCTTGGCGACGAAATGGAACGTGTCCACCAACTCTGACTTGACCGCTAGAAGGATGAATCAGCCCCGTGAGCATTTTCAGTGTCGTGGTTTTACCAGCGCCATTTGGTCCTAAAAACCCCACCACTTCACCAGGTGCAATTTCAAAGGAAACATCTTGAACTGCTTTGATTTCTCGGTAGGTGCGGCGGAAAAAGTGGCTGATTGTGCCTACAATGCCTGGTTCTTTAACGGCAACAGGATAAACTTTGCTCAGGTTTTGAACAGATATTATACTATAATCATTTGCAGTAGAAACATTGTGTACTGACGATTCTGGTGACATAAAAAACGGTAATAAATTGGATTTAGCAACAAAGTTTACTTAAAATAGTTCCAGATCTTATTGTCTTTCAATTTGTATAAACAATACAAATTTGTTTTTATTTTATACTTTCCCACTCAGAGAATGTTTGGAAAGTGTAGTTTGTACCAGAATTTATCAATGATCCCCCTAAATCCACGCCAGTTGCTCTAGTTGGGGAGACCCCTGCGTACCCGTCACTGGCTCCCCTTAAAAAGGGGGACTTTTACCCCCCTTTTTAAGGGGGGCAGGGGGGATAAAATAAAATATTTTATACTTCTCAAACATCATCTCAGTCATCCTCAAACCTTCAAGCACTTGTTAACTGAGCCAAGCGCTTAAGAATGCGAAGTACGTCGTATAAATCATTTCCGGGGTTACGCATCAAGAACCCTTGGATAAAGCATAACGGGGTGGATATCCTTTAATTAATTTGAGGAAAATAAACTCGCTACCAGTGCCAATCATAGCAAAACAAATTTTGTCTGGGTGAGGACTACCCAACATATAAGCAAGAATTTGTGCTAGTCCTTCTTTCTTACTTTTCACGGTATCTGGAAAACCTCGCTTCTATTTCTCTCTCCTATAAGGAGAGAGACGCAAGAATTTTGGGTTTGAAAGTTAGATTTTTTGTGAACTTTTCCACATGACGTGAAAAGTCAGGTCCTTCTTCAATTCAGAAGGAAGCTTTTTTAGACTCAATAATCATGAGCCAAAATTGGTCTTTCAAAACTAATGTATCAATTCTGCCTTTGATAATGACATCATCAGGCACAGCAATATCTATAGGTTCTTCTGATTTTACGTAAAAAGGAGTTAAGTAAAAATCTCCAATAAAAAGTATAGGATCTACAATCGCCATTCGGACGACATCTTCTAGCAAAGGTGGATAGTTACTTACATTGAAATAACCTACTTTTACCTTGTCTAAAAGTTGTTTATCTAAATTTGTACTTTCAGGCAAATTATCTTGCCATTCCCAGAAGAATTGGTCACCCAAAACTAACTGAAGACCGAAGTGATCGATTAAGAATTTATACCTTGCATTAAGCTTTAAAACCCTTATTTTCTGCCCCCTCCTCGCTTGCGGTGAGTAAGCGCGCTGCAGGCGGGTTTCCCACGCCCAGGCGACTGGCGAACCCGGAGGGGGAGGGGGTTAGGGGGTGGGGTGCATTTCGGTGAGTTGTCCTGTTTGCATCATAAAACTTGAGTGTTGTGGTTTACTAAGTAATAATGTAAACACTAAAAAAGCTGGTAAGTGCAATGTCTACCATAAGTACTCGTTGGGGCGCTTTCTTAGGAATTGCTATTGGTGGTGTCTATACTTTCTCGGCAGATTGCACTCAAGCTCAAATTACCCCTGATGCCACTTTACCCAATAATTCCATCGTCAACATAAATGGCAACACCTTCAATATCACAGGGGGAACACAAGCAGGCGGTAATTTATTCCACAGTTTCCAACAATTTTCTGTTCCCACTGGTAGCGGTGCTTTCTTTAACAATACGGTTGACATTCAGAACATCATTAGTCGCGTCACGGGTGGGTCGATATCTAATATTGATGGGTTGATTCGCACCCTAGGTACGGCTAACCTGTTTTTGATTAATCCCAATGGAATTGTATTTGGTCCCAATGCCCAATTAAACATTGGCGGCTCTTTCTTTGCAAGTACGGCTAGTAGTCTGAAATTTGCTGATGGCACAGAGTTTAGAACAGACGGTACCCAATCAACACCATTGCTGACTATAAGTGTTCCATTGGGTCTGCAATTTGGGGCGAATCCAGGAAAAATAACCGTACAAGGTTCAGGTCATAATTTAACTTACGACCAATCTACAACGATTCGGGGTAATGTTCCGGGACTACAAGTGCAACCAGGGAGAACCTTAGCGCTTGTTGGTGGAGATATCGTTCTAGAGGGTGGTAATCTCAGAGCAGAATCAGGAAGAATTGAATTAGCAAGTGTTGCTTCACCCGGCTTAGTTAGCCTCACTCAAAATGATTCTGGTTTTACTTTAGGATACTCAGGTATTGAGAATTTTGGTAATATCCTGCTTTCTCAAAAAGCTTCAGTTGATGCAAGTGGAGAGGGCGGAGGTTCCATCCAAGTGCAAAGCAGGCAACTTTCCGTAAAGGATGGTTCATCAATTTTGTCTATTACCTCTGGATCAAAACCTGGAGGAGATTTTACTGTTAATGCAACTGAGTCAGTAGAACTGGTTGGAGAATCCTCAGATGGAAACTATGCTAGTAGCTTACTAACAGAATCTCAAGGTGCAGGTTCTTCCGGTAATTTGACAATTAATACAAGAAAGTTAACTGCTACTGATGGAGCATACGTATCAACTTTTATTACATCTTTAGGTGATGGTGGAAATCTGACAGTTAAGGCTTCTGATTCAGTGGAATTATTAGGTATAGGCAGATTTGGGAGTGGCTTATATACAGCAACTAGTTTAGGCAGTTCTGGCAATGCTGGAGAGTTAAAAGTAGAAACTAGGAATTTGAATGTCAAAAATAGTGCAGGAGTGTTTGCAAATTCTGATGGGCGGGGAAATGGTGGCGATATTTTTATACAAGCGTCTGATGGTCTTTTTGTCTCTGATGCAGGCATTGTCAGTAGTGCAGGTACTAGGGCGATTGGTAAAGCGGGAAACATTAATGTCAGATCAGGCTCAGTTTCCTTAACTGATGGTGCTCTAGTCGATACCAGTACCTATGGACAAGGGGATGCAGGAAACTTGAAGATTGACACTCGTGAATTGCTCGTGCGGGATGGGGCAACGGTTACTACAACCACATACGGTACAGGCAAGGGCGGGAATTTGAATGTTAATGCGACTGAGAAAGTGGAAATCAGTGGTTTTCGTAGATCCGCCAATGGTGAGGCATCTGGTAGCATCTTGGCAACTGGGGCTATCGCAACCGGGGATGCGGGAGACTTGAAAATTGATACCAAAGAATTTATTCTGCGGGACGGGGCGGCCGTTGCTACGAACACAGTAGATGCAGGCAAGGGGGGGAATTTGACTGTCAATGCGACTGAGAAAGTGGAAATCAGTGGTTTTTTTACATCTGCCGATGGTGGGGCATCTCCTAGCATCTTGGCAACTGGCGCTAGCGCAACCGGGGATGCGGGAGACTTGAAAATTGATACCAAAGAATTTATTGTGCGGGATGGGGCGGGAATTAGTACGATTACACAGGGTGCAGGCAAGGGCGGGAATTTGACTGTTAATGCGACTGAGAAAGTGGAAATCAGTGGTTTTTTTACATCTGCCAATGGTCAGCTATCTCGTAGCATCCTGTCAACTGGCGCTGGCGCAACCGGGGATGCGGGAGACTTGAAAATTGATACCAAAGAATTTATTGTGCGGGACGGGGCGGGAATTAATACGACTACAAGCGGTGCAGGCAAGGGCGGGAATTTGACTGTCAATGCCACTGAGAAAGTGGAAATCAGTGGTTTTGGTACATCTGCCAATGGTGAGGCATCTGGTAGCATCTTGGCAGGTGGCGCTCTCGCAACTGGGGATGCGGGAAACTTGAAAATTGATACTAAAGAATTCATAGTGCGGGACGGGGCAGTAGTTAGTACAAGCACATTGGGTGGAGGCAAGGGTGGGAATTTGACTGTCAATGCCACTGAAAAAGTGGAAATCAGTGGTTTTGGTACATCTGCCAATGATCAGCCATCTTTAAGAGTCTTGGGGACTGGCACTGGCGCAAGCGGAACGGCGGGTTCCTTAAAAATTGACACCCAACAGTTGATTGTGCGGGATGGTAGTGTATCAGTGGAAAGCACCGGAACAGGCGCTGCAGGCAATCTTGAGGTCAATGCTCGCTCTATTCGTTTGGACAACTCAGCGAGGTTCAACGCTGAATCAGCATCAGGTAACGGCGGCAATATCAATCTGCAAGTAGGAGACTTACTACTGCTACGCCGTGGAAGTTTCATCTCTGCTACTGCGGGTACTGCACAGCAAGGTGGTAATGGCGGCAACATCACTATCAATGCTCCGTCGGGCTTTATCGTCAGCACTCCAAATGAAAACAGCGACATTACCGCCAATGCTTTTAATGGCACTGGTGGGAAAATCAATATCAACTCCTTAGGCATTTTTAACTTCACTCAACGTAGTCGAGAAGACTTGGTGCGCCAGTTGGGAACTGATAACCCAAATCAACTCAACACGCGGGATTTACAAACCAACGACATCACAGCATTTTCCCTAACCAACCAAAATTTAAGCGGTGAAGTTACTATCAATACACCGGATGTTGACCCAAGCAAAGGATTCGTCGAACTCCCCACAGTGTTAGCAGAGACAACAAACCTAATAGCAGAGAGTAGCTGTGATGCCATTGCTAGCACAGATTCTGACACAGATAAAAGCAAATTTACGATCACCGGACGCGGTGGTTTACCTCCCAGCCCCTACGAACCCCTCAGTACTGATGTCATCTGGTTAGACACTCGCACTTCGGCTATAACATTACAACAGCAACGTTCAGAAGTACCCACTGCTAAACCACCATCCTTAGCTGATGCTGTGGAAATTGTCCCCGCTACAGGTTGGGTGTTCGACGGCAAGGGGAATGTTACCCTCATTTCTAATGCATCCAAAGGGAATGGTTTGGGGTCTACTCCTGCTGGGTGCCCCCAAAAGTAAAACCATACACGTTCATATTCAGCGGATTCTCTGAGTTCAACAGTCCTTGAAGACAGTCATACCAAGTTGCAGTCATAGAGACAAGTTGTCATGCTGAGCGTAACGGTAGTGAAGGGAAGCATCTCGCGAGATTCTTCCCTTCGGTCAGAATGACATGTTTGAACGCAACTTGGTATCAGCGATATCAAATCGCAATCATCGATGTGATTATTAAGTCTGGTTGATTATAGGGGTTTTGAGGTAAATGAACCACATTTGTGACCCAATACGGTTCAGTTAAGGTTGATGTGTAAAAAATCACGTGTGTAGAGACGCGCCATGGCGCGTCTCTACATTGTGTTCCTGATAAGGATTCTGGTCTTATCTGAACGGTATTGATTCGTAACCTCTCTCCTTTGAATTTTCCCCCCTTTCCTTGTAGGGAAGCGGGGTTGGGGGGTTAGGTTTCTTGGCGTAGTCTAAGGAACTTCCAATTAAAAAAATCTCCAATTTGTCGTGACGCAGGAAACAATGGTGGGTTACGGCGCAATGCAAGTCCTGTATGTAAAACCTCAACTGTCGTGCGCCTAACCCGCCCTACAGAATGGATAATTTATTTTTTGGTACTGCCAATAGCAAAATTGCTGTAGTGCGATCGCCACAGAACCACACCCCAATTTTGTCTTGCGCCAAAACTTCCCCTCCCCGCAAGCGGGGAGGGGTTAGGGGTGGGGTTCTAGGTTTTAACGTAGACGCCCCGATCGCAAGATACTAATGATTAACCACAGCCCTAGCAAACTGGCGACGGCAAACAACACATTGCTTAAAAAAGAAAGTTGAGGTGTCCGTGCGTTGCTAGAGATAATTGCTGCACCCATAATCAGCGAACCAACCAAGATGCTGAAAGAAAGACGATTAGCAGCATCATCTGTCGTACGCCGCAAGCCATCTAAACCACGCACTGAGATATTCCACTGTAGAGTTTCCGAGGTAATTCGGTCTAACAGCAACTCTATCTGACGGGGAGATTGTAAAGAAAGGCTTTTGAGATCCAGCGCTGTTCTAAGGAGCGATCGCACCGGACTATCCCCAAACAGTTGTCGGCGAAACAAGTCTGTCAGCAATGGTTGAATTTCGTCGATAAAGTTAAGTTCTGGGTTAAATCCTCGCGCTACCCCCTCTAAATTAGCTAAGGTTTTGGCGTATAAGCCCATGTTACTGGGCAAGCGAATTTTATTGTTGCGGGCGACTTGCAGAAGTTCATAGATGATTTGACTGAAATTCATCTGAGCCACGCTCATGTTGTAATACTTTCGCAGCATTCGGTCATAATCATTTTCCAGCTGAACCATAATCACTGGCTGTGTGGACTCCGCTAGCTGCAAAGTTAACTGAGCGCACCGCTGAGCATCCAGATCTACAATTGCCAACAACATTTCTGTCAATATCTGCTGCGTACGCGGATCAAGCCGTCCCACCATGCCGCAGTCTAACAAAGCAACGCGACCATCTTTGAGATAAAATATATTTCCTGGATGGGGGTCCGCGTGGAAGAAGCCGTCAATGTACAGTTGCTGAAAGAAAGCACGGAATAGTAGCGTGGTGATTGCTTTCCGCTCTTCGGCAGGGTCTTTACCGTTGTTGTCACTGCTAAGATTCGCCGACAGCAGGGGAACTCCGTCCAGCCACTCCATCACCATTAATTTTGGTGTGGTCAAATCCCAGTAAATTTCCGCTACGACTAATTGTGTGGGATCAAACCAGCGACTTTCAGATAAATTGCGTCGCAACTGGTCGGTGAAACCTGCTTCCCGTGTAAAATCTAACTCTGCTTCCAGCGCCTTGGTAAATTCTTCGGCAATGGATTTGATTTCATAAGTTTGCCCAAATTCGGTACGAGCCACTAAATCAGCAATACCTTGAATTAAAGCGATATCTTGGGCAACAGTCAGATCAATTCCTGGACGTTGCACCTTAAGAGCAACTTCCCGACCATCTGCAAGTGTGGCTTTGTGTGTCTGAGCAATAGAACCAGCTGCTACTGGTATAGCATTTACTGTAGTGAAGGTTTCTTCTAAGGGGCGTTTGAGTTGTTTGCGAATGAGAACTTCTATTTCTGCCCAAGGAACTGCCGGCACTTCGTCTTGCAGTGTTGATAGTTCTTCTATGTATGCTGCGCTCAGGAGGTCTGGACGGGTAGACATTAACTGACCGAGTTTGACGTAGACTGGTCCTAAATCTACCAATATGTTTTTTAAAACAGCAGGTGTAGGTAGCTGGGGTTCATCGGCTTTTCCTCCAGTTAGGAGCCGTCGCATATAGTCCCAGCCATTGCGAAGTAGAACTTCAATAATTTCTCTTTGACGAGGAACAGTTTGGGTTATAAACATAATTTTAATGAACCGCAGAGGCAACCGAGAGTGCAACCGAAAGAGGAACAGAGGAATTAGAGAGGTAAGCAGCAGCGAATGATGATGCAGCGCAAGTCATTGGTACTGCTGTTAGCTTTTAAGATTTTGCTTGCTTCCGCGCAATGTTAAATCTTTATAAAGACGATTTTACAACTTTTGTCAAATTTTGTTTGCTCAGCATCTGTTTAACATGATTTGAGCAGAAATCCCCATCGTATAGACGATGGGGACACAAAAATCTTTTGCCCGCAAAAATATGCTTTTGATAGGCAATAATGCGGTTTATTGCCATACCCTTGGCGAGAAGCTGATAACTAATGATTTGCATAATTGTTCAAATGAAATACGAGACAGAAAAGTTATACTGGTAAATTCACCTTTTATGCCTCTGCCAAGGGTTTTAAGTTCTAAAGCAAGTTGGTAAATCGGGGATCACTCTGCAAGGTTTTGAGGACTTGCTTAATTTCTTGGGTACGGTCTTTTTTGACTATGAGGGTGACGTTGCGATCGCGCACAATTACCACATCGTCTAACCCGATGGTAACAATGACATCTTCTTCATTTGTCGAGTAAACGATAGACCCTTGCGTATCAAGTCCTACGTGAGTAGCCAATTCGACATTGGGAGTGCCTTCTTTTTTCAGCAAACGCTCAATCGCATTCCAATCACCTAAATCATCCCAGCCAAATTCTGCTGGCAAGACATAGGCGATATCTGTCTTTTCCATTAAGGCATAGTCTATACTCTTCTTAGGTAGCTCTGGGTAGATTTGCGAACCGTGTTTTTCTATCGGTTCGAGAATTTCCGGAGCGTGTATGTGCAGTTCCTTAAGAACAATGCCCGCCCGAAAAATAAACATGCCGCTATTCCAGCTAAAGCGTCCCGTAGAGAGAAAATTTTCTGCCGTTTCACGGTTAGGCTTTTCAGTAAATCTATTGACGTGGTAAGCTGGCAAGTCATTAAAGATACTAACCTTTTCCCCTTGTTCAATGTAGCCGTAACCAGTTGATGCAAAAGTTGGCTTGATCCCCAGTGTCACAATTGCTGCTTGGGTTGCCGCAAGTTCTGTAGCTGCATTTATTGTGCGTGCAAATGCTTCTTGGTCTGCAATCCAGTGGTCAGCAGGGAAAAAGCCGATAATAGCTTCATCTCCGTAACGCTTTTGAATTTCCAAACTTGTCCAAGCAACCGCAGCAGCAGTGTCCCTTCCCTGTGACTCGACGAATAGGTTATCAGATGGCAGTTCAGGTAGTTGTTCTCGCACTCCTTCAGCTATCTGACCAGAAGTGATGACCCACAAGTTCTTCCAACCGTCTGCAAATGTCAGCAGTCGGTCAGCAGTTGCTTGCAGAAGACTTCTATTGCTGCCATCAAGATTCAAAAATTGCTTCGGTCGATTTTGGCGACTTAGGGGCCAAAAACGCTCACCTTTACCACCGGCAAGGATAACGGGGAACAACGTTCTACTCATTGTGTCATAAAAACTTACTAAAGAACACTACAAGTGTACTGTCAACTACCTCTAGTTGAGTGCAATCCCCAGGCACTAAAAGGGCTTGTAGTTGACTTTAGTTGACCAGTTTCAGTCCATTGACGGGCTACGAACAGTAAATCATATAGACGCCATCCCGGCGGCTTCTTGTAGGGTAGGGTAAAAAGAAAATTTTAAACTTTATACTTCAGGCTTCAAGTGATCTTGTTAACTGGCAAGATTTGTGTCTTGCATTAACATTACCTTTAGGGAGTGGATGAGTGGGGAGAGTATAGTGGTTAAACAAGTCGCAGGTCAAGAAAACCAAGCCACATCTGAGGAAATTCAACAATCACCCAATCGGGTGATAACAAAAAAGCAAGAAAATGTTTCCCGTAACTTCGTAGAGTCTACGGGTTCCATTCCCAGCCAGCTTTACCACAGGCTAGGGTTAGCCATGCCTCGATGGCTATTTTGGATACTGACAATTGTTGTAGGGATGACTTTGTCAGGCTTGCTGGTATCGAGTTTGGCACTTTGGACTCCACTTTGGAGTGACATGGATCGAACAGATGAAGAATTGGGATTGGATGCGAAAGAGCAAAAAACACCATTGCCTAGGGAGTTGTGGAATAACATTTCACAATATCAACTCACCCGACCAATGAATATTTTGGTGATGGGCGTTGAACCAGTACCCAGGAGTGTAGATGGTTCTCCGGAAAGTTTTGCAGGTCATAGCGATACGATATTGCTGATACGAGTCAACCCAAGTAACAAAACAATCCGAGTGCTTTCGATCCCCAGAGATACGATGACAGCTATTCCAGAAAAAGGATTAGCTAAGGTATCTGATGCGAATGCCCAAGGTGGTCATGTTTTAGCAGCACGCGTCATCAGTCGTAGTTTAAATAATGCACCTATTGACCGCTACATTCGTATATCTACTAGTGGGTTGCGACAGATGGTGGATCAGTTGGGTGGAGTAGAGGTCTTTGTTCCCAAACCAATGGTTAATAAAGACTCTGGCGAGAAATTTTCGATTAACTTAGTTAACGGCTGGCAAACTCTCAATGGCGAACAGGCAGAACAATTTGTGCGCTTCCGTGAACCAGGAATGGGGGATCTCGAAAGAGTACAGCGACAGCAAGCACTACTGATGGCATTGCGTTCTCGCCTAGATAGTCCAACAGTCTTACCTAGGTTACCTCAACTCGTCCGCATTATGCGAAAGCACTTCGACACCAACCTGAAGCTGGAAGAAATGATGGCGCTCGTCAACTTTGGCTTAAACGTTAGGCGAGATAATTTCCAAATGACCATACTACCTGGTATTTTCAGCCGTTTAAGCCAAGACCCCAATAGCTACTGGCTAGATCTGACTGGGCGAGTTGACTTACTTGAGGACTATGCTGGGGTGACAATATCTGGTATGAAACCAAGTGCGAAACCCCTACCCAGCCTCAAAATTGCTATTCAAAATGCTTCCAATAAACCCGAGCTAACTCAAAAAGTTATCAACTCTCTTAAACAGAAAGGTTTTACTAAAGTTTACGCTATACCTGATTGGGCTGACAGCAGACGCCGAACCCAGATTATCGTCCAGAAAGGCAACAGACAAGCAGGAGAAGAACTACAAAAATTATTAGGCTTTGGTTATACCCAAGTTGCTGCGATTGGGGATCTAGAATCTGACATTACCATTCGTATTGGTCAAGATTGGAAGTAGTCATTAGTAGAGACGCTTTCATTCAGCGCGTCTCTACATCTTTGTCTTTTGACTAATGACTAATGACACAGGACAAAGGGCTTGGGTAAACCTGTGTAAATCTGGGCAACCGTTGCGATTGGGCGGGTCTAGGCGTGTGGTTTTTGGATTTTTGAGTGTTGAAACCGCCCAATCGCACCGGATCTATTCGTGCTTATGCATAGATTTTTGATACGGTTGCCCAGATTTACCTAGGAAAAATGAAGGGGCAAGCTTATGAAAAAAATCCTACTTCGTATATTGGGATTGATTGTAGTTTGGGTTCTTGCTTGGTTATGGGTGCTGCTTTACGCCAGTCCAGCTTATGCTTAAGCAAAAACAATCAATGACAACAATTATGGCAATCGAACATACTTTGTCGTAGCGACTTCAATAGCTTTTTCAATTTCCTCAGGACTGGGAGGATGGGAAAGACTGCGTATTTCTTCCTCGTTTATTGGTCGCTTCACAGGCTGTCCCACTTCTACAAAAAACTGCTCACCGCCTGCTGGTGTTAAAAGCATTAGTATTTTAGCAGGCTTTGACGCAATGTTCTTATAACCGTGGCTTTGACCTTTGGGCAAATGAACGAAGGTTCCTGGAACTGCAACGATTGTCTGCTTGTCAAGCTGGTACTCAACCTCACCTTCAAGAATGTAGTGTGCTTCGTCGTTTTGTTCCTGAAAGTGGGGTGGTGTCATGCTTTGCGGTTGCAGTACTACCTCGGTTAGCGAATATGCTCCACCTGTATCTTCTCCCACAGCTAAAAAGGTGTAGAAGTCACCCAAAGCCAAATATGTGGAACCCTGACCTGGCTGAACTATAGTGCTTTTGGGATTGAGTGCCATTGTGATTCTCCTTCTGCTTGAAAAAAATTTGTCTTACAGCGGTTTTCTGTAAGGTGGGCATTGCTCACGAATACCTTAAATGTGCATTACATGGGCTTTTAGGAGCAATGCCCACCCTACGATTTGTGGTCTAATCATGTGAAAAGCGCTGTAAACTGGAAGAGCCTTTATTTTTAATAGATGTAGTTTAAATCAACTTATGCCAAGAGCAAAAGTTGTGAGAAAAGTCTTTGCAATCCAGTACGAGTACGTGTCTTTCCACGCATCAACTTGAAGAATCGATACTAACTTACACCCGTACATTTCTGATTTTGTCAAAAATACCCTGACAAACTCCTAAATTTCAGGTTAAATGTTTCCAGATAAGCGCCTAGAGAAAGTTGTCAGGTACGATTTGTGACACAAGAACAAAAAGCCTCTCGTTCTGTTGCCGGAATTGCGGGAATTGTTGCCGCCGGTACTTTAATTAGCAAAGTTGTCGGTCTAGTGCGGCAGCAAGCAATTGCTGCTGCTTTTGGTCTTGGTGTCGTGGCTGATGCCTATCAATATGCCTACGTTATTCCCGGTTTTCTTTTGATTTTACTTGGCGGGATTAATGGACCATTCCACAGTGCGATTGTCAGTGTTTTAGCCAAGCGTAGGCAAGAAGAAGCCGCTCCCTTAGTGGAGACAATTACCACGCTTGTGGGTGCTATACTGCTGGTTCTCACCGTGATTTTGGTTCTTTTTTCTGGAAACCTGATTGACTTGGTAGCACCTGGCTTAAATAAACTGCCACAAGGTGGAATGATAAAGGCGATCGCCATCCAACAGCTCCAGATTATGGCACCAATGGCAATTCTTGCCGGACTCATTGGTATTGGCTTTGGTACTCTCAACGCTGCCAATCTATTCTGGCTTCCCTCAATCAGTCCTCTGTTTTCCAGCATTACCGTTATTATTGGTCTGGGTGTTTTGTGGCTACAGCTGGGTAACAAAATTACCGCTCCTGAAAATGCTGTGTTAGGCGGAGTGGTTTTAGCGGTAGGAACCTTAGCTGGAGCCTTGCTGCAATGGATAGTGCAGCTTGTGGCGCAAGCACGAGCTGGTATGGGTAGCTTTCGCCTGCGATTTAATATCAAACAGCCTGGAGTGAGCGAGGTCATGAAAATTATGGGACCAGCCACCATTTCCTCTGGAATGCTGCAAATTAATCTCTGGGTGATTTTGTTTTTCGCTTCCGGTATTCCATCTGCTGCTTCGGCGATCGCCAGTGCTGGTCTTTTGGTGCAAACACCATTGGGAATCATTTCTAATATGATTTTGGTTCCCCTATTACCGATATTTTCCAAACTGACCGACCCTAAGGATTGGGATGATTTGAAATTACGCATTCGCCAAGGACTCATCCTCTCCGCTTTTACGATGCTGCCTTTGGGTGCTTTGATGATAACCTTGGCGGTGCCAATTGTGCGCGTGGTGTATGAACGGGGTGCTTTCCAAAAAGCAGAATCACAGCTGGTATCTTCGCTGCTTGTCGCTTACGGTACCGGAATGTTTGTCTATTTGGCGCGTGACATTTTGGTTCGGGTATTTTATGCTTTAGGCGATGGCGATACACCGTTTCGCATCAGTAGTGTTAATATCTTTCTCAACGTCCTTTTAGCTTTCTTTTTTATCAATGTTTTGGACTTAGGTGCTCCTGGTTTGGTGTTAACCACTGTAGGGGTAAATCTTAGCTCTACATTAATGCTGTTATGGTTACTAAATCGCAGACTGAATGGATTACCCTGGCAACAGTGGGGTTTGCCAATTCTAGGTTTAACTGCTGGTAGCATAGTAGCTGGAGCAGCAAGCTATGGAACTCTTGAGGTTTTGCAGCGGTTTTTAGGTACAAATGGTTTGCCGATTCAACTGTTGCAATTGTCTCTTGCTGGTTTAGTTGGCATCAGCGTTTTTGCTGTGATTGCCGCATGGATGAAATTACCAGAAGTCAATATTTTTGTATCTCGTCTGCGTCAGCGTTTTTTGAGAAGATAAATGATAGTAGTACAGGTATCGTCTGCACGGTTATGAACATGACACTTTTTAATAAACCGCAGAGGACGCTCCAGAACACAGAGGAAAGAGAAATTACAGAGTTGACAAACAATTTGGGATTGCTGTGTATGCTATAAATTATATCTAAAATATTTGAGTGTAGGCTCACCTAACTGGGTGAAACAGTTTCACCCGCTAGGATAACCTAAGTGCATGAAGGTGAATTTTGTCAAAAAAGAGATTCTAGTACTAGAGAGTATTGATTGCACTTAACTCTAGTAACAAGAAACTTATGAAACTTGCAAAATTATTAACTTCTACACTTGCTGTTGCTTCTGTTGTTCTTTCTGCTGGAATTGCCTCGGCTCAAACTGCTCCAACAACAGCTACAACTCAAGAAGCTGCAACACGCGGTATGAACGGTAGCTATCTTGGTGCTGGTGCTTCTGCTGGCGTGACTAATGGCGGACGAGACAATGATGCAGCTTTATTTGGTGGAAATATTCAAGGACGATTCGCCGTTCCTAATGCGCCTGTTTCACTTCGCGGTTCTGTTCTGTTTGGTGGCGATTCAACCGCAGCTATGCCTTTGTTAACTTACGATGCACCGATCGCTAAAAACACTAACGTTTACATCGGCGGTGGTTACTCCTTCCAGACAGACGAAGGTAAAGCAAGCCAGTTGGGAAATCAGAATGCACCTGTTGTGACCCTTGGCGCTGAATCAGAAGTTGCTAAGAACGTCATCGTGTATGGTGATGCCAAGTGGGGCATTGACGCCTACCAAGGCAGTGACGCTGACGCCGTCAGCTTGCAAACAGGGGTAGGGTTCCGCTTCTAATCCTTCACAGACTCCATCGCGTAAAGAAGGATTCTGATGCAAAACCAAATACACCAGAGCGGTGAAGCTTTTCCTCTGATTTTAGGAGCTTCACCGCTCCTTGTTTGTTGCAGCAAGTGAACACAAGTATTGAATTGAGCAATAAAGCGCACAATATTTCTATTATTTTTTAAAACTACACCTTTTTTACAATTTAAAATTACTGAGATTTATAATTTAACTCTTGTTTATAAGAAAATTTAATTAACTCCTTATTGAGTAACTAATCAATCCTTCTCTTGCTTTTTTATTACTTTTTCAGCAAACCCTAATTAAACAACCGTATACCTGCGCTCCAGAACGCAGAGGAAGAGAGAAACAGAGGAGGAATGATTTCATAGTAGCCATCATCAACTGCGTACACCCTTCGGGTATGTCCTGAGTCCTTACGGACACGCTACGCGTTCGCATGATTGCGTGCGCTTTGCGCTTACAGCAGTCGCCTGGGTCGGAAAACCCTCCTGCATAGCGCTGCTTCACCACGACAGATGAAAATTTATTTTTTCTTCTGCGTTCTGCGTTCCTAGCTGCGGAGTTCTATTTTCAAGTCAGACTGAGAAGTGCATAAGTTGATTTTGCTTACATTTACAAATTATTTAGATACCACCAGAGCCTAATTGAATACCAAGAAAAAACATATGGTAGAACTATCTGCTCTCAGCAAAAATCGACCAGAAACTTTGTCCGAAGTAAATGCATTACTAGACCAAGTGCGCCGCAGCCGCATACAGTACTTTCCTTCGCCAACAGATTGGCGAGACGAAGTCCTTTACTTTCTCTTACCTGATAGGTTTAGTGACGGAAAAGAGGCTTCACGAGAACTACTGAGACGTAATGAAATCATAGATTTACGTAAAACAGCAGATCGACCAGATTGGAACTGGAAACAATGGGCGGATTCTGGTAAACGCTGGCAAGGCGGTACTATCAATGGAATTCGTGGAAAATTAGATTACTTGCAAAATTTAGGAGTCACAACTCTGTGGGTTGGTCCAGTCTTCAAACAGCGTGTTCGTCTTGATAGTTACCACGGTTACGGAATCCAAGACTTTCTTGAGGTTGATCCCCGCTTTGGAACACGTCAAGACCTAAAAGATTTGGTCAAAGAAGCCCATGACAAAGGGATACATGTCATTCTTGACATCATTATCAATCATTCGGGTGATAATTGGGGATACGTAGAACCTGGTAAGGAGTTGAAAGACGCCCGTAATGTGCCTCCTTATTTGCCTTGGCCCGATTTTTACGGCAATCCCAATAATTCCTCTAACAGCGGGTGGCTTTTAGCTTGGCGGGACGAGTTTGAAAAAGGATTTACAACTAACGGACAGGATATTAAAGGTCTCCATGAAGGAGTTTGGCCCCGTGAATTGCAAAACCCAGAGATATACACTCGTGCTGGTAACGGTAGCTTGGGAAGCGGTGACGTAGGAGACCCTCATGCCGAAAATAAGCGTACTGACTTTTTTAGTCTAAAGGATTTCGCTCTGGATACTCCCAATACACTTTCATTTCTTGCGACTTGTTTTAAGTATTGGATAGCGCTAACAGATTGCGATGGTTTCCGTATTGACACCGTCAAACACATTTCATTGGAAGATGCACGTAATTTCTGTGGTGGAATTCGTGAATTTGCAGAAACATTGGGTAAACGCAATTTCTTTTTAGTCGGTGAACTTGCGGGCGGTGACGATGTTCAAGATTTTTATATAGACCGATTGGCAATATTGCAACGTAACCTTAGCGCTGCTTTAGATATTGGTCAAGCAAGAACCACTCTAACTGATGTGGGCAAAGGATTGCGTCCAGGAAGCGATTACCTCAACTTATTTGCAGAAAATACTCAAGACTTTGGGTCACACCGCAGCCTTGGGAATCGCCATGTCTCAATTCTAGATGACCACGACCATGTGTTCGGTAAGAAACTAAGATTCTCTGCTGAAATTCCCGATGACTCTCCGGTGAAAGATCATCAGGTTGTTGCAGCTTGTGCTCTCCAACTCTTCACTCTGGGAATTCCCTGTATCTATTACGGTACAGAACAAGCTTTTGCTGGTCCTGCCCAATCACAAGTCCAGTTTATTCGTGGCGAAGGCTGGATAGAAGGTAGCTTCAATGACCGCTATTTGCGAGAAACAATGTTTGGTGCCTCACATCCACGCGCTAATCACGAAAACAACGATTTGGATACCCAAGTCAACAGCGCAGACACTACATTACCAGGGTTTGGAGCCTTCGGTACCGCAGGCAAGCACTGCTTTGATACCAATAGTCCTGCTTATGTACGGATTGCCACCTTATGCAAAGCACGAGTTGAGAATCTCATTTTGCGCGTTGGTCGGCAATATCAGAGACAGATACGTCTTCCTGGAACGGGATTTGAGTTTCCCAAAGCGGGTGAGCTCATAGCTTGGTCTCGGATTCTTGATAACCTAGAAGCTATTTGCATAGTCAACCCCAATGGTGCTGCTACTCGGGGAGGAGATGTAGTGGTAGCCGCAGAATTATGTCCCGAGGGAACAGAGTTCGAGGTTATTGTTAACACTGCCGAAGCTGCTGTTGGCAGTCACTTTGGTGGAGCACACCGAAAAAATTCGACGGTTCCAGTGAAAAGGCTAGGTGATACCGCTTTTATTGAAATCCGTGATGTTCCCCCAGCAGAGGTGCTTGTACTGGTTAAGAAATTGTAGAGTTGGTTAAAGGTAGTATCCAAATTTTTGCGATTGCCCAAGGGGCACTGCGCAGAGCGCAATCGCACGAGCGTGTTCTCTGAAGTACAACGTTGTTATCTAAAAGTCAGACAGAAAGCCCTTTTTACTTCTGACTTCTGACTTCTGACTCAGGAATTGCTGCTGTATTCATTCTCAAGCCATGATCACTAACGAAAAATAGTGGTCTTCTTTTTGAACAGCATCTCGCAGGACTCCTTCTTTCTTGAAACCAACTGATTGGTAAACGTGCCTAGCGCGTTGGTTGTGTTCAAAGACATCTAACCAAAAACGATGAGCATTATACTCTTCAAAAACCTTTTTAATAAGGATGTATAATGCTCTTTTGCCGTATCCTAGTTCTGGCTGAGCAATAACAATTCGAGTTAAATCGAAGGATAAAGCTTTTGAACTCATCCCTCGCTTCCTGAGAGAAAATAAATTCAATATCTTTTGATTCAGCGTGTCGTAATTTTATCATGCCTTATTAGTACCTTTTAGTTATGTGTCAGGCAAAATCTTGGCAAATCGATGTCTACAGCTTCCACTCCTGAATGTGTGGCTATGTTGCAAAATCCCGCTATTCGTACTCCTATTGCTATCAGTCTTGGCGCAATTGCTGGCGCACTCTCGCGCTATTACCTCGGTTTGTGGTTCAATCAGGTTTTTGGTACAGGGTTTCCGTATAGTACGCTCATTATTAATATGAGTGGTTGTTTTGTTATGGGTTTCTTTACGACACTGTCACTGGGACGATTGATTACGATTCATCCTGAAGTCCGACTGCTAGTAACTACAGGATTTTTAGGGGCTTATACTACCTTTTCAACTTATGAGTTGGATACAGCTAAACTACTTCAACAACGTAGCTTAGAAATTGGTTTATTATACTGGCTGGGCAGTGCGGTATTAGCAATGGTATGCCTCCAATTAGGAAATTCTTTGGCTGAATTTATACGTATTAAAGAAGAATAATAACTGTTCTGAATAACTGGAATTCAATCAATATTTACCTGATAAGTAGAGCTGACTTTTGACGCCATGTGGAAAAATCCACGAAAAACCTAATCCCCTAGGGCGTGTTTTCAAACTCGTTATATCCTAAGAAATAGGCGATTGCCCAAGGGGCAGTGGCGGAGCGAATCGCTTTGTTGGAATGATGAACCGAGGAGACTTAAGTAAGGAACAGTGGGAGAGGTTAAAACCGCTACTACCACCACAAAAACCCAGAACGGGTAAGCCAAATTCTGACCATCGCACGGTGATCAATGGCATTCTCTGGATACTTAGAACCGGGGCACCGTGGGTACACAGGTCGTCGCAACCGTAATTATCTACGCCGCAGTGGTATCCGTTTAACCATTCCACGACTCTGGAATCAACCCCGTCGCGGTCCTAAAGCCTTTGAAATCTACCGTCAACGCAACGTTGTTGAACGTACTATCAACAGACTCAAACAATTTCGCCGCATCGCTACCCGATATGAAAAGCTTGCAGCAAACTATACAGCTATGCCAAGCGATCGCCTCCATTATTCTGTGGTTATAGTTTGAAAACACGCCCTAGCCCCCTGACCTACAAGGGTTGGGGCTAAGGTAAGAGCCTCTCTCCTACGAGGAGAGAGGAATGGAAGCGAGGTTTTCCACATCCCCTGAAAACTAAGATAAGTAGATAGGTAGAAATAAAGAGAGATAGATTAAGAAAATTAAAAACACCTCAGACTCTTACCAATAGCTAATGAGAGTCCTAACAAGTTTACTTTATTTTTACGACCTACTTAGGCGATCGCCTCAGCGTTATGATTCAAAAAATATGATAACATTTTTGCTAAAAATATTCCTAATTCTATACTAATAAACCCTAATATCGGACTACCACACCAATAAAATATTGCAGGTAGATACTTTTTAGTATGTAACAAATTTGAAGTATCTAAAGCATAAGTAGAAAATGTAGTGTAAGAGCCTAAAAAACCAACTGCAACTAACAGATTTAACTGAGGAAAAATTGCTAGCTTTGATGTAAGGGTAATAAAAAAGCCCATCAAAAAAGCGCCAGTGATATTGATGAAAAAAGTTCCATAAGGAAACGCCGTTCCTAACCAACGCGCAAAAAAGATAGTCAGGTAATAACGACTCAGCGCACCTGGAACTGCTCCCAAACTGATTGCGATGAGAGCGTAAGTTGCAGAGTTCATACAAGTCAGTAACCGCCAAAGGATTTGTTAGTTCAGCCATGTTTTACCTGAATGGCTAATAAACATTCTAAAAATACGACCAAACAATGACAATTTTGTCAATACCTACAAATCGTGTAAGCTTGCCAATACGGTTCGGTTAGCTTGTTTATCACGCCGTAAAAAAGGGGCTATTTTCCTTCTTTACCCCCAATTCATTGGCGATCGCCGCTAGGTGGGGGGATTTTATCCGAACTGTATAGGATAGCCTGCGGGAATAAAACATCATTTTTTTACCGGAGATGGTGCTAATAGCCCAGACAACGCACCTAATGAACCTGTTCCAAGAGCAGTTAAAAGTTCAGGGGTTGGTCTATTACTTACCTGTAATGCAATTGCCCCAATCAGACAACCTAATACAGTTGATGTCAGTCCACCAACAATTATACGGTAAATCCAAAAGTCTGTTTCTATAGGTTTTTGTGAAATATTGAAGTTATGAACTTCTGCTCTACCAATGTTTTGTTGTACGATTTCCTCACTTTGAAAAGCGTTACCAATTGGTTGTTTAATTTCACTGGCTAAAGGCTGTTCGGTTAGGGGTTTATTTCCATTGTTAGTACTCATCAGTAAATCCTTTTTGCTGTTTCAATAAAACGTCATCTATTTCTTTAATAGAATCAGAAAAATTGGCTTATGCACTTTTACAGTGCTTTTCAATTAAATAAACCACCCGGTAGACGCTGTTCGATGCCTTTGCCCCTACGAAAATCTGTGGTTCGATTCACTGAAAATAGTTGTAAGTCCAATACGGTTTAGTTAAGAAAAGTGATCTGAGCCAGGCAAGCAGGGAGCCTAGGGGGTGCAGGGGGAAACAAAAAAGGCTTATCACCAAGCTTATTGCACTATATATCTAAGATTTTTTTCATCACTTTAATTTATAAATTTGAATAAAAATAGTATTTGATTTTATCAACTGACCTATTTAAAGTAAACATTAAGCAGCTTATTGATGGCTGCAATCAAAGCAAAGCCACGGAAGTCAAATGAAAAAACCAAATTTAAAAAAACTCACTCATTGGGTTGTAGCAGCAGTATTTCTAGTATTTGTAGCAGGATTTTCTCTGCTTGACCAACCCAACGCTACTGCTCAATCACTCACACCATCAGTACCCACACAATCCACAGAGACTCCAATCGTATCTCCAGCTGCATTGCCAACAGAGTCTGTAACAGCAAACGTTAGACGTTTACTACAAACCAAAGAATGTGTCGGGTGTAACCTAATTGGGGCAGACTTAAAAGGGGCAAACCTGCAAGCGGCAAACTTGGAAGGTGCGAACTTGCAAGGTGCGGACTTAGAAAAGGCTAACTTACAGTCAACAAATTTGCTAGCAGCAAACCTTCAAGGAGCAGACTTAGGCAAGGCAAACATAGCCAGAGCAAACCTGCAAAGAGCGAACCTATTTGACGCAGACTTAGAAAAGGCAAATTTAACAGATGCGAACATAGAAGGAGCAAACCTACAGGGGGCTGATTTGGAAGGAGTAATAAGACCCCAAGGATTGATCACTCAGTAATGAAAAGTGGGTAGCTGTAGCACTACTATTCCAAAAAATCCATAGTTTGTTGTTTCCCCCTGATAACCAAATACGCTTGGTGATAAGACCAAAACCCTTATCAGGAACACAATGTAAAGACGCGCCATGGCGCGTCTCTACACGTGATTTTTTACACAGCAATCTTAAGTGAACCGTATTGATTTATGACGCTAGGTTTAGTTTCAGCTTGTGGTTTGAGGACGAACCGTGAAAAGTCAGGTCATCCAACCCTTGAGACACCCAATCGCCGTAGTAGGTGTTTTCCAAAATATAAAGATTTATAAATTTACTACTCATATTTCCTAGATTGACAGAGAGGATACATATTTCTGATAAGTTTTTCTGTAGTCAAGATAAGGCAAAAGGTAACGCGTAGAAATTGAGATACGTTTGTTGATAGCTTTGACAGTGAAACTGAGAAGACTTTACAAAACTTAACAATATCATGGTAACTTCACAAACTTAGTATAAAGAATTGACAGCATAAGGGAAATACAGTCAACAATAACCATAGCCAAAGCTAGAGTTTCGCTAACCTATGCAGCCGATTCGCACTTTTAATGTTTCCCCTTCACTACCGCAGCGACTTGAGCCGCTACGGAAGTTGGCATATAACTTGCACTGGGATTGGAACGTTGAGACGAAAGATTTATTCCGTCGCTTAGACCCCGACCTGTGGGAATCTAGTCGTCACAACCCAGTTTTGATGCTTGGTACCATTAGCCAAGCGCGTCTTTCGGAAGTTGTGGAAGATGAAGGCTTCCTGGCGCAAATGGACCGCTCTGCTCGTCAGTTAGAGGATTATTTGCAAGAGCGTACTTGGTACCAAAAACAGCGGGGTCAAAAGCAAAAAGAATACTACGCCTATTTCTCGGCTGAGTTTGGGCTTGTAGATTGTTTGCCCATCTACTCTGGAGGTTTGGGAGTTCTCGCTGGGGATCACCTCAAATCTGCTAGTGACTTGGGGTTACCATTAGTTGGTGTGGGCTTACTCTACCAACAAGGTTATTTTGCTCAATATTTAAACGCCGATGGTTGGCAGCAGGAACGCTACCCAATCAACGACTTTTACAATATGCCTTTGCACCTGGAACGCAATCCTGATGGTTCAGAATTGCGGATTGCGGTAGATTATCCAGGGCGCATCGTATATGCAAGGGTTTGGCGTGTACAGGTGGGATCGGTGCCTCTGTATATGCTAGACACTAACATTGAACCGAATAACGCTTACGACCAAGACATCACAGATCAGCTTTACGGTGGCGATATCGATATGCGTATCCACCAAGAAATTATGCTGGGGATCGGTGGTGTCCGAATGCTAAAAGCGCTAGGATACAATGTGACTGCCTATCACATGAATGAAGGTCATGCGGCTTTTTCTGCCCTAGAACGTATCCGCATCCTGATTCAGGAAGAGGGGCTAAGTTATACCGAAGCCAGACAAGTGGTCGCTTCTAGTAATATCTTTACCACTCATACGCCAGTGCCAGCGGGAATTGACTTGTTCTCCCCAGACAAAGTGTTGCACTACCTGGGACGCTATGCTGAGATTTTTGGCTTGAATAAAGACCAATTTTTAGCTTTGGGGCGCGAAAATACTGGTGATTTGTCTGGACCTTTCAGTATGGCGGTGCTGGCGCTGAAAACGGCAACATTTTCTAACGGTGTAGCACAGCTGCATGGTGTGGTTTCGCGGCAAATGTTTAAGGGTTTGTGGCAGAATGTGCCAGTAGAGGAAGTGCCGATTACCGCAATTACTAACGGCGTTCATGCCCGCTCTTGTGTCTCTAAATCGACTCAGGAGTTGTACGATCGCTATCTTGGACCAAGCTGGTCATCAGCAGCAACTGATAACCCTTTGTGGGAACGGATGGACGCTATCCCCGATGAGGAGTTGTGGCGCAATCATGAACGCTGTCGTTTGGACATGGTTTTGTACGTGCGCGAGCGTTTGGTGAAGCATTTGCGAGATCGTGGTGCTTCTCCCTCAGAAATTGCCTCTGCACAAGAAGTTCTGGATCCAAATGTTCTCACTATCGGCTTTGCCCGTCGCTTTGCAACCTACAAACGTGCCACCCTATGGATGCGGGATGTTGAGCGAATCAGGCGGCTTTTGTTAGCTAATAAAGACCGTAAGTTACAATTTGTCATCTCTGGTAAGGCACACCCGAAAGATATTCCAGGTAAAGAACTCATCCGCGATATCAATCATTTTATTGAAGAACAAGGCTTGGAAAAGCAGATAGTGTTTGTTCCTAACTACGACATTCATATAGCCAGATTGATGGTGGCGGGTTGCGATGTCTGGTTAAATAATCCCCGGCGTCCACGGGAAGCCTCCGGTACCAGTGGTATGAAGGCGGCGATGAATGGATTGCCGAATTTAAGCGTACTAGATGGTTGGTGGGATGAAGCTGATTATGTCCGCACCGGTTGGGCAATCGGACACGGGGAAATGTATGACGATCCCAATTACCAAGATGAAATAGAGGCAAATGCCCTGTACGATATCCTAGAAAAGGAAGTCGTGCCTTTATTCTACGACCGAGATGTCGATGGTTTGCCTCGCCGGTGGATTGACAAAATGAAGGATGCAATCCAGTTAAATTGTCCGTTCTTTAACACGGCACGGATGGTGCGAGAATATGCAGAGCGGGCTTATTTTCCAGCAAGCGATCGCTACCACACTCTCACTGTCGATAACTACGCCCCAGCTAAAGAATTAGCTCATTGGAAAGATAACCTCACCGCACACTGGTACGACATCAAAATCAAAGATGTTAACGTATCTTCAGAAGCAGATATTAAGGTTAACCAAACCGTTAACGTCAAAGCCAAGATTGACTTGGCAACTTTGACGAACGATGATGTGCAGGTGGAACTTTACCAAGGTGCTATTGATGCCAGTGGCGATATTATCAACGGTGTACCTGTGGTAATGGATTACCAAGGCGAGGATAAGGACGGATTGGGTATTTACACGGCTGACGTCGTGTATAATACCTCTGGTTTGCAAGGCTTGTCTCTGCGCGTGGTGCCAAAACACAAACACCTCTCTAGTCCTTATGAGCCAAGGCTGATTGTTTGGGCACAGTAAACAAGTAAAAAGTAAAAAATAAAAAGAAATTCTTTTGACTTTTAACTTTTTACTTTTGACTTTTTGAGGGGATGACAATGTAGCCAGTGGTGCGATCGCCAAGTACCAGGTTACGTTGTTCACCCCAATACCACCAGTAGGCTGCTACATAAGCACAAATGAGGCTATCGAGTTTGTCTTCGACTTCTTTGAGGGCTGCGCCTGTGGTGGGAATTTCGGGAAGGAAGGAACCACAGAGGCGCAGAGAACACAGAGGAGGATGCAGGGTGGGTAAGATTTCTGTAATGTAATTGTAGAGTTTGATCAGTTCTAAGCGGCGATCGCTGAGGCGTCCTTTTTTATATTTGAGAATTCGTTCTAAGCCAAATAAATGAACTATGGCTGGATGGGGAAAGACTTCTATTTGATATCTACCAGGTTTTTGTGGTTCGATGGTTGGTGCGTGAGCAAAACCACGCGATTCTAATTGTAAGCCAAATTTTACTGTTCGTTCTGCAAAGGGTAAGCCGAGATTTGCCGGGTAGCATCCAGCGTGATATTTGCCAAAATGTTTGTGCGTGAGTTTGTCCGGTAGGCGGCTTCCAGTAGCGTTGGGGATGAGGGTGGGTGCGTCTACGGCGATGATGGCGGGTTCGTCTGATGTAACGCAAGTATCAATCCAGGTAAGAATATCTGCAATGAATTCTTTGCGATCTAAGTCTTGTATTTGCAGTTTTCCATCGATTAATTGTAAATAGCATAAGCCACTGGGTTGCGATTTCCACCCTAAGTCAATTCCGAGAAATTTCATTGTTGAGCTGGGGATTGGGGATTGGGGATTAGTTTCAAACCACAACACAAAGTAGGGTGTGCCGTGCCGTAAACTGATGTGCAGATTATATGCTAGTGCTTAGCGCTGCCCACGTTACAGTCGAAAACTAAAATACATATTTGATTATTTTTGTCAATGCATAAGTCCTAAACTGGTTAAAAAAAAATCAAAATAATTTGATGCGTGTTATTACCAAAAGAACAGAACTGGAAAAATGACGAGTGGTTTGAAAACTCCTAGCACATACTACATAGAGTTAATTAATACCTTTCGTCCGCGCCCTATCACCAATGAGGCTGAGTTAATCGCTACGCAGAATCGGATGAATTTTATCTTGGATAAGGAAAATGTTACACAAGATGATAGAGATTATCTGAAGGTGCTTGGAACTCTTGTTTAGGATTATGAACAGCAACACGAACCAATACCTATTCTCAAAGGTGTTGAACTCCTTAAAGCGTTGTTAGAAGAGTCTAATCTTCAGCCTAAAGATTTGGCTCACATCTGTGAAAGCGAGTCTACTGTTTTAGATATCCTAAATGGCAAACGTCAACTTAGTGACAATCAAATCAAAGAATTGGCTGCTTTTTTCAAAATATCCCCAAGTTACTTTGTTGGGGATATTTTCTAATGTATCTCTATTTCTACTAGCAAGTGAAGATAGGGCAAAGAGCGAAAAAGATATGCTTTCAACATTAATGATTGAATCGGCTAAGCTCAATTATGAAAACTGGCAAATACCAGAAGGTTCACTTGTACGCTTAACACATATGCAAGAAGAAGACTTATATTTTTTGTATATGTGGTTTATGGAATCACAAGAAGCCCGGATGACCTGTAAACCAATTAAAAATCTTTCTCTTGAACAGTGGAAACAACAATTTAGAGAAAGCAAACCTTGTAAATTGGCAGTTCGTAGAATAACAGATAATCAATTGATTGGTCGTATCAGTTGCTTTAATTTCAATATTAGAAATCGCTCTGTGGAAATTGGATATCTTACGGGTTCACCCTATCGAGGACAAGGTTACACCAAGCAGGTTCTGCAATTACTTATTGATTATTTATTCAATACAATAGGGCTAAATAAGGTGATGGCGCAAACAGGCGCTTTCAATCAAGCTTCAATTGCTTTATTAACCTCTCTGGGATTTCAACAAGATGGTCGCTTACGCCAGCATCATGAATTGGATGGGAAGTTGTATGATGATTTCATTTTCAGTATTTTAGCGGAAGAATTTTGTATTTAAAGAAATAAGAACCACAGATGGACACAGATGGACACAGATAAATAATTACTTCATTCAAACGAGAAGCGCTATATTGTGGAACCTGAATCACTAGATGCAGTTATTGAATTTCGACAGATTAACTGTCAGCAGCAAAAGTAGATGTAACGGAGAGTTAATCTGTTGTCCCACAGATCATTTATCCGTTACATCAATTATTTTATCCGTTGTAAAAAGAAGCGCGAATTAAAAATGATTTACTTAAGTGACAGGTGACAACTGAAGATTTGCTTCCTCCTGCTGTGGTGCTTGCTTTTGTTGCTTCCAAGCTTCCAGTTGTTCTTCTAGTTGCGCCTTGACTTCATGACGGAAAGAAAAGAAGTGTTCGCCAAAACTCAAAGCTGCTAAGTAATCATAAACTAAATGCGGTTTCTTAAATGCGATCGCCAGTAATTGCCACCAGAAGAGCAAACGAGTTGAGCGAACCACACCTTGACGCCAGCAAACTATCGGGAACAGACGCAGTTCGTGCCAAGTGAGGGGGCGTTTGCCCTTAGGACGCTTACCCTCCATCATGTTAAAGTGGCGGAACGTGCGCTTAAGATACAGCATTGGCTCATACATGTTCCAGAAAGTATCAATATACTCCCTGACAATTTCTTCCAAGGGACGAGTCGGGACAAAGTTCATCAAACCTTTCTGGGAACCCAAGAAATCCATCAATCCTTCTTGTAACCGTTCCTCCTGCTTGAGACGGTTCCACATTGCTGTATTATGCAATGCTTGCAGCAAATTAAGGTGAGCTTGTGGAATTCCTGTTTCTTCTACAAATGCCTGAATGCGCTGTCCTGCACCCGTTTTTTCGCCATCAAAACCGAGAATGAAGCCAGACATAATCTGTAATCCGGCTCGCGTAATCTTATCACAAGATTCTACCAGAGACTGGCGTGTATTTTGTTCTTTATGGGCTACGGCTAAACTGTCTACATCTGGTGTTTCAATGCCCATAAATACCATCGTGAACCCAGCTTGCACCATCAAGTCTATCAACTCGTCATCCTCTGCTAAATTCAAAGATGCTTCTGTCAGCAGAAGAAACGGGTAGTTGCGCTCTTTCATCCAGGGAATCAAAGCACGCAGGAAAACTTTGGCATTGCGCTTATTACCAATGAAGTTGTCGTCCACGACAAAAACCAAGCGTCGCCAGTTCATTTGATACAAGACTTCAAACTCAGCCAGCATCTGTTCTGGCGTTTTTGTGCGCGGTTTACGACCAAATAAGTTGATGATGTCACAAAACTCGCACTGGAACGGACATCCCCGCGAAAATTGCACTGTAATTGCCAAATAAGCATCCAAATCTAGCAAGTCAAAGCGCGGTACTGGTGTGTGAGTGACATCGGGTTTTTCTGGAGAGCGGAAAATTCCTCGTTCTTCACCTCGTGCTAAAGCTTCCAAAAACATGGGGATGGTACATTCCCCTTCATCAAGAATGAGATAGTGAGCTCCTGCATCCAAAGCAAATTCTGGTACTGATGTCGCGAAAGGACCACCCACTGCAACTTTTTTCCCTAACGCAACTCCTTTTTGAATTAACTCCCACAAATCTTTTTTCTGGATAATCATTGCAGAGATTATCACCATGTCGCACCATGCCCAGTCGTCGTCTGTCTCTAGACGGACATTGCGGTCAACCAAGCGGATTTCCCAATCAGCAGGCAACATTGCTGCCACTGTGATTAACCCCAGGGGCGGATTAGTTGCACGTAACCCTGCTAAATCAAGCGTCTCCTGGTAAGACCAGAAGGAATTGGGCATTATTGGCCAGAGTAGTAAAGCTTTCATAAAGCACACACCTCTGAGTGTAAAAAAAGTTAACTAACTTCAAGGTTACTGCTGCATTCTCTCAAAAAACCTTAAAATTTGTCGATTTTTGTAAAGGGAAGCTGAATAAACGTAATTGTAACAACAGATAACATGAGGTATGTAACAAATAAGTTATTTGTCGGACAAAAGATAAACCATCTGCTACATGCGCTACATAATCCGTTGCCAGTCTTTGCGTGAAATATAAAGAAATGCCAAACTAAAAAAATCAGTTGTATTCTCGCTATTGTCGGAGTTGAAAAAACTATCTTGAAATCTATGGGCAGGCAACGAGTTCTTTCTGGAGTTCAATCAACTGGCAATCTACATTTGGGCAATTACTTGGGTGCAATTCGCAACTGGGTAGAAATCCAAAGCCAGTACGAAAATTATCTCTTCATAGCCGATTTACACGCCATTACCGTGCCACACAAACCGGCAGAACTGGCGTCAAATACCTACACCCTCGCTGCTTTATATTTGGCGTGTGGGCTTGATTTAAACGACTCGACAATCTTTGTGCAATCTCATGTCCCTGCCCATAGTGAACTGACTTGGTTGCTTAACTGTATCACACCTCTTAATTGGCTCCAGGACATGATCCAGTTCAAGGAAAAGGCTCTCAAGCAAGGAGAAAATGTTGGTGTTGGCTTACTAGACTATCCAGTGCTGATGGCGGCGGATATCTTACTGTACAATCCTGATAAAGTACCAGTGGGTGAAGACCAAAAGCAACACTTGGAACTGACGCGGGATATTGTTAACAGGTTTAATCACCAATTTGCCAAACCGGATCAGCCAGTTTTGAAATTACCAGAACCTATGATTCGTAAAGAAGGCGCGAGGGTGATGAGTTTGACGGATGGTACGAAGAAAATGTCGAAGTCCGATCCGTCAGAATTGAGTCGGATCAATTTGCTAGATTCGCCTGATGAGATTGCCAAAAAGATTAAGCGCTGTAAAACTGACCCGATTCGTGGTTTAGAATTTGACAATCCAGAGCGTCCTGAAAGTAACAACTTATTAACACTGTATATGCTGCTTTCTAGTAAGACAAAGGAAGAGGTAGCGGCTGAGTGCCAGGATATGGGATGGGGGCAATTTAAGCCTTTGTTGACGGAAACGGCAATTAACGCCCTCAAACCTATCCAAGAGAAATATCAGGCGGTGACGAACGACAAAGGCTATCTAGAGTCGGTGTTGCGGGATGGAAAGCAAAAAGCAGAGGCGATCGCCAACCAAACTCTCAATCAAGTAAAAGCTGCGATGGGTTATTCTATGCCCCTATGAGCTTTTCTGTCTACGGTATATTGTGCTATAGCAGTACCTACAGACTGAAATCGTCATTGTTATGCTGGATACCATAAATCCAACTGCTTTAACTTCTTTTCGTACAGCAGCGAAAACTGGTCAATTCCTGATTACCGCCGAGGTGACACCACCGAAAGGCGGTAATCCAGAACACATGGTAAGAATGGCGGCGACCCTTAAGGGGAGGGTTCATGCCGTCAATATTACCGATGGTAGCCGCGCGGTGCTACGGATGTCTTCATTAGTCGCATCGGCAATTTTGTTACAAAACGGCATCGAGCCAATTTGTCAACTTGCTTGTCGCGATCGCAATCGTATTGGTTTGCAAGCTGACCTCATGGGCGCTCATGCCTTGGGTATTTACAACATATTAGCTTTGACTGGTGACCCGGTGAAAGCAGGCGACCATCCCGACGCTAAGGGTGTGTTTGACTTGGAAGCGGTGCGCCTGCTGCAACTGATCCAAAAACTGAATCACGGCGTTGACTGCAACGAAAAACCTCTGACTGATGGTGCGCTGGACTTATTTCCTGGTGCAGCGGTCGATCCGCAATGTGCCAGTTGGTCTGGTTTGCAAAGTCGGTTTGAGCGCAAATTAGCAGCGGGAGCCCAGTTTTTCCAAAGTCAGCTGATTACAGATTTTGAGCGGCTAGAAAAGTTTATGGACAAAATAGCCGCAGGTTGTAATAAACCAATTTTGGCGGGAATTTTTCTGTTGAAATCAGCGAAAAACGCCCAATTTATCAATCGGTGTGTACCGGGGGTGAATATTCCCGATCACATAATTGATAGGTTAGCGCAAGCAAAAGACCCCCTTGAGGAAGGGATGAAAATTGCCGCTGAACAAGTGCAGATAGCGCGTCAATTGTGTCAGGGTGTGCATATGATGGCGGTCAAGCGCGAAGATTTGATTGTGCCAATTTTGGATATGGCGGGCGTTGCGCCAGTTAACCTGGTTGTAACAAAGTAAACACAAAGCATTTTTAAGCAAAGCAGCTGGGATAACCAGCTGCTTTGGTGTATACGGTTGAGGGGTGATATCAAGTTTTATTGATTACCCGTAAGATCTGTAGGGGCACGAAGCTTTGCTCATACGTGTCAACTTAAGCCAAAACCCTTGTAAAATCTCGTTTCCAGGTGGAACCTGGAAATGGGGTTCAAGCGGCTCTGCCGCGAGTAAGAGAGGCAGCAGCCCTCCCAATGGTATTCCCAATCAGAGACTGGGAACAAGGCACCCGTAATAAATATCTGTAGGGGCACAGCAAAGCTTCGTGCCTCTACAACGTGTTGCATCCAAACGAGAACCGATATATATAGGACTTACGCATTGAGAAAAATGGCTATATGTGTATCATGACTGATGGGCGAAATTTAAAATGCGATCGCCTACGGCGGGGGCTTTGCGCCATCGCGAATCAGTAGGGGCAATGAAATGGCAGATAATACTTAATGTTGGGTAGATTTAGGGTTCGGACGAAGAAAGCTATTAGTAAGCCATCCACCGCAAAGTGTAACCTCGACACGTACACTTTATTCTTGCTGGCAGAATCAAAATATCCAGGCTGCACAAGGTTAGCAGAAATAATGGAAGATTTGTCTCATGATAGTGTGAATAGATTTTTGCTACGTGAGCGGTATGAACCCAAGGATTTATTTGATGAAGTCAAATTAAACATCAACTTGCTAGGCGGGACACTAAGTGGAGACGATACGGTAGTTGATAAACCACATAGCGATCCAAAAATAACAGAATTAATTGCTTACTATTATTCGGGAAGACATCATCGTGCCGTCAAAGGGATTCAGTTAATTACCTTGTATTACACCGACTTGTCAGGTAAATCTGTACCGAGAAATTATCGCATTTATAACAAACAAGAGGGAAAGACTAAAAATGATTATTTACGAGACATGATTGCGGAGGTTTTGACTTGGGGTGTAAGTCCAAAAACTGTAACTACTGACGCTTGGTATGCGAGCCAAAAAAACCTAAAATTCTTTAATAGACTTGCGGATTGGAGTTTTTAACTGGAATAGCTAAAAATCGCTCATGTTCAGTTGATGGTAAGAATTTTACTCAAGTCCAAAATCTAGAAATTCCCGAAGTTGGTTTAATAGTGTATCTGAAAAATTTTGGGCAGGTGAAGGTATTTCGGAGAAGTTTCAAAAACGAAACTTCTAGATATTACATTATGTACATTTCTGAAAAAGATGCACTAAATCTAATTTCTAGAGCAGAGTTCAAGGAATTACATTCAATACATTGGGGAATTGAGTGTTACCACAGAGCTATTAAACAAGTATGTAGTATCGGTCAATTTATGGTAAGAACAACTGAGGCTTTTTCGTACTCATTTTTTTAGCGCCATTCGAGCTTTTACACAATTAGAATTAATGCGGGCAGAAGAGTTAATTGAAAACTGGTACGAAATGAGCGCGAAATTTATCTCAACAAGAGTGCTCGCGACTTTATTTTGGAACACCTAACACAGAAGTTAGGCTTGAGTGCAGAGTAGATATTTTCTGTCAATGCGTAAGTTCTAGTATTATTCTTGATGAGTGGTGATTGTAAATTATGTCGAGCTACCGACCGAATCTACCTGATAAAGGGACTCAGGCATTAATTCCTCTCACCCTTTCAAAATGAGCGAACGTACAGTAAATATGCTCGACGTCTAATATACCGTCGAGCATAGACTAGAAGTTAAACACCTACCGTCTCAGAGTATCCACAACGCCCCAAGATCATTTGTTCCTGTGGCTAACCAATCAGCCCTGTCTTGGCGGAAGCTGTCCACCAACCCCCCATCATCTTGTAATATCGCTTGAGTTCCTGCGGTTGTCGTTATTATAAGCTCTGGATCAGATGATCCAACGCCACTACGAACTTCACTAAGTAATCCGATTCCTCCATCAGAACGGGTTCGATCTCCCTTGATTACAACGGTATCTGGAGAAGTGTTGTAGTCAACTATAAGGGCATAGCCGTAGGCATCGTCATAATAATTTCCATTCCCATCACCGACCACAAACATATCTGCTCCCGTTCCACCAATTAGTGTGTCACGATCATTCCCTCCGTATGCGTTACCAGTACCAACGCCGATCAAAATATCATCACCACCGCTAGCTGTGAGCGTGTCATTACCATCACGACCTTCCATTAAGTTTCGATCATTCGCTCCAGTCAATGGGTCATTACTTGAAGTACCAATCCTCGTAGTGTCATAGGGACGACTGAATGAACTTCCTGGCAAGTTCCATGTAGGCATGCTGAACCTCGTATCTAAGAAATAGATTTTCTATTACTACAAAAAATGGAATATGAAATTTCAAGCCGTAAAGTAAAATTACTTATTTTACGACTTACGCATTGTCAAAAAATGATTATGTGAATCGAGTCAAATCTTCGGTTTGAACTGTTTTAAGACGCATTATTTTGTCTCAATCATAACTTTCATCTTTAACATACATATGAAACGTGAGAATCTAGTAAAGATTTTGTAAACTTTTTTAAGCAAAAACTCATTAAGGTGGCAGTTTAGTTAATGCATATTATCTTCTGTTTGTACAGTGCGTAAGTCCTAATATAAGCTAATTGAACGCATCTATCTTTAGATATTCTTTACAACAAGTTAATAAAAATACAGGCTCTTATACTTGTTTTCCCTGAAATATATAAGTATATTAATTAACTATATTAATAAATACAAAGCTGCAAATAATGACAGCCCAAAACAGAAACCAAGGGAAAACTCTGTATAGTCGGGCTGCCAGTGGGCTGAAAGCTTCAGTAATGCATTTCTACCAACCGCGTTTTTACATATAAGGTTTATCCAAAATTACTGCCAGCATTACCAAAAGCTGTTTAAGAATGTGAGTTATTTTGAATACTTCAAGTTTCTGCAATTAGGGATGATATAAGAATTCTAGACATAAAATTGAAAAATTAGTATCTAAAAACACTTCAATAAAAAAACTAAGAAAAATTTAAATTAAGTCAAAAATAAATCATTATACATAGGTTTTTACTAGTTCTTTTTAGAGAAATAAGTATTGTTATATACAAAACGTAAAAGGAGACAGATTAAATCTGTTTCAGGAGTTTTTTCCGGAAAGATAATAACCTAACTGAATAGAATTATTAAGAACTAAAATGGGACGCCTGACCACTACGAAAAGGTGTCTTACTAATTACTTATAACCAAAAAACATGAATATAATTATTCGTTTGCTTAGCGCATTCGCTGTTTCTGCGTCTGCGTTAGCTGCCGTTTCTTTTATGGCAAAAGCAGAGGAAGTTACGACTGCTCCTCAACAGAGAACACTACAGAGAATTTGCTCTTTCGACCCAGTAGCAGATTTGTTACCTACTCCACAAAATCAGCCCACTAATTCTCCGTTTTCCTACCTTACGCAACAAGGTTTTATACAAAATCCCGACGGTTCCTGGGTTTGTTATGTGAACGATCCTAAAAAAGAATCGCGCTATTATACTTTGTTCAAAGTGCAACAAATTAATGGAAAAATCGTAGCAAGTTCTTTCCTAGAAAACGGTAGTCTAATTGACGGACAAGATAACCGCAGCTTGGACTTGTTCATGATGCTGATCAAGAATCATACAAATGGAACTCAGGGGAATCGTCAAAGTATACGCAGATATCTCGAAGCTTTTATGTCCCTGGTCAAGCAAGGCAAAGTTCCAGCCTTGCGTCGTGGGTATCTCTTCGACAGCCCAAGCCGTGGATTTGTCTCATACTATCCTCTTACAAGTGGACAAATCAAAGGTACAGCAATCAGTATTGACATCGATATGTTGCGAAAAAATTAGCTTGTAGCGAACATCTATAGCCAGTTGATTTGCTGTCACAGTCGTGTTTCCTATTTTTGCAGTTCAGCTTATTAGAACAATTTAGCTAGAGTTTTTTGCTCAACTACAAGTTGAGTTGCCGATAAAGTTTTTTCTATAGGTCCCAAATTTGCAATCTCATAACCACTCGGATAACTGCTGGTTGGAGAGTCGATAAAGAAATTAGGCTGTTTACGAGGTGGTAATATAACCCTGGATCTACAAAATTGTCTTTAGGTTAGGAATTGTAAAAAGTGTAACCATGTTGACAGTGTCAGGGTTCTCTTGTTAAGTAGCGACCCCATGCCTATAAGGCAGGGGCTTGCTGGTTGACTCCACCTGACCAGACTACTCGTTTAAGGTAAGAGTGAAATAAAATCCAATCCCCCAAAAGCAGGGGGTTTTTGTTTAAGAGGTTATTGTTTCAATGAATAAAGTAGATTTAGCTTTTACCTCAGCACTAGAACAGGCACAGTTAATCCGTCGTCGAGAAGTGTCGCCTTTGGAGTTGGTGGAAATTTATTTAGAACGCATCTCTAGGTTGAATCCCCAACTGGGAAGTTATTTTACAGTGACGGCAGAGCAAGCGATCGCAGATGCCAAAGCAAAAACGGAAATGCTCGCTAGTGCATCAGAACTCCCACCGTTTTTTGGAGTGCCAATTTCTATTAAAGACCTCAACCCTGTTGCAGGTGTTCCTTGTACCTACGGAAATCCTGCCTTACTGAGTAATATCTCTGATTATGATGATGGGGTAGTAACGAGAATTAAGCAAGCTGGGTTTATTCTTCTGGGTAAAACAGCAACTTCAGAACTCGGTTCAACTCCTTACACAGAACCTACGGGATTTCCCCCAGCTAGAAATCCCTGGAATTTGGAATACACCACAGGTGGTTCGAGTGGTGGTGCAGCCGCAGCAGTAGCAGCAGGATTATGCGCGATCGCCCAAGGTTCTGATGGTGGTGGTTCGATTCGTGGACCTGCAGCTTGTTGTAGTTTAGTGGGAATTAAGCCATCAAGAGGACGAGTGACTCATGCGCCAGTAGGCGATCGCCTCAATGGTATTGCAATCAATGGTCCGTTGGCGCGTACTGTTGCTGATGCGGCTGCTCTTTTAGATATCATGTCTGGATACGTCACTGGTGATCCATATTGGTTAAGCGATCCCGAACCATCCTTTCTTGCTGCTACCCAACAAAAACCCGGTACTTTACGAATTGCCTATGCTACGAGTATTGCTCCTTTAGGGGAAGCCGATGCAAACTGTCAGCAAGGCGTTCTGCAAACAGTCCAATTATTGCAAGAACTTGGTCACACAGTTGAACAGAAAAGCTTAGACCTTAGTGGGTTAGTTGAACCATTTCAAGTTGTTTGGCAAACAAGCGTAGCTTCCTCGGGTATTCCTGCTGAAATTTTACAGCCACTGAATCGCTGGCTATTAGCTAGAACCGGTTCTGCTGGTGAGTATCTGCAAGCAGTTTACCAAATGCAGATGGTAGCGCGACAAATCGTCGCATTTTTCGACACTGTGGATGTTCTGGTGTTACCAGTTTATCTACATTCACCTATCCGCGTAGGAGAATGGGCAAACTTGAGTCCAGAAGAGACATTCCAAAACATTATTCGTTGGGTTGCGCCATGTCCCGCAGCGAATGCGACTGGACAACCAGCGATCGCTCTTCCTGTAGGTTTTGACGAACTCGGTTTACCAATAAGCGTACAGTTGGTGGGACGCCCCGCAGCGGAAACCACTCTCATTAGCTTAGCAGCCCAACTAGAAGCCGCAAAACCTTGGATTCACCATCGTCCTGCTTTAGGATGACCAAATCAAGTTTACTAAAGGATGAAGATAAAGTATGCAGATGCCTTGAGGACGGCTTTTTGTGGATTTAAGTAAAATACTATACTTTATCTTCTACAGAAAGCTGCCCGAAAGGTGTCAAACCATTGGTTCAGCCAAGTAAATATCGATACGGTAGACCACACAAACTTTACCGCTACTATCAACCGCCTGCTTGTGTAGCTTTTGCAATTGGGCGACAAGCTGTTGTCGTTCCTCTCCTGAAAGTGGGACAAACCCTTGGCTTTGGACAAGACCAATCAATCCTTGTGAATCTAACCATTGCTGATACGGAACATTTGTTTGGCGAACTTTTTGGAAGTAGGGAGTCTCCAAAAGTGCGCTTACCATCGACTCACGACTTGGTAATCCAGGAATATTGTTTGACGCTTGGAAAACTAAACGTTCAAGGTCTTTGGTGAATGAGTCGTCTTCATCCCAGATACCCCAAACCAAAGCAAGCCGTCCAGATGGCTTTAAGATGCGGTGAAATTCCCAAAGCGTTGGAGAAGGATTGAACCAGTGGAAAGATTGAAAACAAGTCACGAGGTCAACCGATGCATCAGGTAAACCCGTCACTTCTGCTGTCGCAGAGCGAAATTCTACCATGGGGTGCCCAGTTGCCGCCAGTCTCATTTCTTCATTTGGCTCAATAGCAATGACTTTTATCTCGCTGTCGCCTAACAACCGAGAAGCGATACCTGTCCCAGCGCCAACATCGGCTGCAACGAGCTGTGATGGCTGGTCAAATCCTTCTAGGATGGTATTAATTGCCTCTGGTGGATAGCTTGGTCGATACAAAGCATAATCTGTTGCTCTACCAGAGAACAAGCTCGTGGGGTTCATTTGGTACTTGAACTCTCCACGCTTTGAAAAACGTGGATTCTGAACTGTTATTGCTATGCCGATTAGAAATCGGGCTACGCAATGTTGTTCTGCCCCAAAGGGGCAATGAGCAGGTTCAAACAGCCCTACCCGCCTCGCTCCCGTTCGCGTAGCGTCTCCGTCAGGAGAAGGAATGTGCGGCTACCTTAGTATCTTCCAACCTTGAAGATTTTACGCACTCTCCGGCTCCTAAAAAGAACTTCTCAGTACAACCCCATATCTTCACTTGTCATGGTTCAGTATGGCATCACGTTTTGTTTTTTGGAGTTTTTCATCCTTGTGTTACCATGACCTTATTATACCATCAAAACAAGGTCATGCAAAAACTAACTGTTAGATTTTCGGATAAAGAGTATCAAGATTTAGCGCGACTTTCCCAAAAAACAGAGCGTTCTCGATTGGGATTTGGTTCGAGAATCTGTAAGACAATACACGGAAAAAGAAACGCATAGCTAAAGCCCTACAAGTCGCGTTTCATCCCCGGATTAAAAGGTAGGGGTTCTCACGCTCCCCCGCTACTTTGATAGGCTTGCATCGGTTTTTGTTTAGTCTTCTCGAGATTGAACGTGAATAGGGCGATGCTCCAAAAGAGATGTTCTAAACAGGCGATTGCGCGGAGCGCAGTGCATAAAGGCGATCGCCTACTTATCCCTATTATGTCATTCATCATCTAAGGGTATTCCAACAAATAAATTATCGAATGAGAGTGGGTGGACTTCTAGTCCCTACAGTTTATATAGTGCTTCTGTTGAATTTTCAACACTCGCTATTCCAAAATTTTATGAGTATATTAAAATGCTTGAATATTTATATTTTTAGTAATTATTATTGCTTTTATTTTAAACAAAACTACTTACATTTTTATTATTTAACATTTTATTTAATCAATAGTTTTTGCGTGAGGCTAAGCATAACCTATGTATGAAATTTAAATTGCTATAAAAGTGACAAAACAACTAAATAAACATAGTTTAAATAGTTTGATATTTATTTTGAACAATGTGCCAAACTGGCAACATTAGTTTATTGAATTTGTTATTCATTGATGTACCAGAAGCGTTTTATTTATCATTACCTAATGAACATCACAAAGCTTTTGATTCAGAGTGCTGTGAGAAATATAATAGGATTAATCGCCGTTGCAATACCCTGCTTCTTACTCCGTTCCCGGTGTAAGATTACCTATATTCTTCCTTTCTTCCTTCTCTTCGTAGTCATTTTTTAAAATCACCGTTACAACATGATTGGTCAGCTACTAGCAGGACATTACAAAGTCCTTGAAGTATTAGGTGAGGGGGGCTTTGGGCAAACTTACATTGCAGAGGACGTTCACCTCCCTGGAAACCCTAAATGCGTCCTCAAACATCTCAAAACTTCTAGTACCGACCCTGACATTTTAGAAACTGCCAGAAGGCTTTTTCAAAAAGAAGCTGAAACTTTGCAACAGTTGGGCAACCATGACCAAATACCCAGGCTTTTAGCTTATTTTGAAGAGAACCAAGAATTTTACTTGGTGCAAGAATTTATCAGCGGGCATACCCTGAGTATGGAACTTCCTCCAGGTAAAAGATGGACGGAACGCCATATTATAGAAATGCTCATAGAGGTACTAAGTATCTTAGAATTTGTCCACAGCCACGGGGTCATTCATCGCGATATCAAACCTGACAATATCATTAGACGTACTTCAGACAACAAATTAGTTCTAATAGACTTTGGAGCTATTAAGCAACTGCGAAATCAAACAGCAGCTGCGACAGGACGAAACAACATCACTTTCATCATCGGAACTCGGGGCTATATGCCCTCTGAACAAATCAGACGTTTACCACGTCCCTGTAGTGATATTTATGCGCTGGGGATGATAGGTGTTCAGGCGCTGACGGGAGTGTATCCTAACGAACTTCAAGATGAGCCTAATACAGGAGAAATACTGTGGGAATATCTCACGACTGTTAGCCCGGGGTTAGCTGCTGTTCTGGCTAAAATGACGCGCTATCACTTCAAAGACCGTTATCAGACAGTGGCTGAGGTGTTGCAAGCGCTACGAGAGTTGGCGGCAAGCCGGAGCGAATTACCGACATCTGAAGCTTCTGGTACTACAAATATCCTTCATGAACTCTCTTTAGAGTGGGAGGAAAACGGACAGCTCAAAAATCGCAAAATTCTTGAGAAGCAACAAAGTAAAAATCCTAGTAGAGGAGTCCGCATTGGTCGTGATCCGCAAGTGTGCGATATTGTTTTACCAGATCCAACAGTGTCAGCTTTACATATTGAAATCTTCTTTCATCAGCAAAAGCAGACATTTTATTTGCGGAATCTGCGCCAGAGGAATCCTCCTATCGTTGACGGACAATTGCTTCTAGCTGGTGAAATGCCACTTTCTGTTGGCAGCAGTATACGCTTGGGACAACAAAATTTTAAAGTGAGTGCTATTGTTTGCAATGAATATCCTGGTGCATATGTACCGTTAGAATACTCTATTGTTCCAATCTCACGTCAAAAAGCTGTTGCTCACACTACACGGATACCAAAAGTCAGGAAGTCTCAGGAAAATTCATTAGAAGTTTTGTTGAGTGCTCAGTCAGTAGTATCACCTCCACCAATTAAAGTACCAAAATTACTGGGAATGAGTGTAGTAGCTTGTGTGAGTGCAATTGGTGGCTTTAGCTTTTTGAATCCTAATCTTACAGGTGGAAGTCATGCACAACAAAATTTCAGATCACAGCAACCACAATTGTGTCGTGTTATTTCTCCCCCTGGCGGCAGATTTTCGGCTACATTACGCCCTGAACCTCAAACAGAAGTTGGCGGTGTCAAACAACTAAATTTGGGTGCGATGGTCTTATTTGTTCAAGTACGAGGTGACTTTGTAGAAGTTAAACTGCCTGATGGAACTCACGGGTGGTTATTTAGGGATGAAGTACAGCCTTGTACTGCATCAAAAGTCACCAAAAAAGGATGAACGATAAAAGATGAAAATTTTATACTTCATCTTTTATATTTTTGCCTTCAGTTCATACTTCAAATAACCATTTGATAGATGTGACCATTTGATAGATATGATAAATAGAATCTGAATAAACTATAGATTTTTATGAAGATCTTCTGATTTTATCCTTGTGATGACTAATAACTCTTGAATATCAATGATAGAAAGCGGGGTCGGTTGGTTAGTTAATGTAATTTTTATTACACGTTAAAATACACAAGAATTAGGGACGGTAATCTATGTCAGTACAGCAGGTGAATGATTTTTATGAGGTTTTGATGTCGGAGCAAGCAATTTATGAGCAGTACTATAGTAAGTGCTGCGTACGAGGCTTATTCGGTATCTGGGATTGGGATAAAACTAAGATAGTTAATTTTGCTGCTAGTCTTGGCTATACATTTACTGAAACTGATCTAGATGAAGTATGGTTTGGTAGCGAACCAAGCATTTCTGAAAGTTCATTAAATTTATCAGAATATCAAAGGTTGTCTGGTATAAATTATGAACAGCCAAGCTCACCCATAAGCCCTTCCGGCACGCTTTGCACTTACGGGGAATTCAAAATTCCAAATTCATCTCTGTACGGCATTGGCAAGTTAAAAAATAATTTTTGATATAAACTCTCTACTACAGTTTCAAATGCCGAGTGCTGAGTAGGATAAAGAAAATTTGGAACAAGTCACTCAAGACTCATTGCTTGGAACTCACAACTCATGACTCAGCACTAAGCACTGATCAATTTAAAATGATGAACCTTTTTGTTTCAAAAACTCCTTTTCTTCTAAAGTTGAAACTCTTCCTAAAATTTCATTGCGATGAGGAAAGCGCCCAAAACGCTGAATCACTTGCATATGGCGAATTGCATAATCAATGCAACTAGCACTATCAGGATCATCGCCCAGTTGCTCAAAGAGTCGTACTGCTTGACGCTGATGCTCTAGGTTTTCACTATGTTCAAAAGGTAAGTAAATAAACCACCGTTGTACGGGTAGCAACTTTTTGTCATATCCTTGTGCAACAGCGTGCTGGGCTGTTGAAAGTGCTTCCCAGTCAGTAGCAAAGGCTTGGGGAGTATCGCGAAACACATTTCGGGGAAACTGATCCAACAGCAAAATCAATGCTAGACAACTATCAGAGCCATTGATCCAGTCGTCTAGGTTTCCTGCTGCCGCTTTTTGGTAATCTGTTAAAAACCGGATGCGCAGTTCTTCGTCAAATTCCGGTTTTTTATTGAACCAGAAAGACTTTGGTTTGCCGTAGCCCGGTTGATCGGGACTACCAAACCAAAAGTCCAAAATTTCTTTTGCCTGTGACATGAGTTTTACTGACCCTTACAAAGAACTTGTCGCATTTTACGCATATTTGCAGGCAATTCAAAATTCATTGCTTGTTGAATAAAAATTGATGGTATGGGAATAGTTGGGGTAGCTTGGACAGTATAGCCAAGCAAAGTCCCATTATCACAATCTTTTAGCTCTAATTTAGCTGTAAAATCGTGAAAATTCCCTTTTTCCAGCTTAAATTGTATCTGCTGTCCAAGTTCTTCCACGACATTAAGGTAAATTTCTACTTGCGCGGTGAAAAAGAAAAAAGCTTTTTGTGCGGCTTGATAAAGACGTTTGACTTCGCCACGTTGTAAAACTTCGCTTTTAGTTACATCAGGAAAATATTGCACCCAACGCGGGTAATCTGTTATCTGCTGCCACACGTGCGATCGCACTAACGGTACATACATCCAAGCAGTCACAGCACCACCCCAAGCTGTATGCGATCGCGTTTCCACCAGAATTTCGCCCTGCATCAGCAATCTTTGTTTGTCCTGATTCCAAGGTATGTCTGAACCTGTGGGAACGGAGTCTGAAATAAAGAACGCAGACATAATGTTTTTACTCACTCCTCAACACATCAACTAAACGGGTTTCAAATGGTGAATATCTGACTTGGTTGAGTCTCACTCACTAATGTTACTTCCAGTACAATATATGGATTTTCCGGAAACAGTTATTTTCTGGCTATAGTTACCGAAACTTCACTCATAATATGTCATGTTTATCACTAATATCAAAGTATCAAATTTTCTAGCAGCTGATAATGAAAACCCTCCTCTTCGCTGTGTGTTTGTGTCCTCAAGGTAGTCTTCATTTTGGGTGTTAACCGACTCGATCTCAAACTTTTTAAGCATATATACTTATAACAACAGCAAAAAATAGAAAGAGAAAAGGTCAACCACCCAGCGCTAATCTAAGTACTTATCTTTAACAGATAAGATGGATTATAAGCTACCGTAATTCCACTTATTATAAAAATTTTGACAAGAGAAATTTAGGCAAATGAACTAAAACAAAAAAAATATCACGATGCAGCGAAAATAAGACAAAAAGACTTGTAAACATGGAAAGACGGGAAATGAGGAATAAACCTAAGAGGACAAACAGAACAAGAGGGAGGGACATTTTCATTTGCAGCATGAGTAGCGTCTTGCCTTGTTTACGTCTTCCTTAGACTCTCGTAGAGCACCTTAAGGTATTGCTTGAAGTACATCTCCCTTTCTCTTTCTTTACTGCTTCTATAACAGTAAGCTTCCTCCCACGCAGTCGCGGAGTTTATGGCTTCCTAAGTCACCCATAAACTCGTGGGCTTCCGCCTTGGAAGTTCTGTGAATACTTTTGTTGCTACATATAAAATGCTATGACTGTAGAGTTTGAGGGAAATTAAGGTGAGTAGTTCTAAATTAAATCGCGCATTAAATCAGGGTTTTGGGGTTTTTCTCGGTATTGCGATCGCTGTTTGGGTACTGAGAGGTTTTGGTATTCTCACTTTCCTTCCGGGAGGAGTGATTTGGCTATTGCTGTTTGGCGCAATTGCTATGGCTATTCTCAGTTACGTACAAAAGACTTGGTGGCGTTTCTAAAATAAGAATCCCTAATTCATACGGGAGGTGAGGAACATCAGGGAAATGGGCAAGTAGTCAAAGCCACATCTTGCACATCCCTCTTATTCTCTCCTCATCTTGTCAAAGATGCATGGCATTATTTGATACAAAACTAAAAAACCTGCTACTCTCTACAAAGAGCAGCAGGTATACTTCTCAATCAATCGGAGCGGCGGGATTCGAACCCACGACCTCCACTACCCCAAAGTGGCGCGCTACCAAGCTGCGCTACGCCCCGTAGTCAACTTTCCTATTATAGCAATAAGATCTAAAATTATCAAGGTCTCAATCTAAAAAACCTTAAGCATAACAGAGGCTTGTAGCAAACCAGGAACAGCAGAATCATTCCATTGACCTTCTGCACAACGCCCTGTTTTCAAGATCAAGCGCAGATTATAGGCATGAGGATAACCTTCTACTTCCATCCATAATAAATCGCTTTCGGCTTCACAGGCAATTTTTTCCTCATCCATTAATTCAGTCGCGATTTGCCTCATCGTGTCTGCGAGTTGCGCCAGTAGGCGACAAAAATCATTCAACTCGGCTTCTGTTAATTCAAACGCCCAATCATCTGTACCCACTAAACCTTTAAACTCTGGCGCTGTGGGGTTCCAGCCGATGCGCCAACCAAGTCCACTTTTTATAACACGTTCCATATTTGAAAGGGATTGGGGATTAGGGATTGGGGATTGGGGACTTCCAGACTGTTGCTTACTCCCGAGTCCGGAGCCCCGAGTCCCAAGTCCCCAGTCCTCTTTTTACTTTAATAGCTCTGCGCCTCCTTTTTTCGGTACCTGTCTAGGAGGTGGAGTGGTTTCCTGTGACGGGGATGAGGTGTTGGGGGTAGCTGGTGTATTTTGCGATTTAGAACTGAAAACATTAACTAAAGCTTGCACCAAGGCGTCCCGCTGGCGACGGTTAAGGCGTGCAACGGCAGCGCGATCGCCATCAAAAGGATTTTTCTGTAGATTATCCTTTCCAGGATAAGTGGTTTCATACATGACTTCATTAGCACCCAGATAATCAGCCAAAGTCAGCTTCCAATCGAGTCGATAATTTGGTGCACGTCCTTTCAAATATGAGTGATACCATATCATACGACTGACCAAGGTGTTATTTTCAGCTCGTTTCCCCGTTTCTTTACTAACGTACTGATTTTCTCGGGGTAAGTCGGGTAATTGTTGATAAACTTGCTGCCAAACATCGCCGGGAGTGCTTCTTTGGGCATTTGCAGGTTGGATCCCTAAACTTAAAAGAAATACACCAACCACGATGATTGCGAAAACCCCCTTCTTTAAAGGGGGGTTGACTAATTGCCAAGATTTGAGCGTCAGTTGAATGAACTCTAAATTTGTGCTCATTCTATTTTCCAGTTGGCATCACTTTAGACTTCGCCAATAATTTCTGGTTGAGTCAGTTCGTCAGACATCTCGATAATTGCCCTCAGCACTGGCTTCATCATCATATCATCCGCACTGTCAAAATCTTCATAACGTCGGCGCTTAGCGCGATTTGCCACTTGAACTGTAATGCGGTAGCGATTTGAGGCTGCACTAATCAGATCCTCGGCACGGTGCATAATCTGAGATTGAGTTGTCTCGAATTTAGAACGCTTTAGCATAATTACTGGTGAGCCTGAAGTCATTCTCTCCAGTTTAGCAGCACTCATGCGTTTACTGCCGCTTGTAGGGTTGCGAGTAACCTCTCTATTGATAGAGGCTGATAGTTTTTTGTCACTCTATAAGTATTTTGTAACATTATCTTCATCAAACATCATCTCATGCCTGATCTTGTTGAAACTGCTGTCAATGCTGGAAATTTCAATACTTTAGCGAAGGCTGTTGAAGCTGCCGAACTTGTAGAAATTCTTAAAAGTCCCGGTCCCTACACAGTCTTTGCACCTACTGATGACGCATTTGCCAAGCTACCAGCAGGAACTTTAGATTCATTGCTGCAAGACATCCCCAAATTAAAGAAGATTCTGATGTATCATGTTGCCAACGGAGATGTTAGGTCTGACGACTTGATCCAAATAGACCATGCGGAAACGTTAGAAGGGTCAATCGTAGCAGTTGATTCTGCTGATGGCAAAGTGAAAGTCAATGACGCCAATGTCGTGAAAACTGACATTCTTACCGATAATGGTGTGATTCATGTTATTGATGCAGTGTTGATGCCTGCGATCATAGCTGGGAAATAGGAATTGTACATTTAAATTGTTGTGGGGCAAACATCCTGCTTACCCTAAAATAGCAAGGGCGGGCTGGACAGCCCACCCCACAAAACTAGTCAAACCATCGCTCTCAATGTGCAATGCAATTTGTTGACTTACCTTACACCAAGGATGCAGCCAGTGCGTGGGGGAACACTTAAAGTGAGATGCTTAGCCTCAACACTCCACTCCACCTCAGCAGCGCCATATAATAGTTTGTTAGGTTGAGTGCTCAAACTTGCTGCATCAACATTCCCTTTTGCCGATGCAGTACCAGCATTAACCGCAACAATCAATTCTTCTGTTCCCAAAACTCGCGCAAAGATGTAAAGTTCTCCTTGAGCATACAAGACTTTATAATCACCCGTACGCAAGCAAGGGTAAGCATGACGTAGAGCAATTAATTCGCGGTGGGTTTTGAGAATCTCCTTATCCCAACTGGCTTCTAGTGGAAAACCACGACGCGAGTCTGGATCTAAAGCTCCTGGTAAACCAACTTCATCACCATAATAGATACTGGGGGCACCAGGAAAGGTCAGGAGCAGTAAAGTTGCTAATTCCACACTCGCTTTATCATCGCCAGCAATAGTTAGCAACCGTGCTGTATCATGACTGGCAAGCAAATTTAATTGAGTCAGCGCGATTTCCCAAGGGTAAAGTTGCAGGAGTTCTTGGATTTTCTGAGCATACTCAGTGGCGAACAATGGTGGGTAGGGTTTGTAGTCACGGCTTTGGACTTGATCTAGGACAACGCGATCGCCTGCGCTAAAAGCGATCGTTGGTCCTGCAAACAGATAATTCATCACCCCGTCAAATTGAGTTCCATCCAACCACTCACGGGAATCTCCCCAAACTTCGCCGACAATATAAGCATCGGGATTAATCGCTTTGACTCGCTGACGGAACTCTTGCCAAAAACCAGGAGTTTTAATCTCAAAAGGCACATCTAAGCGCCAACCGTCAATGCCGAACTTTATCCAATATTCGGCAATTTCCATAATATATTCCCGCACCTCAGGGTTATCGTGGTTAAATACTGGCAACGCTCGATTTCCAGCCCAACCCTCATAATTGGCGGGAAACTCACCATTGTAGGGAGAAACGGGCCAATCGTAAATTCTAAACCAATCAACCCAAGGTGAATGAGGACCATTTTCCAAAATGTCGTGGAAAAAGAAAAAGCCCCGACTGGCGTGGTTAAACACCCCATCCAAAACAACTTTGATGTTCCTTTGATGAGCTGCGTCTAGCAATTCCTTGAAAGCCGGGTTACCTCCCAGCATCGGATCAACCTGATAATAATCGTGCGTGTGGTAGCGGTGATTGCTAGCCGATTGAAAGATAGGGGTAAAGTAAATCGCATTAATTCCCAGATCCTGTATGTAGTCTAACTGCTCGATAATGCCCCACAAATCCCCGCCCTTATAACCTTGGAGTGTTGGCATAGCTTCCCAATCTTCCCAACGAGCAGTGCGTAAAACCCGTTTGCGGGGTTGTTTGCTTATGGCAAATCGATCTGGAAAAATTTGGTAGAAAACAGCGTGTTTAACCCAGTCTGGTGTATGAATCTGCATGAATGCCTCTCTATCTCTCCATCGCAATAGTTGCAAATATCGGGTTGTTTGCAACTCACACTTGTGGTAGAAAAAGTGACTGCTGATCGCAATACTACTAGATAACTACCGCTGCCCGGAATTCAAAATTCAACTCCGTCGCGGCAAGGAGTCCCCATCCCTTTCTCCGCGTAGGGAGGGATTGGGGAGCTCGGGGTCCCCTGTGGGGATGAGGGGCAATGGGGATTAGGGATTGGGGACTGTTGCAGACTGTTCCCCAGTCCCAAATCCCGAGTCCTGGTTAAAAAGCTTTTTTTCTTTCCGGATGCTCTTTAACTTGTAACGGAAACCTGATAATAATCTCGTCCGCATGAGAGTAGTTGCTACCTGCTAACATCAAAATGGCTGAAAATTTATCCACCTGCTGAGGCGGGTTTTGTTTTCACCAACCTCGCCCGTCATGGACGAGGATTGACCAAACCAGTTTGGACAACGTAAGCGGTGAATAGCCCAAATTGAGCCTAATCCTGGCACAAACTTCCGGATGCTTCCCCAGTCCGGACTATCTTTAAGCTTGATTGGTCAAGCGTTGGGTAATGCCAAGCCATCTTGGATTAGGTGGGCGAGGGGACTAATTACGGGTTTGCTGGTTCCTGGGATTATATCCATTTAAAAACCAGCATTTAAATGTAAAGCCGTCCTACAAGGACGGGGTTTCAGACCCATAATTTTCAATGAGTCAGGAAAACATTAACCAACCCCGCTCGATCCCCAAACCCATTCCCCGACCAGACCGAGGTTCCCGACCAGAACGTGGTTCCCGACCAGAACGGAACTTTCAACAAGACTGGGACTCAGGACCAGAACCGGAACCAGTATTTGGGCAACATATCCGCTTGTTGGATGTTAACAAACCCGAAGGACGTGTCATTTGTGAGTGTTGGCATTGCACCGAAGGCGTGTTGATTCAGCACCAGCGAGAGCCACAACAAGAAGAAACCAGGGTCAGTTGTCCCCATTGTGGTAAGGTGGCGATTAAGTTACAGGTGGCAAAGATTCTGTCGGTGAATGCTATTCCGTCACCTTGGAAGTGAAAAGCATATACCACAAGCAAGGGGCACAGCATACTGTACCCCTGGAAACGACCTGTATTGCACCCAATTGAAAACGACTATATTCTCAGTCCTGCGTTCTGCATTCTGTGTCCTCAGTTCTCAATCTAACTGCTAGGAGTTGAATTCTGTAAATTTTTCGGAATCTCTTTTGGTACAGTCCAGAAGTAAACTGTTCTGCCATCTACTTGCTCGACTTTGTCAGCTTTCCAGTCGCCCATGTCAAAAGCGTGGGACACGATACGTGTACCTGGTGGAAGTTTCAACAGCTTGGGTCGCAACTTGACGTTGAGTTCGGGGAGCAGGTAAAGGGAGATCACTGTGGCATCGCTAAAGTCACTCGTAAACAGGTCTTGTTGGAGAAACTGTACCTTACCGGTAAGTCCTGCTTTTTGAGCATTTTCGTTAGCCTCTTTGATGCGTTGTGGGTCAATATCTATACCAACAGCCTTCTTAACTTTATACTTCTGTACTGCGGCAATGGGAATCCGTCCATCCCCACTACCAAGGTCATACAGAACATCATTTTTGCCAACCTTGGCAATTGTCAACATTCTATCGACAACTTCCGGAGGTGTTGGAACGTACACGACATCAGGCGTCCGTTGTGCAGTTTGAGATGCACCTGGAGACTTCTGCTGCACTTCCACAGTGGAAGGAGACGCTTCATCCTGTTGCTGAGAACTCACTTGCTGATTGGAAGTGCAACCAGCCAGCATTAGGCTACTTAAACTTACTGTTGCAAACAAAACCTTTAACGTTGCCTGTAATTTCATGACATCTTTCTCCATGAATTAAGGGTTTGTGGAAGTGGTTCGTTGACGGTTGAGAAGCAGTAAAGGAATACCTGTTAAAAGAACTATCAGACCGGTAATACCTCCGATACCTGCATAAGTGAGACTGGAGTATAGTAGGTAGCTACAAATAGCACAAAACAGTAATGGTGTCCAGGGGTAAAGAGGCACGCGGAAAGGACGGGGTACGTCTGGCTCTCGGGAGCGTAGCACCAGCAATGCTACCCCAGACAGGAGAAAAAAGAACCAGAAGACTGGAGCAGTGTAGTCCACCATTGTTTCAAAACCTTTGCGAGTTAGAGCCCCAAGTACCACCAACGCCAACGAAATTGCGCCTTGAACTATCAAGGCATTCTTTGGGGTACCAGTATTCTCTTGCCAACGTCCTAGGAAGGCAAACTTCCGAAAGTCCCTCCCTAAAGCGTAGTTAGTACGCGCACCAGTAAAAATAGTGGCATTGACTGCACCTAAGGCTGAAACTGCAACTAGTAAACTAACGAATCTTGCTCCGTTTTCTCCAACAGCGCGACGCATTAAATCAGCTGTTGGTGCTTCCGATGAAGCTAAACCTGCAAGTCCCAAACGGTAAATAAATGCCACGTTAATCAACAGAAAAATCACTGTGATGATGGCAATACTTCCCAACAATATACGTACCATATTGCGTTTGCCATTTCGCACTTCTGCTGAAATATAGGCAGCTTCATTCCAACCACCATAGGTTAGCAACACAAAAATCATTGCTTGACCAAATGCGTTGTTTTGAGCAGCCGCAGTTGATGTCTCTTGCGGCACTTGTCCAGCAAAGGCAAAACTCACAAGAACTATCAACAGCAAACCTAGCACTTTTGCCGCTGTTAGCCAGTTCTGAGTCCACTTCCCTTGCTGCACGCCTAAAATGTTTAAACCTGTCAGGCAAATGACTACACCTGCGGCGTAAATCGCTGAAGAGTATTCTCCTATAGGCAGCAACTGAGCAGCATAATCCCCAAACACGAACGCTGGTAAGGCGATGGAACCAGTTTGAATAACGGTCAGCCGCGCCCAAGCAAACAAGAAGGCAGGAATTTTGCCAAAGGCACGCATCAGATAGTGGTAAGTTCCCCCAGCATCGGGATAAGCGGTCGTTAACTCTGCATAGCACAGAGCACCGACGAAGGACATTCCTCCACCTAGTAACCACGCTAGCAGTGCAACCCCTGAACTTTGCGTGTTCCCTGCTACTAGGGCTGGTGTCTTAAATATGCCTACGCCGACTACCATGCCTACAATTAAGGCAACTGCGTCGATTGTAGAAAGTGTAGGCTTCGGCACTGTTACTTTTGTTGCCATAAGGTAAATCACCTGGAAATTTTGGTAATCAGCCAGGAGGAAACAACCTTAAAGCTTAGGATGCTGTTGACAAACTTTCAATCTGCACTAGGTATACTCTATCTTCCACATAGATTTAGGTGATAAAATTTAATCCATAGTCTTTGCTTTTTGTCAATAATATAAATTTATTTTGGTTTGAATAATGTTTATTGCTTCGAGCTTTAATAAGTCTTGTTAAGGCTCATGAATAACGAGAGGTTAGGGGATAGGTTTTTCCAAGATGACTAAATTCATGTTCTAGAAACTGGATTTCTAACGCACTGTGTTTTGGGTTTTGGCAAATTTAGTTTTCACAAAACCCAAAAATCTTCGAGAGTTTGCCCGAATAACTTTCCATTGCGCCAAAATATGAAGCAGGATAAACGCCAAAAATGTATAGGCGAGCCAAAAATGAGAGTTTCTTGCTATGTCGACAATTGCAGAATTTTGCGGAAATATGTCTGGTAAAACAATCCCGAAAAATTTTACGTTACTGCTTCGGTAGGAATTAGAGAGGAAAAAGCCAGTAACGGGAACCGCCCACATGAAAACATACAGACTTGTATGCAGGGCAAATGTTTTCAACCATTCCTTGGTAAACTTTGGCGGACGTTTTGTGTACTTCCTCCACCACACACCGAGTAGGATGAATACCCGCCAAGTCAGTAACGCCATTGTTAATGCGCCAACAGACTTATGAAAGTCATACAGTGAATCTCTAAAGAATAACTCTTCGGGCAACCGAGCCATGAACAAACCACTAACAAATATTACCAAATAGCAGACTGCCATTATCCAATGTATGGACATTAGTTGCTTAAAAGCAGAATTGATTCTAGATTTAGCGTTGCTTTTTTTGACTGGTTGCGGTGTACTCATAAAAATTCCAGTACCTAGTATGCAGCTTGTGTTACATTTCTTAATATAACTAAGTGACATAAATCGACAGTGAAATTTTTATGAAAGCCTTCGCAGACAAGGCTATAGCGCAGGAACAAAAGACCAGTAGCTATTGATTCATCGGCTGTTCCTCGTCATTTGCCGTATTTTCGACACATTTGTCTGTTTGTGACTTGTCCGAAACAATGATAAACTCAGTCTCTGTGTGAGACTTACTATCCCATTGATCCAAAACATCTTTTATCAACACTTCTTGCATCCAAATCTTCGCCACAACAGTTAGAGGTAACGCTAGAAACAAGCCTAAAAAGCCAAAGAACGTCACAAAAAATAGCTGTGAGATTAAGGTGATCGCTGGTAGCAGCGACACTTGATGCGCCATAACGATCGGCGTGATGAAATTGCCCTCAGTCTGCTGAATGATAAAATAGAGAATCAACACAGCCAAGACTTTCCAGGGAGCATCTAGAAGTGCGATCGCCATTGCTGGTATCACACTTAGTGTCGGACCAAGATTAGGGATCAAGTTTAAAAATCCCGCCAAAACTGCTAAAGCCAGTGCTGAACGCACGCGCAAAATTGATAAGCCAATTAAACTCATCAGTCCCACTGCACCCATCGCGATGGAAGCGCCTGTGATCCATCCCTCCAATGACACCTCGCATTTATCCAAAATTCCATCCACTCGCTGGCGATAAAACGAGGGAAACAGCCGCACAAATACTTTGCGGTAAGCTTCCGGGTTGGCTAAAAACATCCCTGTTAACACCAGCACTAAGAAAGTCTTGAGGAGAACTTCTAGCGAACCAGAGACAAAGGCGAAAGAGCTTCCTACTGCACGATTTATAATAGGCTGCGCTTGTTGGCTCAGGTTGTTAATATCAGGTATGTAAGGAGTCAACTGGCTGGGAACGCGAGTTCTCAATTCATCTAGCCAAGTATTAAAGCGCTCCAAACCTCTGGGAACCTGTTTTGTAAGTTCTTGAAACTGATCTACAAAAGGCGGCACAATCAGCCAGAAAAAACCGACAATTAAAGCTAAAAATATGCTTACTGAGAGGAATACAGCAAATCCACGCTTGATTCCTGAGCGTTGGAATCTTCGAGCCAGCCGATTTAAGGTAGTCGCTAAGACAACTGCGGCAAATATCAGCAACATGACTTCCCGAATCTGCCACAGAATGTACAAAGAAAGAACTATGGCGATTAAACCAATCCATTGACCTAGATTCACTCCCTGTCTCCCGGCTGTTGATGAGCTGCTATTTCCTCTGAATGCAGCTAGTTAGCTGATTCTAACAATTTCCACCTAGTTATTTTTAATTAATTTTGCTGTCGTTGTGATTGCGCTTTCCTTTGGGAGCAACCCTGAGCGATCGCTCTGCGCCATCGCCATAGTAAAACACTTGCCATAATCAAAGTCGGTAAAAAAACGATAATCACGGCGTTTGTCGCTGTCGCTGGAATAGATAAATTTGGCATAACGTACTTAATCAAGACAGACAGTCCAGAGGAGAGTAGAAAGACTTTTAGAACAAATCCAAGCTGATTTTGCATATAAGTACGGCAATTCCCATTCATCTGGGGGGTAGGTACGAAATAGAAGCATATGTCTCATTCTTTAAAATAAATTCAAGCAGACCAATAGACAACGCTCTGCTTGTACATCGCCATGATTTACTTGCCAGTGTCGCTCCTGCTATTTCGGGTGTTGTTACTGCTACTACCTTTTCTTTGGTTTCTTGCAGTAATAGACGTGGTGGAAATTGCAGTTACAAAATTAAAGTTTGCCCCTTCTATCGCCATTTTATGTACTAGCTGGGTTCTTGGAACTTTGATTAGTGCTGACTTACTGGTTCTTAAGGACATTTTACCTATGAGTCTAGGAGTCTTGAGTATAGGTGTTGCTGGCGTGTTTGATGGTATTGCTTGTGGTCTTTTTGCTCTTTTATTAACGTGAAATAGTCGCAAAATTGTGGTTAGTGGTTACTTAAAAAAACTAACGATGAGTAAGTAATAACAATAAGGAACAACATATTTTATTTGGATTCACGCACGAGCTAGACTAGTTGCTAATATTGGTTTTTGTAAGTTTGAAATTTGAATGAGCAAATTTTAAATTCTTTATTACCAGGAGGATCGAGCAAAAAATGCCAGTTGAAACTAATAACAATAAACGCCAAATGAAACCGCCAAAAATACGGCAATTGGGCGGCAGTTTGCTCATTCTGTTGACCCTTCTTTTTCTTCTGAACGCGATTGTTCCTAGCTTTTTTGGTCCCAAATTGCCGCAAGTACCCTATAGCGATTTTATTGCTCAGGTACAAGCAGGTAAAGTAGACCGGGCTGTTGTAGGGGGCGATCGCATTGAGTATTCCATCAAAACCCAAAACCCTGATGGTAAACCTGCTGAACAAGTCTTCGTTACCACACCGGTAGCGCTCGACCTGGATTTACCCAAAATTCTCCGGGACAATAATGTAGAGTTTGGTGCACCACCACCAAACGAAAATGGTTGGATTAGCACTCTTTTAAGCTGGGTTGCACCACCATTAATTTTCTTTGGTATTTGGGGCTTTTTGCTCAATCGTCAGGGGGGTGGTCCTGCGGCGCTGACAGTGGGTAAAAGTAAGGCTCGTATCTACTCTGAAGGCAGCACTGGTGTAAAATTTATCGATGTTGCTGGCGTAGATGAAGCAAAAGCCGAACTAGAAGAGATTGTCGATTTTCTCAAAAGTGCTGATAAATACACCCGCTTAGGAGCGAAAATTCCCAAAGGTGTGTTGGTGGTAGGACCTCCAGGAACGGGTAAAACACTTTTAGCCAAGGCAATTGCCGGTGAAGCTAGCGTACCCTTCTTCAGCATCTCTGGTTCTGAATTTATCGAACTTTTTGTTGGTGTAGGTGCGGCGCGAGTCCGCGACTTATTCGAGCAGGCAAAACAACAAGCTCCCTGTATCGTCTTTATTGATGAATTAGACGCACTAGGTAAGTCTCGCGGCGGTGCTGGTGGGTTTGTGGGTGGTAACGATGAACGCGAACAAACCCTCAACCAGTTGCTCACCGAAATGGATGGTTTTGATGCCAACACAGGCGTGATTATCATCGCCGCTACCAACCGTCCCGAAGTTCTCGATCCAGCATTGCGCCGTCCCGGTCGGTTTGACCGTCAAGTTGTTGTGGATCGTCCTGATAAAATTGGTCGCGAAGCCATTCTCAAAGTCCATGCCAGAAATGTCAAATTGGCTGAGGATGTAAACTTGGGAACCATCGCCATCAGAACACCTGGGTTTGCTGGGGCAGATTTAGCCAACTTGGTGAACGAAGCTGCACTCCTTGCTGCACGGCAAAATCGGGAAGCAGTGATCATGGCAGATTTTAACGAAGCCATTGAGCGTGTTGTTGCTGGTTTGGAAAAACGCTCTCGTGTTCTCAATGAAACTGAGAAAAAGACCGTGGCTTATCACGAAGTTGGTCACGCCATCATCGGTGCTTTGATGCCTGGAGCTGGTAAAGTCGAGAAAATCTCGGTTGTCCCGCGTGGCGTTGGTGCTTTGGGTTACACAATTCAAATGCCTGAAGAAGACCGCTTCTTGATGATAGAAGATGAAATTCGCGGTCGCATTGCTACCCTGTTGGGTGGACGTTCCGCAGAAGAAACCGTCTTTGGTAAAGTGTCCACTGGTGCGAGTGATGATATTCAAAAAGCCACTGACTTAGCAGAACGTTATGTCACCTTGTATGGTATGAGCCATGAACTTGGTCCTGTTGCCTTTGAAAAAGTCCAACAGCAGTTTCTTGAAGGTTACAGCAACCCCCGCCGTTCTGTTAGCCCGAAAGTGGCAGAAACAATTGATCGTGAGGTGAAGCAAATAGTGGATAATGCCCACCACATTGCTTTAAGTATTCTGCATGAAAACCGCGACTTACTGAAGCAAACCGCAGAAGAACTGTTGCAGAAGGAAATTTTGGAAGGCGCACAACTGCGAGAACGTCTTAACCAAGCTAAAGCACCAGATGAACTGAATGAATGGTTGCGGACAGGTAAGTTATCGGAAGATAAGCCCTTGATGCAAAGTTTGCTGGTTTAGGGATTTTAACCGCAGATAAACGCAGATAATTTTCTGTTACATCTTTTAGATTGAATTCGTAGCGATCGCTCTTTAACAGGGCGATCGCTTTTTGTGTAAAGGAGTCTTAAAGATTTGCAAAGTTGCCAATTTACGGGGTAAATGGGTGTTTAATACATTGTATAAATTTATATCCATATTCCCAAAGGAGGCAATATATGTCTAAAATCAATTTGCAAGATTTGAATTCACCAGCGGTGCCTTTCTTCGCCCGCTACTTAGAAGGACAATGTGAAGAGCTATCTGTTGAAGAAATGGAAGCCGTCACAGGGGGATGCCAAGCCACGACAAAGAAGTACCCCTCTGATCTTGAAGATGGCGGTGGTGGAATAGTCACTACACTCAAGTACCCCTCTGATAATGAAGATGGCGGTGGTGGAATAGTCACTACGCAAAAGTATCCATCAGATGGTGATGACGAAGGTTTTTCTGTAGAGTAAAGCTTTGACATTGGCATTCCCTATTCTTCAAGTTATAAGTGCTAACTTTTGAGCAGGGTGCAAACGGAAAACGCCATTCCTTATAAAATGTTGTTGTATGCGCCTTGAACGTGATGTAGTTTTATTAATTACCCATAGTGGTGATTACTTTACAGTAGATAGAGTGGCACAAGCTCTATCAAGACGGGGCGCACGACCATTTCGCCTTGATACGGATCAATTTCCGCTTGTAGTGCAACTACAAGCCCGTCTCAGTAATCAAGGGCTGAATCACTCTTTGGAGTATGGTGGGCAGTCTATCAGCACAGAACAAGTGCAAGCGGTTTGGATGCGCCGTATTTGGCAGCCCCAGCTAAGCAAAGAATTAGCTCCACAGTTCCAAGCAGCCTGCGCTAGAGAATCACTAGCAGCTCTTTTTGGTTTCTGGGACAGCCTTAAGGATGCTCGTTGGGTGGATGATTGGCAGCGGCTCAACGCTGCAGAGAACAAGCTACGCCAATTGAGGGTTGCTTGTGAGGTAGGTCTTGTCATCCCCCGGACTCTAGTCACCAACAACCCTGAGGAAGTACGGGGGTTTTTCCAGGAGGTAGAGGGAAAAATGGTTGCCAAGCTATTGACACCTCTTTCTTATAGCATGAAAGGCTCCCCTTTCTTCGTTTACACCAGCGCAGTCAAAGAGGAAGACTTGCTGGATGCTGAGACGCTGCGCTATAGCCCAATGGTCTTTCAAGAGCAAATTCCCAAGCAGCAGGAACTGCGGGTAGTCTTTGTGGCGGGAAATCTTTTTGTGGGGGCGCTAGATGCATCTGGTTATGCAGCATCCACAGTCGATTGGCGACGTGCTACAACAGAGGCTTGTGTGTGGCAACCCCATGAACTCCCAATCGATGTAGTCCGTTGTCTCAATGCCTTTATGGCAAGGTTTGGGCTTGTGTTTGGAGCTTTTGACTTGATCCAAACACCATCAGGAGAATACGTGTTTTTGGAAGTTAACCCTACAGGAGAGTGGGGAATGTTAGAGCGAGATTTGGGCTACCCGATTGCGGAAGCGATCGCAGATGCTTTACTCTGTTAGGTCGGAGTCGCAAATGACTATTTTAATAATTACTCACAGCCAAGACAATCAAAGCATTCCTCTGGTTCTCAGTGCGATCGCAGATCAAGGAGGGAAAGCATTTCGTTTTGACACAGATAAATTTCCCACAGAAGTAGGGCTGGATGTCTACTATGGCAAAGGATGTGAGCGACTGATTCTGGAAAGCGACGACCAGAAACTAGATTTAAGTGAGGTCTCAGCGGTTTGGTATCGGCGCATCGCGATTGGGGCAAGAATTCCCAGCACAATGGATCGGCAACTTCGACAAGCCTCAGTTGGTGAATCTCGCGCCACCATTCAGGGAATGATTGCCAGCATCAAGGGGTTCCACCTTGACCCCATACCACATATCCGTCGAGCAGAGAATAAGCAACTTCAGCTCCAAGTGGCAAGGGAAGTGGGTCTTTTTACCCCGCGCACTCTGACTACGAACAATCCACTTTCAGTCAAACAATTTGCCTCTGAGTGTGAGCAGGGTATAATTACAAAAATGCTCTCCTCCTTCGCCATCTACGACGAGCAAGGGCGGGAGAACGTTGTATTCACGAATCCAGTTACACCCGAGGATCTCGACCACCTTGATGGGCTGCGTTTCTGCCCGATGACGTTTCAGGAGAAAGTCCCGAAGGCGTTGGAACTACGGACGATTATTGTGGGAAAGCGTGTGTTTACCGCAGCGGTTGACTCCCAGGCTTTGCAAAAGGCTCGTTACGACTGGCGGCGACAGGGAATCGCCTTACTCGACGCTTGGCAGCCCTACGACTTGCCCCAAGATGTAGAGGAGAAGCTTCTAAAACTGATGACTAACTTCCGCTTGAACTACGGGGCGATTGATATAATTTTGACGCCTGATGGTCGGCACGTATTCTTGGAAGTTAACCCAGTCGGGGAGTTCTTCTGGCTTGAGGGGTGTCCTGGTTTACCGATTTCCCAAGCAATTGCTGACGTTTTGCTCACTCAGTCGCAAAAGTAAAAACGCGAAATTTCGTGATTTGAGATTTGGGATTTCATTCAAAAATGACGAGCGATCGCTTTTTTTTATCCCAAATTTCCTCATTTGCAACTTGCCCAACCTCTGAGTTAACCAGCCAAAAATGTGTTAGGCTGATTCATCTATGGAAGAAGTCCTATTATCCCTGCCAAATATCTGATCCCATCTTGGAACGTATTTATAAATAAAAGTAGTTTTATTTATAAAGGTAGTGTTGGGCGATTGCTTCTGCCAGTGGGCACCAATCGCTTGTCAGGGCGCTGCGCTACAACCAGCAATGGTAACATTCGTTAAACTCTTTACACTCTCTTGTGTAATGAGCTTATAAACGTGTTCACCGATTGCTCTAGCAAGCTGTACTGGAACTGCATTTCCAATCTGTCGATACTTAGAAGTTGTAGAACCATAAAACACCCAGCCATCCGAAAACGTCTGAATCCGAGCGCACTCCCGCACACTTAAAGGACGCAGTTTTTCTGGATGGCACATATCTGTAGCTTTTTGATGCGGGCTTGTTGTAACGGCAGGAGAGGGCTTGTCCCAAGCTAGCCGTCTGTAAAAACCAACCTTGCCGCCTCCAGAGTTGTAGGCTCCTCCCATAGCTTCTTGCTTTAACTCGTCAGGCAAGTATCTCCAGTTCTGTCCAGTTTTTAGTAGCTTTAGATACTTGATGCGACTTTCTGAATAGGGAATAAACTCTGGCTTTGAGTCAACAAGTCCGGCAAACGCATCCTGAAGAGTGTGCCATTTAGGTAAATTAGTGCCATCTTCACAGTGAGTGGGTAGCGGGAATGACAGGGGTTCATTATCTCTTGAGCCAATGAAAATTACGCGCTGCCTGCTTTGAGGAACACCGTAGTCAGCTGCTTCTAAAAGGTTGTAAATCACGGAGTAGCCAACTTTCTCTATCTCTGCTAAAATCAGGCGCAGGGCAACACCTGGCATCTCGTCCGGTTCAAGCGGCAAAAAGCCTTTTCCCCGTTGTGAGTGGGGTCGGTGTCGAATCGGTGCAGATAGCAGCCCTCTGACATTCTCCATGATAAAAAAACGGGGCTGGACTTCTGCAATAATCCTCATAAAATCCATGAACAGGCTGCCGCGCGGGTCGCCAATCGATTGACGCTTGCCTGCGGTACTGAAGGGCTGACAGGGCGGTCCCCCAGTCACCAAATCAACTTCACCAGGGCGTAGCGCTCTACCCAGGTCTAACACGCGCCCTCCCTCCTGTAATAGAGTTTGGGCGGAGACTTGCTGGATATCCCTTGGTACAGCGCTCTCAGCTAGGTGTGGTCGGTTGCGAACTATGGTCTTTGTCGCGTCAGAATCTATTTCTACCACGCTTACCGTGTGGAAACCTGCCTGCTCGATCCCCAGGTCTAAACCAAAAGCTCCCGCAAATAGACTAATAGATATAGGTTTATCGTTACTCACCTAAATTACCCTCAAGTCCCCGCTTTAACAGGCGCTTATACTCACTATCTGCGATGCACGACTGCCGTCCCACTCGTATCCCAGAAATTATGCCGTGACGTTTTGATGAATCCAGAAGTGGGGAGGTGGAGAGGTAGAGAGAAATTCTCCCATCACTCCATCTTCCCCATCCCCTCATTACCCCGTCATACTTCCCCATACCTTAATTACCTCGTCATAGCGTGTGTAGCGAACTACTAGATTCAAAATTCGCGTCAATCATCCGCGCATAAATTTTCTATGAACTAAACTCTCTTTCTCACGTCTTATGAAAAGTAGAACTTTATGCAATATCAATCAATCTACACATTATAATAATTAATACATGAAAAGCGTCAACTTAACTGTAAAAACTACTATAAATTACTCAGAGTGGAACGATAAAATCGCACAGCATTTATTCAACCCAAAAATGGCTGAGCGTACTGTTTATCTTTACGTCACAGAGGATTTAATTAATTCCTTAGGCGCATCTAAAGGGGTTGCCTACCAAGACTTTATCCAAACAGTAAAAAATGCAGTCAGTATAAATGGTATCTGTAAAAAAGCCTCGGGGAGTATGCAAAACCCGCAATGGCGATACCAACGACAAGGTTATCCTCCATACATAGGCTACTTAGCTTTATTTGTTTTGGCAGCGGGTACTGAAGGTGATTTTTCTTCTAAAGCCTACTATCCCCGCTTGCGGGAATTACTGGGTGAAGAACCGACATCCCGACCATATCCCCACTTTGACCAGATGCAAACACTCTGGAAAGATTTAGAGAAATGGGCAAATGTCGATAAATCAGGTGAACTGGGCATTTTCAACGCCAACATTACTGGCAGGTTGGTTCACGTCGGTATACCTATCGCCCAAACTCTTTTGACGGAGAGGGAACTGAAGGCACTACCCGTTATTTTTGCAGAAGCAGGCTTAGAACCTATTTCCCTTCCCTCTGAAAGACATACAGCTTCTTTGTTAGTTAAACACGGACGTAACTATCTGCGAAGACGAACGTTGCGATTACTGGAAGAAACCAGCGAAGGCGATGAACTACGTCACGCACTGATTGAAAGGATTGTTGATGAGTTACGCACCTGGGATGGAACCACCGAAATACCGTCTGAAGGAAGAACTCAGGTTTACGGTGTCTTAAGACTATGTTGCAAACTCGACTCGATTGCCAAACGTGCTAGCTTCACCTTACGTTGTACGACAAAGCATGAATTTCCTGAAAATGGTCTGATTTTGAATTCTAATCACGATTCTTACTCTTGCACCGAACAGGGTAATGGTTGGTCTTCACCCATCCGCTTAAATGATAAAAATATTGACGCCTCCCAGTTCGATTGGCGTCAGGGTTTGAGGATGGAATCCACCGACAAACAATGGTGTTTTAAGTTGCCAGCTTCCCCAATCCGAGTGTTTGTTGAAGGCAGAAGTTTGGGGTTACCAGGACTTGTAGAAGTGGTGCGAATTCCTAAAGGTTTGCCCTTTTATTTAGCAGTTCAGCAAGAGTGTTGCAGTTTGCTAGAAAAATGGGGTGCATCCAGTTGCCAAGGCTTTGAAAAATTGCATATTATCAAAGGTTTACCGACCGGATGGCACTTATTTAAAGTGGCTGCTGCCCATAGTGATGAAATAGTAAAAAGCGAATATCCTATATTGTCATTTTCGACTAGCGTCAGACTTAATTTAGAAGGTGGTGTACGCCTTGACAAAGGAAATTATTTCTTCAAATTCGCACCACCCAAATTAGTTTTACAAGGTGGTGATGAATCAGTAAAAGTATATTGCAATGGCAAACTGTTACAAGACAAATCGGGAGAAGGTATTTATGAACTCTCTCCAGATATTCCACCCGACACCAAGCTTGAAATTGAAGCGTATAAGGGTAAAGATATTATTAAGAGTTTATCTCTATTTTTAGTAGAAGATTTTCCTTTAATCACCAGCATAAAAGCGCCATCTGTTGACAGTTTTAGTTCTGTGAGAAAAAATCAATATGACAACTCCCCAGGGGTAATTGGAGCATTGGTAAAGGGAGTTGATTGTCCTGCTTTTAACTTCAATACTCTCTTACCAATCCAAGGTAAGCAATGCATTGTTTTTGTAGGTAAACAACCCGGGCAAGTTGCAATTTATCCAGAAGAATCACTACCTATTGATTGGTATCCTGTTTGGGCTATTGCCAAAGGAAGTCTTTTTGATAGAGCAATGTTTTGTGGCACAAGCTTAAAAGAATCAGAGCCAAAGCTATCAACTTGTAAGGATAAAGAAAAATTATATTTATGGAGAAAAATGTTATTAGATAACCACAAACGAACTCTGCCTCCTATCGGCGATATTCGCCTGAATCAATTATGGAGAAAATTCCAAAAGGAGGCAAAGCGTGTTTAGGGATAGCGACAAACTACTCTATATCATTTCTGCTAAAAAAGAAATGCCTTGGTTATCTTTTAAACAGGCATTTAATTATCTTTACAGTCTTAATACAACTACTTGTAGTGAGGAGGGAGATGACATTAAAGACAAAAGATTATCAACTGTTCGCGCTCTGGATTCATTGGGTCACTGTGAATTTGATTTCACTGACAATAACAGAAAAGTTTATGCCACTCCCCCTGTATTAATAAGATTACCTAGCGCTGGTTTTCCCCAAGCTATTTTAGCAGGAATTAGAACACCAAACACTATAGACAAATTAATAAATGCTTGTCAATCGCTAGGACAACACATAAAGATTGAGGTAACAGAACAAAGGGGTGAATTAGTATTAGTACCTGAGCGAATAGCTGTGCAAGCTGAGGATGTATCAGAATTACAGGAAATTGCTTCTCAATTAGCAATAAATTTTATAGAAATACCATCTGCTTGGTCGCTTTTAAATTTTTCCGCCTCCCTTGAAGATTATTTAACTAATTGCCAGTGGTCTAATGAGTCAGAATTAAACTGGAAATGCCAAACATTTGACCCTAATATATTAGGCTTTCTCTCCTCTTCGTCATCAATGGGAGATGCGTCGGGAATGAGAGTACCGAATATCCGTCTCAGCCAATATCAACATCCCTCTCGCAATACCCAAATATATTATCTTTGGCAAGAAGAAAGATGTACCCAAGTTGAACGTGACTGGGGGCGATATGCTGTTATTAATGCTGCTAATATAAAAGTTCTGATTTACGACCAACGTCGATTTATGATGGCAGTTCCGGTCGGCGCTAAACTACCAAAACTGCTAGAAAGAGCTTTAACTTTATGCTCAGGATACGTACCAATATTTGTCGAAAAATTACCATTACAAAAACTCACTTCTAATTCTTCTATCCCAAAGCCGAAGGAAGTGGTCAACGGTTTTAATGTAAAAGGTTTCAACTTATTTCGAGACGTTCCCCCTCAAATAGCAGAAATGACTGCGGCTAAATTAGGTCAAACTCTATTACTACAATCTTTAGATATCAAATTGTGAGGATAAATGAAAGACCCTATCGGCGCTTTTGAAAAGTTACGCGACAACTTAATCCTTTATGTTAAAACGGCTTTCGGTACACAATTTCCTGAAATTGAGAAGGAACGGGAACGACGTTTGCGTGAACCGGGAGTATTTTATCAAGAACCTTGGCTCGAACCTTTACCTCGTTATCAAAAATCTGGGAAAACAATCAATAATTTACAACTTTCAGATGTTCCAGGTTTAGATGAGTCTGCACTGCTACATTTTAAAGAATTAGCTTCCTGTGGACTGGTTGGTGATTTTGAATTATACACCCACCAACTGGAAATGCTTAGTAAAGGATTAGCTGGTCAAGATGCAGTTGTTACTGCTGGTACAGGTTCAGGTAAAACTGAATCTTTCCTCTTACCGTTGTTTGCTTACTTAGCGAAAGAATCAAAAAATTGGGAAGCGCCGGGAACTCAGCAACCTCACATTAATGATTGGTGGGAAAACAAAGATTGGCAAAATAAATGCAAACCACTTCTCAATAAAAAACGCAGTTTTAAGCAATCTTATCGCGTACCTCAAAGGAATCATGAAAAACGAGATGCTGCGGTAAGGGCACTAATTTTATATCCGATGAATGCACTCGTTGAAGACCAGCTTACCAGGTTACGCCGCGCTTTAGATTCTGACGAGGCGCGAGATTGGTTTAAAAATAATAGAAAAGACAACAGAATTTATTTTGGCAGATACAACGGCGTCACACCTGTACCAGGGCATGAGTACAAACAAAATGGTAAACCTAACGGGGACAAGATAGAAGAACTTCTTGAAGAAATGCAGAAGATGCAGGAATCTGCTGATGCAGCTATCAAGCACTTTAAGGAAACTGGTGATGAGGATGTCAGGTTCTTTTTCCCGCGTTTAGATGGGGCAGAAATGCGCTGTCGTTGGGATATGCAGGATGATCCACCTGATATTTTAATTACTAATTATTCCATGCTCAGCATTATGCTGATGCGAGATATTGATAAAAATATTTTTGATAAAACAAGGAAATGGTTAAATAAAGAAGGCAGTGTTTTTCACTTAATTCTTGATGAATTACACCTTTATCGTGGCACCGCTGGGACAGAAGTTGCTTACCTGATTCGCCTGCTGCTGCAACGTTTAGGACTTTATCCCGGTCATCCTAAATTAAAAATTCTTGCTTCTAGTGCGTCTCTTGAACCAGATGACCCAGAAAGTTTAAAATTTTTATCTGAATTCTTCGGTACAGAATGGGATTCTGAACAAATTATCCCTGGTCATCCTGAGCCAATTCCAGCAATTGTCGGACAGAAATTTTTAGATAGTGAACCATTTATCGCCTTAGCAAACGCACCAGAGGACGCCAATTTTCTCAAGAAATGTTTACAATTATTGTCATCAAAAAGCGACACTGTTGGCGCTATAATGCTTAACGCTTGTAAGCTCGACAATACAATTCGTGCAGTATCTCTCACGCAATTTGCTAAAGGTATTTTTGGTGATAATTTAGATGAAGAAAATCTTAAATTAGCAGTAAAGGGATTGCTAATTGCTCGTGGTTTATGTGAAGACAAATCTTTAGAATCATTTCGGTTTAGGTTGCACTGGTTTTTTAGAAATATTGATGGACTTTGGGCTTGCACTCAGCCAAATTATGATTGTCATGGGAATGAAAGTAGTAAAAACCGACCAGTAGGTAGACTCTTAGTAAAGAATCCGCCAATAGTTCATGATGGATTTCGAGTGCTAGAAATGCTGTACTGCGAACAGTGCGGTACTGTCTTTTATGGTGGAAACCGCCTCGAACTAAAGGACGGTAATGGTTGGGAACTTTTGCCTACAGAACCAAATATTGAAAGCATTCCTGACCGCCAAATTGGTAATTTTTTAGAACGACGGACATATCGCGAATATGCTATATTTTATCCCTCTACAAATATTTATGACAAAGAATTAAGTATAAAAGGCTGGAACCAACCATCAAGAGGCGATAAAATTAAAGAAAAAGCTTGGTGGGATAAAGCCTGGTTAGACACTCGTAGTAGTCGCGTTACTTTAGAAGAACCAGACCCAGATGCGCCAAGTAATCAATGGGTTGAAGGCTATATTTATAACTTGCGAAATACATCACCAGAAACGCAAGAATTTATGGCAGCACAACCCTCTATTTGCCCATGTTGTGGTGCAGATTACACTAGACGAAGGTCTTGGAAATCTTCAATTAGAGGCTTCCGTACTGCATTTTCTAGGTTGAGTCAACTGCTGTCTAAGGAAATATTTTATCAGTTACCAGAAAAATCAGAGTCTCGTAAATTAGTCGTATTTTCTGATAGCCGTGAAAATGCCGCTTCAATATCAAATGGGATTGAACGTACTCATTACTATGACCTTGTTCGTGAGGCGATATTTGATGAACTTAACCAATTAGCTGTTGGTGAAGTTTACCTATTAGAAGATATTCAAGAACATGGTTATCCTGTTCGTTTAGAAGCAAGAGAATTTGCTCAACATAACCCCGATGCTGTCGAAAAGTTTAAAAAAGCTGTAAAAAATGCTAATAAACCTTTGCCAGAAGGTCTTGATGATGATGATTTAGAACTGTATATCAGTCGCCGAAATAAGGCTCAAAATCTCATCAATGAAATTCAAAAAACAGCTAAAACGCGCATTGTTCCACTTAAGGTGTTATTTGAAGGAGAAAAAGATACTCCAGGAGTACTTATTCAGAGATTAGCTGGTTTAGGCATAAATCCTTCTGGTAACGATATCAATGACCAAGAGTTTTATTACGACAACCAATGGCATCATTGGACAGGATTTTTTGATTTTGCGTCTCAACCACCAAAATGGAAAGCTGGCTCTTCTAGAGAAGCAATTGACAAGCGATATACTCTTATATCAAAAACACAGTCTGAAGTATGCGATGCCTTCTTTAGTCGTTTATTTTATAGTATTGAAGCATCAGGCTTAGGTTGTGCTTGTCTTAATTTGCCACAAGAAGAGGTCAACAAATTAGCTACACAATGCAAACTTTCACCAGAAGTTTTTCTCGAAATATGCAACGGATGCTTGCGCGTCATTGGTGATTTGTATCGGTATCCTAAGTATTATGTTGAGGATTGGAACAGTTGGCAAGATGCAAAAGCCAAATTGAAAAAATATGTCACTAAATGCGTGACACAGCATAAGCTTTCTGAGAAGCAATTATTTGATGCATTGTGGTCAGCTATTTGCCAACATGGTAAACATGACCATTTAAAAATTAACTTGCTGCATTTATGGGTTAGAGTTGCAGCCCCCGATGACCAAGTTTGGCAATGCATATCATGTGGACGCCCTCACTTACATCGTGCAGGCGGTATCTGTACAAATTGTCTTGCAGAATTACCCACATCACCTAATAAAAAATGCTCAGATTTATACGCTCGTAATTATTACGCCACAGAAGCAGTTAATAAGCGCCCACCCATGCGTTTGCATTGTGAAGAATTGACAGGACAAACCGACGACCAAGCAGAAAGACAGCGCCATTTCCGCAATATTGTTGTCAACATCGGCGAACAAGATAGAGATTTTATCCCAGTGGTAGATACTATCGATATCCTCAGTGTTACTACCACAATGGAAGTGGGAATTGATATTGGTAGTTTAATGGCTGTAGTCATGGCAAATATGCCACCCATGCGTTTTAATTACCAACAAAGAGCAGGTCGTGCAGGCCGCAGAGGTCAACCTTTCGCCATTGTATTAACTATTTGTCGTGGTAACAGTCACGATGAATTTTATTATCAACATCCCGAAAAAATTACGGGTGACCCGCCACCAGTTCCCTTTCTTTCGATGTCACAAATTGAAATTGCACGGCGTTTATTAGCAAAAGAATGTCTGCGACGTGCGTTTCTATGTGCTGATGTTAAGTGGTGGGATAGTCCCACGCCGCCAGATAGTCACGGAGAATTTGGCACAGTAAAAGACTGGCTAGAAAAAGAATCTCGTCGTCAGAAAGTTTGTCAATGGTTGCAGAGTTCACCTGAAGTTACCGAGGTAGTAAATGATTTGCTTATTGGTGTAAAAAATATCGACACGCTCACCTTTGAAAATTATGCGCGTCAGGACTTGTTTAACAAGATAAACGAGTGTGCAAATAATAAAGAATTGACAGGAAAGGGATTAGCAGAACGACTTGCAGAAGGTGGTGTTTTGCCCATGTTCGGTATGCCATCCAGAGTTCGGGATTTGTATCATCACAATCCATCAAAAAAGAAGAATATTGCTACTATCGACCGTGATTTAGATTTAGCCGTTGCAGAATTTGCCCCTGGTGCGGAAAAGACTAAAGATAAACGAATTTACACCTCTATTGGTTTTACTGCACCGTTACTTCCAGACAGTAAAAATGGCTTTGTTCCTGCTGATAATGACCCGCTTTCTCAGCGAAGATGGATGTTAAGATGTCAGCGCTGCCAACATACAGAAACTTCTGATAATGAATTTGAAAATACGGTCTGTCCCAAATGTGGAGCAATACCAGAACAAGGTTTTAAAGTTTTTAAATGGGCAGTACCTTTGGCTTTTCGTACTAGCCTCAACCGTGGTGCAGATGCCAAGGAAGAACATGATGTATTAATCTCAGGTACGGGTAATGTTGCTGAGTCACAACCTCAAAATTTTAACTTCGTAGATAACACAAATACTCAGACCGCTTTTTCTGAAACTGGCAGAGTATTCCGTGTTAATGATAATCGCGGGAATTTGTTTAAAGGAGCAGTGGGTAAAGCCTCCTTTGGACGTGGCGATAAAATTTTAGAATTTCAATGGATTGATGAGCGATTTCAAAATCAACCCAATGGGGTAAATTTTAAAGAACCTGGCGAATCTGAAGCACTGGCTATTGTTGCTCCGAAAACAACTGGCGTTCTCCGTATTAAACCCGCATCTGTACCCACTGGATTATGTCTCGACCCCATTGCACCCGGTTCTGCTATTAAAGCTGCTTTCTATTCTGCGGCTTTTATTATCCGTGCTGTAGCAGCACAGGAATTAGATATTGATCCAGATGAATTAGATGTTAGTGGCTTACGGCAGGTTGAACTAGAAGAAACTGGTGAAAAAGTAGGAGAAATTGTAATTAGCGATCGCCTACCCAATGGTTCTGGTTTTACATTATGGCTTGCCCAACACTGGCAAGATATCCTCATAGAAAAAATCATCAAAGTACAAAATACTTTTGTTGATACCATCATGTCACAGCAGCATCGTAATAAATGTGACTCTTCCTGTTATGAGTGCTTACGACACTACCGCAATATAAACTATCACGGCTTGCTCGATTGGCGATTGGGTCTATCTTTGCTCAGGGCATTAGCTGATAATAATTTTAGTTGCGGTTTGCACGGCGATTTTTCTGCCCCAGACTTAGAAAACTGGCTACAAAGAGCAACTGAACTTCGAGATGCTTTTTGTGCATCTTTTAGTAGTTGTTCTCCACAAAACATGGGAGAACTGCCTGGTTTTACAATGGATGATATAACAGTTATTATTGTTCATCCGTTGTGGAACCTCAATAACCCCATTGGCTTATTAACTGATGCTGTTGCTACAGTAGCACCAGACAGCCGAATTCGTTACATTGATACCTTTAATCTTTTGCGCCGTCCTAGCTGGTGTTATCAGTCACTGGGTTCGCCGCAGGCATAATCAAATCAGTATCTTTATGCTTTTTCTGGGGCAGTGTGCTTGATAGTTGCTGCCCTAGTTTCAATAGATAGGCGAAACCAAAGTTGACTTATGCAGGAAGTAGGCTGGCGATCGCCTCTCTATCTAATTTTTGAGAAAATATAAATAAAATTTGTTTTAAGTGTAGGGTGAACATACGTTTGATTGCCTGATTGAGTTTTTATAATTTTTGTGTATTATTAAGCTTCCAATTACAGAAATGCCACAGTGAGGATGTGGGGAGATGAAATTTAATCTACATCAATCCCGACAAAGAAACTCCAGTCCCAATAGACAAGAAAAAATGTAAGACTTCACGCAAAGACGCAAAGGCGCAAAGAGATTCTTGGCGTTCTCTGCGTCTTTGCGGTTCGTTTCCTAGCTTCGCTGCCAAATTTTAATCGTCTTATCCAAACTCCCACTTACCAAAAGTTCCCCTGAAGCAGTAAAAGCTAATGCTGTTACTGTGTGGGTGTGACCTGTAAAAGTAGTCAGCAGTTCCCCTGTTTCTAGATGCCACAACTTAATAGTTTTATCAGCACTGCCACTAGCGATAATTTGTCCATTAGGACTCAAAGCAACAGCATACACACCATCCCTATGTCCGTTAAGTGTGTGAAGCAATTCTCCTGTTTCTAAGTGCCAAATTTTAATTGTTTTATCGCGACTACCACTGACCAAAATCTTTCCATCCGTACTGACAGCCAAGGAACGAACAATATGGGAATGACCTGTAAACGAGTGCAGCAACTGCGGGTCGAAAGTTGCCGCCCCTCTGGGTCGAGAAATGTGCCAAACTTTGATTTTGCGGTAACTCCCTGTAACTAAAGTTTGCCCATCTGGACTCAAGGCAAGTGAATGGGCAGCTGTATCTTCTAGGGATAAGACGGTAGCAACCTGGCGCTCCATCAAATCCCAAAACATAATTGTTCTGTCATCTCCCCCAGTTGCCAACATTCGTCCATCTGGGGTAAAAGCAACGCAGCGCACCATTCCATTATGCTTGTGCAAAATATCAATCAAGTCTTGTGCCCCCACGTGCCAAAGCTTAATTGTGGAGTCTGCACCAGCACTGACTAAAGTTTGTCCGTCTGGACTGAAAGCAAGGGAATTTACTTCATCTACTAGCCCGGATAAAATCCAAGGATGTTCTGATAATGTCGCGATTAACTCACCTTTGGCCAAATCCCACAGCTTTGTCTCTCCACGACTACCACTTGCTACAACAGGAGAGGCGTTGCCGTTGTTACCCCTGTGACAGAAGGCTAGGCAATTAATTCCCCTGGTATGCCCTTTTAAGGTTTGCCAGCATTCCCAGTCGCCTACTATTGTCTTAAGCGGATGGTCTGGTGGCATCTGAATTGTCTGTGTGCTGGCAACCTCATTCAAGACTCGCTGTGTATCTTTTTTAATATTCAGTGATTCTAAATACCAACGAAATCCTCCCGCATATAATAACTGACTTGGTGTAATGTAGAGTTTTGGCTCAGGAAATTCAATTTGATTTTTAGGTAAAAACCCTGCAATAATCGCTTGTTTTTCGTAACCTCTTTGACCAGTAAATGGATAAAACAAACATAGGAAAATGAAAACTTGGTGATTTTTCAAATCCTCTTGTGTCACAGACCATCTAACTTTGTCTTTCTTGATACTGTTAAAACTTTCTCCATCCGTAACGTAAACTTGAATACTAACTTTCGGATTGTTGGCAAGTATGTAGGAAAATTTGCTTTCGCCACGCAAATTTCCCTCATCATCTAGAACCATGTTGTTCAAGGTATCTTGTGCCACTTTTTTAACCTGTTTGCCCCAGCGATCGCTCATCACTCGGTCAACGATTTGCTCTCGTAAAAGATAATCTTCCGCTTGCTGCTGGAAGTATCTTGGAAAGGGGATCGCCGACTCAAGAGGATCAGGATATTCGGGCGGTGTCGGAGGGGGATTTTTGGCAATAATTTCTGCTTGTTGGCGAGCAATCTCCAGCAGTTTTGCCAATGGTTCGCCCCAAAATGCCATAATTTCACTATGGCAGCCTTTGACTTGACTTTCTAGCAAAGATAGATCGTAAGTCTTGGGCTTTTTTACTCGTTGAAGGAAATCAGCTTGTTGAGCTTTTAGTAAGCTAATCCAATCCATTTGCATTCCTGCGGCGCAGCATTGCATACCTACATTAAGTTATGCCAAGGCAATTGCTCAAGTGAGTGTATCAACTTTAGTTATTTAAGAAGCCAGTCATCCCAGTAGTTAATCTAACACAACGATTTGTGTGGATAGACACCGAGCGACCTGTCCTTGGACATGGTCAAGTGATGACATAAGCTTGTTTGCCTTAAGAAAATTAAGATGATAGTGGATGATTTTAACTAACTTACACCACAAGATACTGTTTCACCAGAAGCAGTTTTGCTAGAAATTGTGCTCAGATTTTAGTTGAATTGCCTTAGCCGTTGATAATTTGCACTACCGAAACGGAAACATCAGGGAATGCAAGCGGTTGAATTGTTCCCCCAGTGAGTGTGAGTTTTGTGGCGTACTCTCCATCTAAAGGTTCTCGAAACACCACCAAGTGTAGCTTTTTGAGGTTGACAACCCAATATTCTCGGATACCGACTTCTGCGTAGATTTTGCTTTTTGTCTCTAAATCTTTTTCTAAACTGGAGTTACCATACTCAATCAGCCAGAAGATATTTTCTGGATAAGGGTGATGCTCTCGATACTCGCGCCCTAAGCGTTGGACAATAGCAATATCTGGTTCAGGTTCCGAATCGTTGGGCAAAGTGATAGGCTTGGCTTGACGTATTGTGGTACGGTTGCCTAACAACTGGCTTAGATACTCAGCGGCTTCATGACTAGAATAAGCATGGGGTTCCCCTTCCGGCGACATTTCGACAATTTCTCCCTTAAGTAGCTCAACTTGGCGATCGCTCAAAATGCCAGCGTCAATCATGCGGTGATATTCGTCAATCGTCCACTTAGCAGCGATAACGGTCATGGCGATTGATTCCTCCCAATGATTCTTTTTATTTTCTCATCTTAAAGCGGCTGCAACTCATTGCACTCTCGACTCAGCACCCGTTGTCAATGCAAAGACGCTTTACGAGTCTGGTGCAAATGGTAACGGTAAACTCGTTCAAAGGATTCAATTGCAGAGTTCGTCAGGTAGTCGAATTATTAGAGAGTGCGAAACTTTTACTTACAGTGTTGAAAGCAGAAAGCCCTATGCCTACGACACGCTTCCGCGAACGGCTTTTACCCGTGGGGCGTGTTAATATCTTGGAGAGTAAGGTGCAAGCGATGAAAAATGTCAAATTAGAAGCATGCGAAGAAAAAGTACTCAAAAGTTATCTTGATGGTATAAGCCTCATAAAAATTCCTGCTTCTCGCAAAAAACGCTTGGTCGTCCTCAGGTGGTTAGTCAGAAAATTTGAGCTAGAGGTAACTTATACAGAACGTCAAATTCTAGTTGCTCGTTCAACGGGGTTGGTGGTTTCGGGGGCATCGAACCCCACTCAACCACCCCTCCTATGCCTCCCCACCGCTCCCGGCGGATGGGGTATCTCGGAGGTTTTGATGAAGCAGACTGAGTTGTAGACAATAATCCTACGTTGGATAGTGCGATTGCCCTTTGGGCAGTGGACTTGTCCCAATCGCCCATTTTAAGGAGAAAATCAAGTCACAGTTCCAAGTATTGCAACACGTAAAGGAAGAGTGTATGGCATGGATTTATCTTCTGATTGCTGGTCTGTTTGAAGTTGGATGGGCAATTAGTATAAAGTATTCACAAGGGTTTACTAGGCTCGGTCCCAGTGTCGCTACAATCGCCCTGATGATATTGAGTTTTGGCTTTTTGTCAAGAGCACTCCGCACACTGCCACTTGGCACTGCCTACACTATATGGACAGGTATAGGAGCCATCGGTACAGTTTTTTTGGGTATAATTTTATTTCAAGAACCTATTGAAGTGCGCCGCCTGACTTGCATCGGCTTGATTGTCATAGGTGTCATAGGACTTAGGCTCGTCTCTCCACACTAATCCTCTTCTCCTACGTGACATCCTCCCGCACCAAATCAAAGATTATGGTGCGGGCTTCCTCAAATCACTTTGAGGATTTCCTGGTTACTCTCTTGCGAGATTTCGACACTTGTCTAGACTGATTTTCACTAGTCCCCGATAGATCGTCTGCACAGGCAGTTTCCGTTCCCGCAAGCCCTGCGGTACTAATTAGAGCTATTCCTCTATTTCTGATGATTTGACCGCTAGCAACATCCCTGTCAGTCGTGTAACCACACGCTTGACAGTTATGTACTCGTTGACTCAAATCTTTTCTAACTTCGGCTCCACACTCAGGACACTCTTGACTAGTTCCCCTAGCATCGACAACACCAAAAAACTTTCCTCGCTTCCAGCAAACGTATTTGACGATGGTACGGAACTGTCCAAAGGCTCCGTCTAGCATATGTTTGCCAAACATTCCTTTTGCACTGATGCGGTAATCCAAGTCTTCCATGAAAACCATATCCCCAGCATCACAAAGCGCGTGAGCCTGCTTGAAATGGAAGTGTTTACGAATGTTATCAATTGTATGGTGAAGCCTTGCTACTTTAATGCGGGCTTTCTCGTAGTTTTTCGACCGTCGTTGTTTTCTACTCAGTCTACGTTGCAGCAATTTCAGCTTGCTTTGCAACTGTTTAAAAAACTTGGGCGGTTTTACGAGAACGCCTTCACTTGTTGCCAAGAACTTCTCCAAGCCGATGTCAACCCCAATCGGATGACCGTGCGGCATCGGATCTGGAACTAACACATCGCATTGCAGATTGATAGAGGCGTACCACCTATCGGCTTTCCTGATGATGCGAACTTGCTTGACTACAAATCCGTTAGGGATAGGTCTGTGCAAGTTGATTGGGATTGCGCCAATTTTGGGCAATTTCAAGTGCAAATCGGTTACTGGGCTTTCCTTGAACTGAGGAAACAGCAACGACTTGAATTGCCCGTACTTCTTGAAGCGAGGAAAACCAAATCCCCGTTGTTGAAAATATTCCCACCCTCGGTGCAACTGTTTAATCGCTTGCTGCAAGACTTGAGAAGGTACAAGCGCCAAGCGCGAAAATTCCTTTTTAGCCTTGGGCAATGAATTAAGTTGATTGACCTCGCTAGGGAACTTTAGATCGGCAGGGAGGATATATTCTCGTTCAAGAGAGCATCTATCAATCGGACATTTACGACTATCGCACCAATCTTTCATCTCTCGCAGTGCATAGTTAAATGCACCCCGACAGATTTCCATCCACTCAACCAACGTTTGTTGTTGAGTAGTGTCTGGATAGATTCGATAGCGGTAGTTAAGTGTCAACATATTGAAATTATACTACATTTACTAGATTCGCGCTGTCTAGTAAATGCTTGCAAGGGCGGCATCGAGGAGGCAGCGCGTTGCGAGCAGCGCTGCAGGAGGGGAGCCAGTGCGTTGCGGGGGTTCCCCCCGTTGAAGCATCTGGCGTTTTCCCTCCGCAGGCGACTGCGAGGTTCCCTCTGTTGTAGCGACTGCTGTCCGCACTCGACTCGCTTGGGGTGTCCATGTATCCCCCACCAGAATCTTTGATTTGGTGGGGGTATTATAGCCCCCCAAACCCCCCACTTTGATAAAAAAAAAGATACAAAATGCTGTATACAGCTATTTAGGAGAACCCAGGAGAACCAGAATATGTTTAAGAGCGATGTACCTCGGCTTTCCACCATTAGAACGTACCAGAGAGTATGCGAGGTGGGTTGGTTTGCCGATCTGTGCGGAGGTGACACCGATCGCTTAGGAAAGCTTGATCCCTCTCGGCGTAGCAACTACGAACACTGCCGTGATATTGTACTCACCGCCGATTCTTTAGGCTATAAAAATATTCTACTGCCCACAAGCTATATGTTGGGTCAGGAAGTGTTACCTTTTGCTTCTGCGATCGCATCCCAGATACAGCAGATCAGTTTACTCACCGCAATACGTACAGGCGAGATCCACCCTCCGATGCTAGCACGTCATCTTTCGACGTTAGACCATCTGTTGCAGGGACGGCTCACCGTAAACATCATTAATTCCGAACTACCTGGTCTTGTTGAAGATTCAGAGTATCGGTATCAACGGTGCAAAGAGGTGATCGAGATTCTTCAACAGGCGTGGACGCAAGAAAGGATAGAGCTTCAAGGGCAGATTTATCGCTTTAGCTTACCTAGTTACCCAGTGAAACCGTATCAGCAACATGGCGGACCACTCCTTTACTTCGGCGGTATCTCACCAGGTTCTCGTGAAGTGTGTGCTCAATACTGCGACGTCTTCCTGATGTGGCCTGATACCGAAGAAGGGCTGTTTGAGAGTATGCAGGATCTCTCAAAAAGGGCTGGTACCTATGGACGGTGTATCGATTTCGGACTCCGCATTCATGTAATTGTACGCGAAACCGAGGAAGAAGCGCGTCTATGGGCAAAAACCTTGATATCCGAACTCGACGCATCTCGCGGTGCGCAACTCAAATCTCGCGCTCAAGATTCTCGTTCCGTAGGCGTGTTAAAACAGGATGCTTTGCGATCGCTTGGCGACAAAGACGACTACATAGAGAATAACTTATGGATGGGAATAGGACGAGCGCGTTCCGGATGTGGTGCAGCACTGGTGGGAAATCCCTCCCAGATACTTGAACGGCTACATCGTTATATGGATATGGGAATTCGAGCATTCATTCTCTCCGGCTACCCCTTGATTGAAGAATGTCACTATTTTGCAAAGCTTGTGTTACCTCATTTGCCAAATGTTAAGCTTGCAGAACTTCAAGGACGACTACCTAAGCTACAGCCGATGACACCTCTGACAACAGGAGAAATCCGATAGCCAGCACCTAACGGCTTGACTAAAGTTTCCTTGAAGACGACTCTTTTTAGGAAATGTAAGGAATATAGTGAACAATGCAGGGATAGGAAGATTTGGCGAAGTTGAACAGTACTCTCTCCGTGAATGGCAGCAGCTTTTTGATACCAACGTCACAGGTACCTTTCTGTTTTCCCGTCAAGTCGTACCGCATATGAAGCGGCAAGGAAGCGGACACATTGTCATAGTTGCATCCGATGTATCAAAACGGAGCTGTGAGGGAGGGTCAGCCTACTGTGCAACAAAATTCGCTCAAGATGCCTTTTCAATGGCTTTGCGCAAGGAGGTTCGACGATTTGGCATTAAGGTCAGTACAATCTTTCCCGGTCTGGTTGACACATCATTTCATGCGCAACCTGAGGGAGATCCGGCACATCAAGGATGGCTTCGTGCACACGATGTTGCAGATGCCATCTTTTATATACTCAATGCACCGTCACACGTGGTTATCGATGAACTAATGCTTCATCCACTGATACAGGAGTATTAAGCTGTGTTGACATTTGGCTTGAAATGTGGGAAAAATTACCCACCTAACCCAACAGCTAAGCAGACAGAAAACCTTGCTAGATTTGTCAGACACATATCAATGACACTCGAAAAAATTCTAAAATTAATGAAACACTTGTCTTGTAATCTGTCATAAATATTTATGCCGCCTCGTTGGCCTCGTGAACCTGATCGCAAAGACCCTGCTTACCGTAAGTTAGATGACCGGATGAATTTTGCCGTTCATGTGGCGATATTTGCGGCAATTAATTCCGGCTTGTGGTTTTTCCATAACTTCAATTCCGCTACTTGGGAGTGGCTACCTTGGTTAACAGCTCTTTGGAGCGTAGTACTATTGGGACATTTGATTTATATTTCGGCGATCGCCAACTACTCACAATCACCACCCACATCCACCTGAAGATGGACACCACAGGCTAGGGCGATTGTAACTTGTGGTGGTAGAACTAGTCTAGATATTTGAGCGATAATCTCTTATGAGATGAGAGTTGCCGCTCATTATATAGGATTATTTTTATGGCTAAGACTAACACAACAGAATTACTCGAAGCCCTAGCAGCAGAAATTGGCGAAAACGTTTATATAGATATTGCCAAGTGGCACCTTTACTTATCGGATGCCAAGCTGCATACTCTAGTTGCAGAACAAGTGTATCCCTTAATTACCGCCAGTAAAGCAGTGGAAGAGGAAGAAGTTATACAAGTCCTACAATCTATTCCTGTCAAAATTGGCGGTGGAAGAAGAGAACTTCCTCTGATTGATTTACTACCCCTGCAATGCCAGGTCAACCTAGTAGATATTTTAGAAAAATATCAGCAGGATATGTAATTATACTGCTCTGCTCGTCCCGTAATTTGCTGCTCTCTTTATTTAATAGGCAGTAATAACAAAGTATCAGTTCCATAATAAGTACACCTGAAAAAAACAGCAGACAAGATAGGACTGATAGACAGTGTAGTTTTGTATTTTGTGATTTTTATTAATAGCATCTCTCAGATGAGGGTGTTTTAGCAATCCACCCTAACTGCACCTAAGGCTAGTTTGTCGAAACTTGCCATGGTTTTCGTGTCAATTTATTGAGGCTCTTTCTATGCTTTTACAACTCAAAGATAGTGGTGAATTGGTGAAAGTTATTGATGTCCAGGAATTGATTAACCCTAATCACGATGTTGTGCATGCACAAGAACAAGAAGGTCAAGAAGAGCAACAAGCAGATTCTTATAAAAAAGAAAATCTAGTTTTTCCTTCTGGTGAAAGTTTACCGCGTTGTTGGTTAGATGCTAACTATAGAAACGCCAAAGCGTCGTGACTTCACTTGCTCCTCATAACCTGTACAAATTTGGACAGTTTATGAGTTTATGGCAGACCATTTGTCACGAATAAGCGTGAAGATACAACTAGGTTAAAAACAAAACCCCTTTACCTGCAGATAAAGGGGCTATAGAATATAAGACAGAGATATACCTTTGAATAGGTGCAGGTGAAATCGACTTATGCAGTAGAAGACATAGTCTCCTTCTCAAGCATGGTTACCCTACACCTCATTCTTTTTCATTAGAATCTGTCAGATAGAAAGGAGAATGCATACCTATACTAGCTTCTTTGGTTATATCACCATCGAAAAGCTTTACAGTGAGATTTCCATTGACCTGTTTTGCGAATGGAATCAACAAGGCATCAATATAATTTTGTGCATTCTCCACAGAATCAAATTCATAAAAACCACCAATAGTATTGGTTTTTACACCGCTTAACCAAGTTTTGGATTTTAACCCTGGAAATTTTTTCATTTCTATATTGGCTGGTTTCCAATCAATCTCACTGAAAGGAATAGATACTTGATACTCGGCGTATACAAATACTTGACTCATAGATATTTTTGACCATTACTTGAATTTTTATTCAATTATTTTCTCCTATTAAAGGAGATTGGTCTCTTAGTTTACATAATGATTCAAAATTGGGGGCATCGAAGCCCCAATTTTGACCCGCCTTTCATCCTCACCTAACATTCGTTTAGGTGGTGACTTCTCGGCGGTCTTGTTAAATCCTTCACGCGCAATGCCTTTGGTTCCTTGTGGGGCTTGATTTACAGTGTAGCCGTTACTGTTGAGTATCTGGTGATACCAATCTACGTTCTAAATTGTTTTTTCTGCCACCTCGGCGACTTCACCCTCACCAGGCGGGAAAAATTTCTTTGTTATCCAGTACGTGAAAATGTGAGAAAGTAATCCCAAAGGACCAGCAAACAAGCAAAGTGCCAACGAATGAATTGTCCAAACTCCTGTTTTCTGTCCTTCCAAATAAATATAGCGTCCGGTAAATAAATCCAAGGTCAAAAAATGAATCCAACCAGTTGCAGTCACTTTTTCATCTGCAAAAGCTTGGGCAATAACTGCTAATTCAGGGCTCGAAAAAGCTTGGGCGCTTTCTGGTGTGATACTGGTAACAAACAAATACAAATACGCTGCTGCTAAAGGTACAAAAGGAATATAGGATTCCATAACCCTTTGTGTCACTTTCCATTTTGGTAGGAAAATCATTAATGCCCAAAAGGGTAAAACAAAAAGATTAGCAACGTTGAAAATTTGAACGATAGACATAGTGTTTAAAAGTTAAGAGTTCCAGAAATTGTTAGATTTTAACTTACAAGAGTTAATTATATGAAACTTAAACCACAGATACACATTAGTTATTCATCTGTGTCCACCCCCCCTCATTCCCCCCTCAAGAGGGGGGAAGACAGAGGAAAAACTTTTATTTATTGTCCATCTGTGGTTAAAATTCAAAATCTAATTTGTTAAGCTTATCAGTTGTGACTCAATCTCAAAAGAGTTCAAATCACGACCAATGAAAACTAAACGAGTTTGCCTTGCTTCTTGTGGTTTCCAAGGGCGATCGTAAAATTGTTCAACCCGAGTTCCCACACCTTGCATCACCAAACGCATAGGTTTATTTGGAACCGCCACAAAGCCCTTGATGCGATAAATTTCTTGCTGTTGTGCTAGTGTTTGCAACTGATGCCGCAGTTTTTCTGGGTCAAAGGCACGGTCTAAAATGAGGTTAGTTGAGGTAATCTCGTCGTCGTGGTCGTGTTCTTCTTCAGTATCATGATGACTGGGACGGGTGTCTAGGTTGTCTTCGACTGCAGCTTGAAATCCTAATAGTATAGATGCGTCGAGCTTACCTTCACGACTCTCTACAATCTTCACAACCCTGGGCAACTCTTGTTTAATCAACTCCTCAACTCTTACCTTTGTCTCCCCATCAACCAAATCATTTTTATTCAACACCACCAAGTCCGCACAAGCAAGTTGGTCTTCAAACAATTCTTGCAACGGTGTTTCGTGTTCTAGACTATCATCTGCCTGCCGCTGCGCCTCCACCGCTTCTGGATCACTGGCAAACGTCCCTGCTGCGACTGCTGCACAATCTACCACAGTAATCACAGCATCCACCGTAGCAGCGTTGCGAATTTCGTGCCAGCGAAAAGCCTTCACCAGAGGTTTTGGCAACGCTAAACCAGAGGTTTCAATCAAAATGCAGTCTATGCTATCCCGGCGCTTAATCAGCTGTTGCATTGTCGGCAAAAACTCTTCTTGCACGGTGCAGCACAAGCAGCCATTAGTTAATTCAAAGATATTATCACTGCCATTACCATCTTCTGGGCAAATTTGGCAGGACTTCAACAATTCGCCATCAATACCGAGTTCTCCAAATTCATTGACTAAAACAGCAATGCGGCGTCCCTGGTTATTTTGTAGTAGGTGACGAATCAGGGTAGTTTTGCCACTACCTAAAAATCCGGTGATGATGGTAACGGGAATTTTTGTAGCCATTGTTTAATTGAAATTTTGCACAGAAGCTATGAAATGAGCCTTTTTGCATTTTCCCTGATCACCGAGTCGATTGGAAATCCAGAAGGTGTGACAAAAAGAGCTATGGTACAGAGCTAACATTTAGTCAATTAGGTGTCAGGAGTTGCTTCCAATCCATCATGGAGGTGTTTTGAAAGTAAGGTAGATAATGCCCTACAGCTTCAAGGAACAGGCAATGTCACTTTTCAATTGTACATACCCTCCTAAATAGGATACGGTACTTACTGAATATTCCAAATTTTCATACACGAAGGCACAATTGCTGTTTTATCCAAGCAGTGCTAGGAACTCATCGCGTGTAAGTTCGGCATCACGTAGTATCTTACGTAGCAATCCTTTTCCGAGAGTTTTACCAGCATGAACAGGTATTGTGACAACCCGTCCATCTTCATGTTGCATTCGCACATGGCTCCCCTTTTGTCGAACTACCTGAAAGCCTACTTTTTTGAGGGCACTAATAACTTCTTCACCTGTAAAAACTGGTAGTTTTGGTATCAAATCACTACCTTTTGAATACCTACAAACTCAGGTATCTTTTCATCACCTTCTTCTTCCAGGCAAAGTTCAATAACTTCTTTGATGTTCTCCATTAACTCATCAATAGTTTCGCCTTGGCTATAACAAGCTTTTAGCTGAGGGACTTCCCCAACGTAATATCCATCTTCATCTCTTTCAATAATGACGTAGAATTCCCGCTTAGTAACATCAGTCATGTAACGTCGAACATCCCTTGGTTATGCTTCTATGACTTGATTGTAGGCGATCGCCCTTTAGAAGCAGAGCGGTGGATGGCGCAAAGTGCAATCGCACTCTTCGCGGTTGGTTTCCTAAAAAACACTTGAACTATAAAGAGTTAATATAGAATTATTAAGGCTTGTTTACAGAATTTTCAAAACCACCCGAGTTCTGTTAAAGCATTCCAACTAGATATAAGTTCTAAAGTCCTCTCTAGATTTTATCCAAACGCGCATATGACGCTCCCAATCCGTAACGTCGCCATCATTGCCCACGTTGACCACGGCAAAACAACCCTTGTTGACGCTCTCCTGAAACAATCCGGCATCTTCCGTGAAGGAGAAGACGTTCCGGATTGCGTCATGGACTCCAACGCTCTTGAAAGGGAGCGGGGAATTACAATTCTTTCCAAAAACACTGCGGTTCGGTATGGAGAAACGCTGATCAACATTGTCGATACCCCCGGACACGCTGATTTCGGCGGTGAAGTCGAACGTGTACTCGGCATGGTTGACGGTTGCATCCTCATTGTTGATGCTAACGAAGGTCCCATGCCCCAAACACGCTTTGTTTTGAAAAAAGCCCTAGAAAAAGGACTGCGCCCGATTGTCGTCGTTAACAAAATCGACCGTCCCCAAGCAGATCCCCATGGTGCGATAGATAAAGTGTTGGATCTGTTTCTGGAACTAGGGGCAGATGATGATCAGTGTGATTTTCCGTACCTCTTTGCTTCTGGTTTAAGTGGCTATGCTAAAGAACAGTTAGAAGATGAAGCCAAGGATATGCAGCCGCTGTTTGAAGCTATCCTGCGCCATGTACCAGCACCAGTGGGTGATGCAGAGAAACCACTGCAACTACAAGTAACAACTCTGGATTATTCCGAGTATCTGGGACGGATTGTCATTGGCAAAATTCACAACGGCATTATCCGCATGGGACAGCAAGCCGCTTTGGTGAAAGAAAACGGCGAAACTGTCAAGGCAAAAATCAGCAAGTTGATGGGCTTTGAAGGGCTAAAGCGGATTGAAATCACAGAAGCATCCGCCGGCAATATTGTAGCTGTGGCAGGGTTTGCCGATGCTAACATTGGGGAAACAATTACTGACCCCAACGATCCCCAAGCATTGCCACTGATTAAGGTCGATGAACCGACATTGCAAATGACCTTCTGGGTGAATGATTCACCTTTTGCAGGTCAAGAAGGCAAGTTGGTGACATCACGCCAAGTGCGCGATCGCCTCTTCCGCGAACTAGAAACCAACGTCGCCTTACGCGTTGAAGAAACCGACTCCCCCGATAAATTCCAAGTTTCTGGACGTGGAGAACTGCACCTGGGCATCTTAATCGAAACCATGCGCCGTGAAGGTTATGAGTTTCAAGTATCTCAGCCACAGGTGATTTACCGCGAAGTCAACGGGCAACCTTGCGAACCTTACGAACTTCTGGTACTAGACATTCCTGAAGACGCTGTTGGCAGTTGTATTGAACGACTCGGGCAACGCAAAGGCGAAATGCAAGATATGCAAATGGGTGGTAACGGACGCACCCAGCTAGAGTTTGTCATTCCCGCCCGTGGATTAATCGGTTTCCGGGGTGAATTCATGCGGATGACTCGTGGTGAAGGTATCATGAACCACAGTTTCCTTGACTACCGTGCGCTCTCTGGTGATATTGAGGCTCGTAACAAAGGCGTCTTAATCTCCTTTGAGGAAGGCGTCTCCACCTTCTACGCCATGAAGAACGCGGAAGATAGAGGTGCATTCTTTATTACTCCTGGCACTAAGGTATACAAAGGCATGATTGTAGGAGAACACAATCGTCCCCAAGACTTGGAACTCAACGTCTGCAAGACAAAGCAACTCACCAACCACCGTGCATCCGGCGGTGATGAACTAGTACAGCTGCAAGCGCCAATAGACATGAGTCTAGAACGTGCTTTAGAGTACATCGGACCAGATGAATTGGTGGAAGTCACTCCCCAGTCAATTCGTCTGCGGAAGTTGGCGAAGAAGCTGGCGAAACGTTAGTTCATCATCTAGAGTCAAAAGTCAGTAGTAAAGACACAAGAGTGAAGAAAGAAGACACAATTTCTTCACTCTTCATTCTTTTGGTGGTTGACAGCTTGAGAAAACTTGTTGGTGTGACATCAATATGATTCGTGGACTCGTTTCCCGAATTTCTTACAAGTGAGAAAAAATCATTACCTTGATTCGGAGGTTTTTATTGACTTACTATTCAGTCATAAAATAGAATGTCAATATGACAGCGATATCATCGGGCAAAAAACAGTCATCACAGAACATGGCGGCTGACGCGACCTGATGTTTACGCAAAGGAGGTAAAAATGGATTTGCATCATAAAATTCAAGGAACAGGCGGAGCGATCGCCCAGTTTCTGTGCGAGTAGAAAAAATGCCGCGCACCCCAGCAGAGAATGAACGCATCCGTCGCGCCACTAAAGAGCAGATTCTCACAACGGCGATGACTCTATTTTGTGAGAAGGGCTACTATTCCACGTCGATTGAGGATGTTGCCAAACACGCGAAAATTTCCAAAGGACTGCTCTATCACTACTTCAAAGGAAAGGAGGATCTGCTCGCAGCACTGGTCGATATCCGCATCAACGATGTTTTGGTTGTGATGAATGCGGCAGCAGTAAAGGAAACGCCTGCTGAACAGATTCGGCATATTGCTGAAGGTGCACTAGAAGATGTCCGCCGCCAACCCGAAGTCTTCCGGTTTTACCTAAATCTGTTCACGCAACCGCGACTCGATCTGGTGGTGGCAAAATACAGCCAGAAGTTGATGGACGAGCAAGCCAAGCAGTTTGAAGTTCAAACTGAGATGTTCACAAAGCTTGGAGTCGCAAACCCGAAAGAGCGATCGCTTTACTTTTCCGCAACGCTCCAAGGCATCATGCTAATGTTTTCTACCTATCCAAAGAGCTTTCCGCTTGATGCGCTCAAGGCTCAAGTGATTGCAGAGTTTTGTGGTGAGGCGGATTCGTGAATGCTGACAGTATTAATGTAGGTCAGAACTCAATACTGCTCGGGTTTTGCCCAAAAAACAAAAGTGTGTAGGTTGGGTTGAGGAACTCTACCCAACATTTGGGACGCTTTGTTGGGTTTCACTTCGTTCTACCCAACCTACAAATATTCTTTAGGACTTACGCACTGTACAAATTTCTTATCTTATGCATTCACGAGAATATGTCGTTTGAGGCTTTTCTCAATCCTCCTTTAATCAATGGCGATCGCTTAAAAAGCGTCGAAAAATCGAGATTGAATGTCTGAAATCCACATAACATATTTGCCATTTTCTGTCAATGCGTAATTCCTATTCTTAACCGAGCAGTATTGGGTCAGAACTGTAATGTTGAGTCAGAGTGAGGGAACTTATGGTTTGGCAAGAGGTGATTGAAGGGGCGGATGTGTGGGTACACGAGTATGGCGTTATCGGTTACAGCCAAGTCAACGCTTTCGCCGTCCTCCTTGAGGATAAAACTTTAGCTGTCATCAGTCCACCAACAGGAATGTCTGAAGAGGACTTCGCAGCGATTGAGGAAAAGGGTCGCATTAGTGCACTTGTAGCGCCGCACTCTGGGCATGACCTTGGTCAAGCCGAGTGGCAAGCCCGCTACAGTAGTGCGAAATCCTATGCTCCAACCGCCGCATTGAGCCAACTTAACGCCCTTGGACTACGCCCCTTTGCGGGCTTGTCAAAGTTGTCTTCTACATCGAGCGTCGAGTTTCGAGAGGTTTTAGGAACAAAGAAGGGCGGAACCCTAGTGATTGTGCGTCGAGGCAGACGACCAATTGTCTACCTGGATGAATTGATTGGTAACTGGGCATCGCTACCGGAAGCATTCATAGCTAAGTTGCTGTTCTGGCTGAGTGACAGTGCACCTGGACTCAAAGTCAATCGTGTGTACTCAAAGCTGTTCTGTACCGATGTGCAGACTGTGGCTCAGACAGTGATTGATGCTCTGGACGACGATCCTGCGATCGTGCCTGCACATGGAGCACCACTTGTTGATATGGGAGATGCTGCGCGTGTGCGGACACTTGTAGAGCCATTGGCAGGATAGCAATGTGAGGATGGATTTGAAGTTCTCCGCAGGAACGAAAAGATAGTGAAGGTTATTAGCGATTTGTCCATCAAACTACTTTTGTAGTTTAGTGTAGTATAAACGAGGAAGAAGTTTCATTTTCGCTAAATTTCTCAGTAGGAGATAAAAATGAATGAAAAGATACTCAACGTGAATGGAGTCGAGATCTGCACTGAGAGTTTTGGCAACCCTCAAAACCCAACGATTCTGCTGATGATGGGGGCTACTGCCTCAATGATTTGGTGGGATGAAGAATTCTGTCACCGATTAGCCGATCAAAAACGATTTGTAATTCGCTATGACAACCGGGATACGGGTCGCTCTACGGTTTATGAACCAGGAACTTCTCAATACGTCATAGAAGACCTAGCGGATGATGCCGTTGGCATACTGGATGCTTACGGGATTAATCAAGCGCATCTGGTTGGTATGTCGTTGGGTGGCATGATTGCCCAAATTATTGCGTTGCGATACTCACAACGAGTCTTAACCCTGAGTGCGATCGCATCAAGTGTTTTTTCCGACAATCCAGATTTACCTCCAATTGATCAAAAAGTCCTTGATTATCACATCAATGCAACATCAGTTAATTGGTTAGATGAAAAAACTGCGATCAAGTATATGGTTGGAGGATGGCGTTTGCTCAATGGTACTCAACATCCTTTTGACGAACAAAGAACCTACAAACTTGCCAAAACAGAGGTCAAAAGAGCCAACAATCTACCAAGTATGTTCAATCACGCACTTCTACAGGGTGGAGAGGTTTATCTTGATCGCAGCAATGACATCAATGTTCCGACGTTAGTCATTCATGGCACAGAAGACCCTGTTTCTCCCTACCAACACGGGATTGCTCTCGCCAATGAAATCCCCAAAGCGACGTTACTGACGCTTACAGGAGCAGGACACGAAATTCACTTTGCTGAATGGGACACCATCATTGATGCGATCATCAAACACACAGGATAGTTATGTCATCTTCAAAATCAGAACTAATGGCTGCCTCAGTGTTTGTTGCTCACAAAAAGTAAAAGCGCTTTCGCCTACAGAAGAAAACCAGCAGGAACTTATCATGAAAGGAAGTTGTGCTTGTCAAGGAATTCAATACGAACTTGTTGGCGAGATTCTATTCATGAATCATTGCCACTGCTCGATTTGTCGAAAAATTCATGGTGCCGCCTTTGGAACATTTGGTCACGCCAAAGCAGAAGAATTTCGTTGGCTCAAAGGCGAAGAACTGATCGCAAGCTACGTCTCTTCTGAACACAACGTACCGGGTTTTGAGAAGAACGTGCGGAATTTTTGTCGGGTGTGTGGCTCAAATGTGCCTTCAGTGTTCCCGGCGATCGACTACGTGCGGATTCCAATGGGAACCGTGGATGATGACCCCGGTATGCGCCCTTCTGTGCATCTTTTTGTGGCATCTAAAGCCCCCTGGTCTGAAATTTGTGATCAACTGCCTCAACACGCGGAAATGCCAGAAACTTTTATGAATCAAGCAAAGCAGGCGTTGGAAGAAAATCTTAATTTGTAGGGTGGGCACCCCTTACCTTCCTCTGTCACTGGTATGCCGTGAGTGGACAGTGCCCAACGCCAGATGCTATCCTATGGCTGACGCCACGCCTTACGGCTATCGGGAAGCCTTCTGGTGGGCGTCTAAGCCTGTGAAACCCTAGTCGAGCACTGGCTCCCCTACGTTTATTCTTCACTCTTCACTCTTTTGGTGGTTGACAGTCTTCCCATTGCTCACAATTGCCAACGACGAACCCCAACGTCTCCTTTTTTCGCCATACAAACCCGACGAAACCTGGCGTGTTGACCATTTCAAGCAACCTTCTTCTGGCAGTTTCTCTTGTCCAATGCTGATTACTCGGTTCACCATTGAAGACCTCAACGGCTAAATCTGCACATTCATCAAGATACTCAGTGGTGAACGTTAGGATTTCTTCTGACATGGTTTTCGACTCTCAACAACCACTCCAAGCCGAGTTACAAAAAACAATAAGTTAAGAAATTCAAATTTCATGCATTCAAATTTCAAATAAACGCAAAGAAATAGCAACTGTATCTGATAAGGAGATTTTGCCAAGTCCACTATACTATGCTCCCCATCCAGTTTTCGCTTATTCAAAATCCAAAACCCAACATCCAAACCGCTGCAAATAGGGGGAATAATCCCTAGTTATAGCTCCCATAGGCTGCGGTACAATGCAAAGAAATGTTTAAATTATGAGTGCCGATCCCATGATTTCACCAGAAGTTAACACAAAATCCAGCGAACACAGCCTAGAGGCAATGCGGCATTTTTCCGAACAATACGCCAAGCGCACTGGAACGTACTTCTGTTCTGAACCCTCTGTGACAGCAGTTGTCATTGAAGGACTTGCCAAGCACAAAGACGAACTTGGAGCTCCTTTGTGTCCCTGTCGCCACTATGAAGACAAAGAAGCGGAAGTCAAAGCGACTTTTTGGAACTGTCCATGCGTCCCAATGCGGGAGCGCAAAGAGTGCCACTGTATGCTGTTCCTCACCTCAGACAATGATTTTGCAGGGGATCAGCAAGAAATCTCTTTAGAAACAATCAAACAAGTGCGAGATAGCATGGCATGAACGAAGGAATGCCCGATGAGTTTTGGCAAGGTGTCGAGCAGTTTAATGCTGGGCAGTACTATGCCTGTCATGACACCTTAGAGGCTTTGTGGATTGAAGCAGCAGAGCCAGAAAAAACTTTTTATCAAGGCATTCTGCAAATTGCTGTGGCGCTGTATCATCTAAGTAACCACAACTTGCGTGGTGCAATGATTTTGTTGGGTGAGGGTAGCAATCGCCTGCGACGTTACCCATCAGAATATGGCGGCATTGATGTAGACGAAGTATTAAGCCAGAGTGCGGCATTGTTGACCGCACTACAGCAAACACCAGAAAACATTGCTGCCTTTAACCTGGGTCAAGATAGAGCTTTGCCCTTGCCCAGGATTATACAAGTGAATCACGAAAAAGAGTAAAGAATTAGAAAAAATATTAAATAAATATTAAGATATTTTACATTCAAGCGAGTTGGCAGTACAAGCAAATCTGTGTGCTTTGGCAGTCAACAAAACAAGTTAGTTTCCAGACTAAGTAGCTTACTTACATTGCAAAGGACGGAACCCCACCCTTAAGCCCTCCGGTGCAAGCAGGGAGGGGAACTTTGGCGTCAGCCACTGATTGGGGTCGGGTTCTAGGGGAACTACAGGTAACATACCGGAGGTGATATGAAACCTTAAAGGTGGGGAAAGCGTCAATAGTCTTAATTTGAGCAGTTACTATCCAAACAAAAGTCCAGAAAGTATATTTTATTTGTGGTTAAAGTAGTTCAAATTGGAATAACAATCATAAATCATAAATTCTAAATTGCTATGATGCCCCACTATCAATTGCCTGAATTTCATAAGCGTCGTTTGGGCTTAGCTTTGATGCTACCAGTTGCACTTCTGGGTACAATGACATTTCCCCCCCAACTGCAAAGAGCCACTGCACAAACACCTCAAGCACCTGCTGGGCAAAATCGTCCTCTCTACATCCGTGGCAAACAGCAAGAGTATAACTCTAAAACACAAGTGGCAACTGTTCGCGGTGACGTAGAACTCTCTTATCCTGGACGAGGTATTCAGGCAACTGCTGCCCAAGCACAATACTTTACCCGCGAACGTCAGATTGTTCTCAGTGGCAATGTTTATGTTTTACAACAGGGCAGTAATAGTATAAAAGCTGACACAGTGACGTATCTGATTGACGAAGGGCGATTTGTTGCTACACCCAAATCAGGTCGTCAGGTAGAATCAATCTACATGATTCAGGACAATCAAATTAACAATCAAGCTCCTGGGTCTGCTCCTGCAACAGCGCCTTTAAAGAAAACTAACCAGTCACGATAACTGAGTCAAGGGCACCAGAAAGTGAAAATTGTCTTAGAGAATATCCACAAATCTTACGGCAAGCGACTCATTGTCAATCGCGTCAACCTTTCTGTTGCTCAAGGCGAAATCGTCGGGTTACTTGGTCCCAATGGCGCTGGTAAAACGACAACTTTTTACATTGCCACAGGGCTAGAAAAACCAGACCAGGGAAACGTTTGGTTAGACAATATGGATGTGACTCCACTGCCAATGCATAGAAGGGCGCGGCTAGGGATTGGTTATTTAGCGCAGGAAGCAAGTATTTTTCGCCAGCTCAGCGTGCGAGACAATCTTCTTTTGGTGCTAGAGCAAACTAATGTACCACGCTGGGAATGGGGACGGCGAGTGGAAAGTTTGCTACGAGAGTTTCGTTTGGAAAAGTTGGCTAATAGTAAAGGAATTCAACTTTCTGGAGGTGAAAGACGCCGAACGGAATTGGCAAGAGCCTTAGCAGCTGGAAGGGAAGGACCAAAATTTTTACTTTTGGATGAACCATTTGCTGGAGTTGACCCAATCGCAGTCTCAGAGATTCAGCAAATTGTAGCCCAACTGCGCGATCGCCATATGGGCATTTTAATTACAGATCACAACGTCCGCGAAACTCTTGCCATCACGGATCGCGGGTATATTATGCGCGAAGGGCAAATCCTTGCTTCTGGCACCTCCAGCGAGCTCTATAATAACCCGCTTGTTAGACAATACTATTTGGGCGATAAGTTCCAAGTTTAGATTAAAAATTTGAAATTAAATTTTTCAAATGTTTTTTGTTTTTTATTTTTAAATGGCTCATGACCCCTGACTAATGGCTAAATACAAGTCTTTCTACACCCTTAATTCGCTGCTGCCATTTTCGATCATGGATCGCTACCTAACGAGGGAATTGCTGCCAACATTTTTGTTTGGTGTTGGGGCTTTCGCTTCCATCGGCGTCACAATAGACGCTATGTTCGAGTTGGTGCGGAAAATTGTCGAGTCTGGGCTACCAGTAGGCATTGCCGTTCAGGTTTTTGTGTTAAGGCTGCCAGAATTTATCGTTTTAGCCTTTCCCATGTCTACCCTGCTGGCGACTTTGATGACTTACAGTCGTCTTTCAAGCGAGAGCGAACTGATCGCCCTGCGCGGCTGTGGGGTAAGTGTCTATCGCATGGTGCTAACTGCTGTGATGTTGAGTTTGGTAGTCACAGGAATGACCTTTGTGTTTAACGAACATCTTGCACCAGCTTCAAAATACCAAGCATCTCAAATTTTGGACAAAGCTTTAAAGTCAGAGCAGCCAAGTATTGTTAAGCAGCAAAATATATTCTATCCAGAATACCAAAAAGTCAAGCAGGAGGATGGTAGTAACAAAAAAATCTTGAACCGCTTGTTTTACGCCGACGAGTTTGATGGCAAGCAGATGAAAGGTTTGACGATTATAGACCGTTCAACAGAAGGTTTAAGTCAAATTATTGTCTCAGAATCAGGCGAGTGGAATCCATCTCAAAACCTCTGGGATTTTTACAACGGTACCATTTATTTAGTCGCCCCAGACCGCTCTTATCGCAACATCCTACGGTTTGAACGCCAACAAGTGAAATTGCCTCGTACAGCATTAGATTTGGCACAGAAAAGCCGAGACTATGGTGAGATGAACATTGCCCAATCGCTCGAACAATTGGAGATTGAACGCCTTGGCGGTGATGAGCCAAAAATTCGCAAACTTGAAGTTAGGATTCAACAAAAAATAGCCTTGCCGTTTGTCTGTGTCGTTTTTGGCTTGGTTGGTGCAGCAATGGGAACCATACCTCAGCGCACAGGGCGAGGCACAAGTTTTGGTATAAGTGTCATCGTTATATTTACTTACTATATACTTTATTTTATTACTGGTGCTTTAGCACAGGCGGGTATCTTTTCTACTTTTGTGGGAGCTTGGTTGCCGAATTTCTTAGGCTTAGGAATAGGTACATTCTTATTGATGCGGGTAGCACAAAGGTAAATTTTCTACTAAAATCCGCCTGCGGGTGATGACTGATAACTGTGGAGTAGGTAGGATAAAAGTAAAATTCAAGTTCGTTTGTAATATCTGCTCACGGTTTGGAGTATACCCAGTAACGGCGAAAAATTGCTTGGGGTTAATTGGGTACTCGCGAATCATAGAAAAATGAAAATTGCTATAAGTCAACGAGAAAAGCTTCATACGGAAACGACTGCTTTGAACTTTCCTCAAGTTTTGCCACTTTCTTTGTAAACCCAAACTCCATTTTGCTCATGTCACCCCGCCATTATCCTCCCGCTCACTTACGCTATCTCAAAGCTAGGTTATGGAACTTATCGCGACCTGGTTTTTGGGGAGCAGCAATTTTTTTATCGGTCGTAGGTCTGACCATTAAAGAATACTGGGCAAATCCAAGCTTTTTTACTGATTGGCAAAAAAACCAATTCGCTGCAAACCAGCCTGCCAAATCGTCTCTTTCAGAAGAAGATCGGGCAATTGCTGCGGACATTGATAGCTTACCAGTCCTGTTTAATACGGATTCGGGCAATGAAAATTCACCAGCAGCAAGAACGACCAAGCCCACGCAAAAGACTCAGGCAAAAAACAGCAGAGACATCTTATTAGAGGCTTTAAATAGCAAAAGCCAAACTTCTGCAACTGATGACAAATCAAAGGCTACCGTCAAGGAAGGTGATTCCGCATCTGCCCCAAAGCTGGAAAATCCTTTTGTTGCACAAGCAGAAAATTTATTGCAGCTAAAGAATTTTCAGAGTGGTAGCAACTCACAAGCAGTCAATGCTTTAACACCTTCGTTTGGTCAACAAGATCCAGTAAAAAATTCCTTTGGTTTGGGTACGGGATTAGCAGATACAACCAGACCTAATCAAAATATTGCCTCAGAAAGCGCTCTGCAAACGGCACTTAACCAATCGAAGAACCAGAATCAGCCAAACTTTGGCACCACATCAACTCAAAAAAATCCCTTTGAGCCATCCCAATTATCCAACCAAAACAAAAGTAGTCAGATTATTCCAAGCACTGGGTTAAGTCCAAACACAATCAATCCCAATACAGTAACAGGTTCTACGCAGTCGGGACTGATTTCTGGAACAGGTTACATACAACCGCCAGTCACCAATGGGCTGCAAAATTCTATTCCTGGAACAGGCTACTCTCAACCAGGTGCAAATAACCTGCTACCGCAAAATTCCATTCCTGGAACAGGTTACATACAGCCAAGAGTCACAAATCAACAGCAAAATTCTATTTCTGGAACAAGCTACTCTCAACCAGGTGCAAATAGCCTGCTACCGCAAAATTCCATTTCAGGTACAGGTTACCCTCAGCCGGGTTTCAATAATCTACTACCGCAAAATCCCATTTCTGGCGCAGCTTACCCTCAACCTCAACGAGGACTAAGAGGCATACCGCAAACTCCAAGTGCAGTCCCTGATCGCTCCGCTATTCTTTATGATCAAATTATGAGAAATAGGTTGAATATCACAAATAGCGGTCAGCCATTGCCTAGTGTTGCACAACCAGCATCGGTAGTCTCACCCAACACCTCTGCTACACCTAATAACATTGCTCCCTACTACACCCCCAATCAAGCTGGTGTTACTTCTAATACTCCTGTCATTCCTAATACTTATGGAAATTCAGGGTTGCAGCAATCGCCTGGTTCAGTACCACAGTCTATTTATTCATCTCCTGGTCAAATTCCAGGACAGTATACAGGTGGTGGACAGATAAATAGATACTAGTATCCTTAAGAGGTGGGGACAAATATCCATCCCCTTCTTAGAAAATAACTTGGCTCAAATCATCTACTGAGATGCTCGAACCCGGTAAACGCAGCGTCGCTCACCAGCAACGATATGCTCTGTTCTTTCAATAACCGTGTTCTGCCCTAGGACGGTCTGAAACACTTCTAGCTCCTTACGACAAAGTCCTGTACAAGCGACTGCCGCAGCACAGATAGGACAGTGATTTTCAATGAGTAGAAACGATCCATCCTCTAACGGTTGGATCTGTGCCATGTATCCTTCGTTAGTACGTTTTGCAGCTAACGCTTCTAGTCGCTGCTGGAGAGAACCGTCACTAGATACTTTCTCGCGGTACTCTGCAATTTGCTGGCGAGTTCTGATTTCTAGTAGGCGATCAAGTCCTTCTTCACCAAACGCTTCTCTCATGGAATGAAGTAGGCTCACGGTCAACTCTGCATAGCCCTCTGGAAAGAGACGATCAGCGGGTGGGGTTAATTGCCACAGCTTAGCAGGTCGCCCCATTGAGCGCTGCTCTTCTTGGTAGGTGACCAACTGTTCCTCTTGCAAGGCGTACAGGTGCTGACGCACTGCCATTGCTGTAATGTTCAAGCGGGAGGCTAAAGCCAGAGCGTCCATCGATCCCTCCTGCTTGAGCAGTTTCACAATTGCGCGTCGGGTACGGACAGTTGCTGATTTATTAACTGATTCAGTCTTCATAATCAACAAAATAAAGAAAAAGCTTTACAAAGTCAAGGACAAGTATTTATCATACTTAATAAAGATTTTTCTTTATTAAGTCGTGACAATTCAGTTGGTTAGGACATTGAATCTGTAATTAAGAGCTACAGGAATGGTTAGAAAAATTCAACGTATCAATCCAGTAGGGTTGTATGACCCATCTCCAAATGGCTACACTCATGTGGCGATCGCACCACCAGGAGCAACCATTATTTATGTTGCTGGTCAAGGTGGCGAGGACGAAAAAGGCAATCTTGTTGGTGACTTTGCTGCCCAATTGACGCAGGCTTTTGCTAATCTCCGCGTCGCTCTAACTGCCGCTGGCGCACATCCGGAACACGTGGTAAAACTTACTACGCTTGTGGTCGATCATAACGAGTCCAAATTGCAGCAATTAACGGCTGTAGTGCAGGCGATGTGGGGAGAACCAGCACCAACTCAGACGCTCATTCCGGTGCCAAGACTTGCACTTGATGGCATGTTGTTTGAAGTTGATGCTGTTGCAGTCATTGCAAATTCTTAACCATTAGGAGATTTATATGTCGTTACCCATTATCTTGCAACCAGGAGAAGGGCGAACAGTCCAAATTCGCACCAGCACTTGCACCTTCAAAGTGACAGGTAAAGATACACATAATCACTTTGGGCTATTCGAGTTTGTTATGGAGCCAGGAACCGAAGGCGCAAGTCCTCATATTCACAAGCAACTGACCGAAATATTCTATGTAGTAGAAGGCTCAATTGAATTGGTAGTGGATCAACGTAAAGTGACTGCCGCACCTGGAACTTTAATGCTTGTGCCAGAGAACACGACCCATGGCTTCTCCAATCCAGGACAAACGCGAGCAAAGCTGTTAATCATGTTCTGTCCTGCGGATTCACGGGAGCAGTATTTTGAGGGGTTAGCCGAACTGACTAAGAATGGAGGACAGCCCAGTCAAGAGGAGCTACTTGAATTGATGCAAAAGTTTGACCAATATCCAGTTCCGAACTCTGTTTAATTGATTCATGACTCACTTTTTAATCATTGGAGCCAGTCGAGGTCTCGGCTTGGGCTTCAGCATTGGTTTACCCGATCCGGGCGATACTGTGTTTCTTGTCTCCAGGACTCGCCCCCCTAGCCTTGATTGCTCAGATCAAGTTTCTAGATTTTGGATTCAGGCGGATTTGTCTGTTCCTCAAACTGCCGCAGTGAAAATATCTGAAGCGATTGGCACTCGTGCAGTTGACTTCCTGCTATACAACGCTGGAATTTGGGAGGAAAACGCTTTTGAGGCGACTTATTCTTTTGAAGAATCAACACCCCAAGAGATGGAGCAGATTATCCATGTGAATCTTTTGTCTGCTATCCTCTGTACTCATTGTTTGATTCCTAATCTGAAGCTCTCATCCAATCCACGTGTTGTTTACATCAGTTCACTTTCAGGGTTAGATAACTCAGGTGCTGCTGAAGTTGCAAACACGGCTTCCAAATTTGGATTACGAGGGGTTGTTCACGCACTACGGGAATGTCTACGTCAGCATCGCATCCCGGTTACATCTCTTAATCCGGGTAACATCGCGGCTGAAATTCCTTATGAAGCAGGTGCAGAAGAAGCGATCCAAACCTATCACGGTACGCAAATTCCGATGCAAGATTTGGTTCTCTTGTTGCGATGTTTACGTCAACTGTCTCGTGTTTCCTGTGTGAAAGAAATTGATATCCCAGCCATACCTGACTTGTATGCGTGAATGATGTGTGTGGAGATTGGATAAAGTGCGATCGCAATCTAACAGATAGAGTCTTAGCCCATCCAGTCTCAAACTGGAGAAAAGATTCCCCTGAGTCATGTGGTCGAGATGACTCAGACTGTTGCTCCTCAAACGAATACCCACTATAACCAAACGCTTTATCAATGCCTAAATGAAGGTAGTAGCTCATTATACGGAACTACGCCCACAATTGCATGAGTCACTTGTTCAGCAACTTGATGATTCCTTTTCATCAGCCAGATAAGCATATTGTTCATGAATGAGTGTTTCCTGAAAGATTTTATCCGCAAGCCAGCGCGGATCTCTTCCTCGAAATATGCCTGGTAAAGGCGTTGCCAATTCTGGGCTACTGAATCCTGATTGGTACTCATATTGATTGCTTGTGCAACATATAAACCGCTAAGAATGGCATTTGCGATCCCCTCCCCAGTCAGAGAATCTGTCAAGTTTGCAGCATCACCAATCTTGAGGATTTTTCCATTGCTAACTTTGTTCCCTTTCTTTGCAGTTGCTAGGGGGTAAACCTTGGGTTTATGCTGATCAACAATCTTGCTTAAGAGTTCCTTCGTTCTATCATTACGTTGGATGAATTGCTCAAAAAGCCGGATGATATTTGTATTCATTTTTTGGTATTCATCCATCCATATGCCTACTCCAACATTGAGTTTCACCAATCCAGTTTTTGTATCGGCTGGAAATATCCAACCGTATCCGTTAACCCCAAGAATTTTGTCAAAGTAAATTTGAGCCGTGGAAAGGTATGGCTCGAAATCTTCTGACTTAATACTCCAGTACGCTCTGATAGCGATCGCATCCACATCACCCGCACAAACGCCACGCGCGTCTATAATGTAATCAAAATCGCTGTGCAGCTCGGGATGGCGGTCAATATTGGTGATACTTTGGGTGAGAGCAATGCACCCTGCGTTTATAGCTATTTCATAAAGTAGGTTGTCAAAAGCGAACCGGGGGATGCAATATCCTTCAAGCTCAGTGTTATGCAGATTGTAACTTCCGTTCGAGACTCCGAGCAAAAGCCCATTTATAGGCGCAAACTCGGGCATCAAGCGTTTAATATCCTGCGGGTAGATCCCCATTGGGAACAACGCCTGAACCGACTTAAAACTAATTCCGTCTCCGCAGACTTTGTCTCTAGGAAAGCTCTGTTTATCTATAAGAGTCACTTGATGCCCACTTTTAGAAAGGTGATATCCTGCTGAGCATCCTGCTGGACCAGCCCCAATAACAACAATTTTAGACATAAGTAGAACTTTCTTGCGATTTTACGTAGCAATTCAGGTTAGTGCTAAAGGCAAAAAGATGGGAGAGGTACACTACAATTTTATGGTCTGACTTATCAAATAGATGCTGTTGCTATACAAACAGTTGGCATTAGCGAAGAAGAGCCATAACCCGACCATTTAAGAAAAAAAAGAACGTTGAACCGCCACCAAGGCGTATAAGATGTTTACTCATTTCTTGAACTTCCTTTTGACTTATGACTTTTTCATCTGCCAAATAAATCCCTATTAATGCTTGATTAATCATCTGATGAAAGTTTGTATGTGGTAAATGAGCTACACTTTCCTTAGCTTTTTTTACAAAATGTGTAAACCGCTTGGTCATTTCATTTCTGTTTTTATAATAAAAACAAAAATTCAAATCACCACCAAGACGGTCTTCCTCCTGATCAATCAAGTAATCAAGTAAAATATGTAACCCTTGCAACCAGGGAAAATAAGCATTTTTAATTTGCTTGATTAAGTCTTCAGTACAATTTTCATGGGAGGCATAAGCAATCAGACAGAAGATTCCCAGTGTTGAACCAGCACACGCCGAAAATTCATACCAACTCATCTCAGGAAGGTTATCCTGATGCAATTCAAACCACGCTTTTAATCGCGGAACACGCTCTTCAACCTGCACATGCTTATGTACTTGTAACTCACAATAATAGCTGGCTAATTCATAAAGAGCCGAAGATATTTTTGGATAAGCTGGAATTTTTTCTAACACATCCTGGCAAGTTTTAACCAGTTGTCTTAAATAGCCTCCATCTTCTTGATCCTGACGATAGCGATAGTAATTTACGCATTCTGCTCCTGGCGTTAAGGCATGAAACATTGATTCATGCAAAGCGCGAAAATCCTCAGGAGCAAGCGAGGTGCTTCGGTCACATAAATTATCTAAATAATCACTAATTGTTTGATAAGCAACAATAAAACGTATCAGTTCATCACTGTAGTTTTTCGCCAATAATCCATATATGGCTCCACCTTCACAGTGAAATGTTTTTGTTTCGATACTCATTAATGCTTGTTTGCGAAGTTCTAAATTTGGAATTTTATTTGCACGTTCTTTCCATTCATTTAAGTAAAAATGAACAGTTGGAAGGATATTGCGGTAAGTTCTTAACATTAATGTCCACGGGCAAGTCGGAATATTCATAAACTAAGTTGAATACTCTAATGGCTAAGTTTAACTACTGATTATTTGGTATTTGAAAATTTGCTAGTTCAGGTCTATCACCAACCTTTAAATAGTACTGGCTGAACCGTTATCGAGTGCTTTGATATTATGCCTGAATACTTTCTTTACAGCTTGTTGAGGCTGGCATTGATGAGAAAGTAGGCAATGATTTCGCGCTTGTACCAAAGCCGTTAGTACAAAAATTCGGTACACTCCCTCATTCAATTTGATTAAATGAGGAGGTAGCCTTGCCTGTTAGCTTTACCTTAGAGGCTTGATAGTACTAACGCCTCTTGCTAAAGAGGTAGCAATCGAACAAAAAAGTACGCGCTCGTCTAGAATGCAAACAGGTAGAGCTTTGTAGCCTACATTTCTTGCCTCAAGAGAGGAAGGAAAAATGAGATTGAGGTGTCGTCTGGACAATTAAGACGGCACCTCAATCCCAATAATTGCTAAATTGTTTGATCTAGCTAGAGCGCTGGTTCACTAAATTTAATCTCAAGAAACATTCAGCAGTATTGAAAGAAGTTCTGCCAAATTGTAAATAAAGTAGTCTGATTCAGCTTGCACTTTTTCTCGCACAGCGTATCGTCCAAATCCTACAAACACATTAATCACTGGTTTCATTTCTAAGTCGCTGACACCATCGCCCACTGCAAAGGTTAGCAAAGGTGAGTGTTGAGCAAGCAACTTTTTCACTATCTCAGCCTTTCCACCCGAACGTGTTGTCGGGTAGCTGCGATCAAAGTCGAGGTAACTGCCATCAGGGTTAAAGAAAAGTTCCACAGCTTCCACAAAGTCAATACCCAAGTATTTAGCTAGCGGTAAAATAGCCTGTAGATAGCCACCGCTGACGATAATCGGCACCCACCCGTCTTTTTTCAAAGCTGCGATAACTCTCTTGGCATTGGGTTCAACGGTCTTGATATATAAATCAGCAATTTTTGATACTGCCTCAATAGAAGGTTTGATCATCTCAAGACGGCTTGCAAATATGCTCTCAAGAGGTATCCTACCTTCCATAGAACTTTTGGTCATTTCTTCAATCTTTTGACTGACATCAAAATCGGCTGCTTGGGCGAGTTCGTCAATTCCTTCAATGCTGCTGAGAGTGCTATCACAATCAAAAATAATAATCTTGTTGTCAGGCATTAACAGTATCCTTTAAATTACAGGGGCTACCACCACGAAGATTTCGGTGTTTTGAGTTTCTACTATCATTGTCAAATTTAAAACAAAGCCGCACGAATAGATAAATCCTTGTCGAAGTACCTAAAAAGTCGTCAGGTTTGGTATGCTAGAAACCTGGAATAGCTTGGATTTAAAGTATGCCTGTGCCTTCCATCACCCCTCTCAGTACTGCTTTTCCCCTGACAGCCGTAGTCGGTCAAGAAGCGATTAAATTAGCCTTGCTGCTCGCAGCGGTAGACCCAGGGTTGGGAGGAGTGGCGATCGCAGGTCGTCGGGGTACGGCAAAATCTGTGATGGCGCGTGCTATCCACGCCCTACTTCCACCTATTGAAGTTGTTAAAGGTTCTATCAGCAACTGCGACCCCAACCGTCCACAAGAATGGGATGACAAACTTTTGGCACTCGTGGGGCAAGAAGAATGCCTGCCATTGGAGTCACCGGGACCAGATGCCTACCCCACAATAGAAACCGAAATCATCCCCACACCCTTTGTGCAAATTCCTTTAGGAGTGACAGAAGACCGATTGTTGGGTTCTGTCGATGTGGAACAGTCAGTTAAGCAAGGGGAAACTATCTTTCAACCAGGTTTGCTCGCCCAAGCACACCGAGGCGTTCTCTATATAGATGAAATCAATTTATTAGATGAGCAGATATCTAATCAGCTTTTAACAGTCTTATCTGAGGGACGCAACCAAATTGAACGCGAGGGCATCAGTTTTCAGCATCCCTGCAAGCCCTTATTTATCGCTACCTACAATCCAGAAGAAGGAGCATTACGGGAACACTTATTAGATAGAATTGCGATCGCCCTTTCTGCTGATGGTGTTCTAGGTTTAGATCAAAGAGTGCAAGCTGTAGAGCAAGCGATCGCCTACTCCCTATCTCCCCAAGAATTTCTCAAGCAGTACACCGAAGATACAGACGCCATCAAAACCCAAATTATCCTGGCACGGGAATGGTTAAAAGACGTTCACATCACCCATGAACAAATTTCCTACTTAGTAGAAGAAGCAATTCGAGGCGGAGTGCAAGGACACCGCGCTGAGTTATTTGCCGCACGCGTGGCACGTGTATCTGCTGCTTTGGATGGACGCACACAAGTGAATGCCGAAGATTTGCGACGTGCTGTGGAATTGGTGATAGTCCCACGGGCGACTGTCGTGCAGACACCGCCACCCGAAGAACCACCGCCACCTCCTCCACCTCCACCACAAAATCAAGAGGAACCCCAAGACGAATCGAATCAAGAACAAGAAGAACAAGAAGAACAAGAAGAAAATCAAGAACAGCCAGAACAAGAACCGCCTGGCATCCCAGAAGAGTTTATCTTTGACCCTGAGGGGGTAGTTCTTGACCCTAGCGTGCTTTATTTTGCTCAGATAGCCCAAAAACGAGGTAAGTCCGGAAGTCGCAGTATCATCTTTTCTGAAGACCGGGGGCGCTATATTAAGCCAATGTTGCCTAAGGGCAAAGTCCAACGGATTGCTGTAGATGCCACACTCAGAGCAGCCGCGCCGTATCAAAAAGCACGACGTCAAAGGTCTGAGAGTAGGGGAGACAATACACCATCATCCTCCTCATCCCCCTCATCCCCCTCATCCCCCTCATCCCCTTCATCTCAAAAAGGGCGGCGCGTATTTGTGGAACAAGGTGATATTCGAGCTAAGCGCTTGGTACGCAAAGCAGGTGCTTTAGTCGTATTTGTGGTAGATGCTTCAGGTTCAATGGCGCTCAACCGGATGCAGTCAGCTAAAGGTGCGGTAATGCAATTGCTGACAGAAGCATATCAAAACCGTGACCAAGTGGCGTTGATCCCCTTCCGAGGAGAACAGGCGGAGGTATTATTGCCTCCTACGCGTTCTATTGCTTTGGCGCGTAACCGCCTCGAAAGATTACCTTGTGGTGGTGGTTCGCCACTGGCTCATGGTTTAACCCAAGCTGTGCGCGTCGGTTCAAATGCCCAGATGAGTGGAGATATTGGACAAGTTGTGATTGTAGCGATAACCGATGGACGCGGCAATATTCCTCTATCGCGTTCTTTGGGAGAACCGCAAGAACCAGGACAAAAACCAGATATCAAAGCAGAATTGTTAGAAATTGCTGCCAGAATACGTGCTTTGGGAATGCAGTTATTAGTCATTGATACGGAAAGTAAATTCGTTTCTACTGGGTTTGCTAAGGAGTTAGCAAAGACAGCAGGAGGCAAGTATTACCATTTGCCCAAAGCTACGGATAAAGCCATTGCTGCTATGACAAAAGGAGCAATTGCTGATTTGAAATCTCGTTGATGTCAGCACCCTGATCTCCCCCATTTATCCTATTTCCCAAAAAGAACATCATGAGCTTACTGCTACACCGCTTGCGGTCTTAACATAGAGACTAAATCTTGAAGTCCCTTTTGCAAATATCGTGTCACTGTCATTGGACTTGTGCCAATTTTCTTAGCGGTATCTTTGCGAGAAAGTTCCTTCAAATACACCATTTCAACTGCCATGCGGGGCTTTTCTTCTAGCATACTTATTGCCCCTTGAAGTTGTTGCTGTTCTTCGTTTTGTTGTTGCACAGCAACAGAACGTTGACAAGGAAGTGCTTCACCTAAGGTTATTGGGCAATCAATGTTTTGGACTATGGTAGCATCCAAACTCAAAGGCATACGGTTTTGAACAGCTAATTTGGTTTCTTGCCATTCTTGCACAGATACCTTGAGAACGCTTGCAATTTCTGAATCCTTGGGAGGACGACCTAAAGTGGTTGCTAATTCTTTGCGAACTCTTTGCCCCTCATTATAGAGTTCTTGCCAACGACGAGGAATCTTTAATAGGGTACCGCGATCGCGTAAAAAGTGCAGCATTTCACCCCGAATATAGGGTATAGCAAATGAACTAAAAGCATATCCTTGTTTTGGATCAAAGCGCTCAATTGCTCTTATTAAACCAAAATAACCAATTTGCTCTAAATCTTCATATGGCTCATTGCATTGATGGCTGAATTTATGAGCCATCTTTCGTACTAAGCCAGTATGTAATTCTACAAGTTTATTACGAGTTTGTATACAAGGATTTTGATGGTATAACCGTAATAATTCCATACTATCAGATTGGATAGAAAACTGAGTTGTTGTCATATAAACTCCTTTTCTATAAAAAATGGAGTTGCCTAAACTTTATCAAAGCTGTCATTATTTTCCTTAGGAACGCTTAAGGACACAATTCGTTGTTTCACTGAACTTATAAGGATTCTTCCCCAAGGTTTCAGCATTTACACGGTTACTTTTTCTGGAGATTTTTGTTCAGTTTGAGATTATAAAATGTACATTTCAGAGTACTGAGTGCTACATAAGTAGGTAGGTTAGGAATAAACAGATCGCATAAGAACCAAAGTAATAACGCCTGAAACTCGCGCACTCTTACTAATGACTCATGACAGCCCTCTCCTGTCACCAGACGCTGCGCGCGAACACTCGTTAACTTTATTTGTGCCGACCTACTGAGTAATAACTTACGATTCAGCACTATCTTTATGGTCACTAGCTCTGGTTATCGGTAAAAATGGAAATTAACAGCAATGCTTGACTAAAAACCATTTGTAAAATATGAGCAATACCAGCAACTTCCGTGACGCATTTCGTCAGGCTAAAACTCAAGCCCTCGTAGGTCCCAATGTGATTGCCAACGCCTTGCCGTATGTAGGCGGTGGTCTGGTGCTAACGGCACTGGGAAGTTACGGCGGACTGGGTGTTCTCCGTACTAACCCCGGGCTATTCTTACCCACCTTCTTTGGTGCGATCGTCGTACAGTTGATTCTGTTCTTTGTTGCTCAGAACGTTGCTGAAAAAGGCAACAACAAAGTTGCACTGCCTCTATTGGCAACCTACAGCCTTCTCACTGGGTACACTCTCAGTGGTTTAATCTTTGTAGCACTGAAAAACCAAGGTGTAGGTATTCAAGGTATTGGGTTGGCTGCCCTCGGTTGTGGTGTTACGTTTATTGCCGCCCGTCAAATTGGCTCAAATCTCTCTGAGCAAGATGGTATGGCATTGACGAAAACGATTAATTTAGGGGTAATTGCCCTAGTTGCCGTACTCGTTGTCCAACTTTTGTTCACCGCATTTGGTGTTTACACGCCGGGTTGGATAGAAATTGCCATCTCCGGTCTGGGCGTGTTTCTCTTTGTGGGTGCATCTGTGGTTGACTTCTACATCCTGCCCCGCACCTACCGCAATGACCAATACTTGCCTGCGGCTTTATCGATGTACTTGACCTACATCAATTTGTTTGTTTTTATTTTGCGATTGCTCATTGCTCTTAACGGTCGCGATTAAGAACATTTAAGATTTTTTGGCAAGATTTTTTGGACGAAAAAATAAGCCGTGGTTTGACCTTGAAAACCACGGTTTTTTATCGTTGAACTGAAATGTTAGAGCGCAGTCCCCACCTAAAATTTTTAATTTAGGTGGGGTTAGCTCGCTCCCCAGCTAAAAAGCGAAGCATCCTCATAAAAAGAGATGCTTTTTTGTTAAAATGTTTTGACGAGATATAGTTAGGTCGAAACTATGGTCAAGAAGAAAGCTAACAAGCAAGTTAAGCGTAAAAAAGTCCAAAAAGAATCAAACATCAGAACTGATATTTGGACTTTAAGTATGACGCAAGAACA
>Ga0209902_100116_pt1 | contig 149109 bp, 135 predicted proteins | sample FECB27metaG_FD_188304 | JGI IMG/M metagenome (GOLD analysis project Ga0209902, IMG submission 188304) | Cyanobacterial communities from the Joint Genome Institute, California, USA - FECB-27 (SPAdes) (version 2) | ecosystem: Environmental > Aquatic > Thermal springs > Hot (42-90C) > Microbial...
GGAGTCCAGGCCGTCGCAGCCAGGCGTCGGCATCGAGCTTTGTCCTGCACGCCCCCCCATCCCTAACCCTTCCCCACCGCAAGCGGGGGGAAGGGGACAGGGCGGTGCATCCGGCGCCACATCATGACCGCGCGCGGGCTCATCATCGCGGCACCGCGCTCGGGCTCGGGCAAGACCACGATCACGCTCGGGCTGCAGCGCGCGCTGGTGCGGCGCGGGCTGACCGTGCGCGGGCTGAAATGCGGGCCGGACTATATCGACCCGGCCTTCCATGCCGTAGCGACGGGCGCGCCGAGCGCCAATCTCGATTCCTTCGCCATGTCCGATGCGCTTCTGGCCCAGATTGCGCTGAATGCGGCAGAAAACGCCGATCTCGTCATCGCGGAAGGCTCGATGGGACTGTTCGACGGCGTGCCGGGCGCGGAGGGGCACACCGGCGCGAGCGCCGACATCGCCGCGCTGATGGGCTGGCCCATCGTGCTGGTCATCGACGTCTCGGGGCAGGCGCAATCGGCCGCCGCGATCGCCCTGGGCTGCATGCATTACGACCCGCGCATCGCCATCGCAGGCGTGATCCTGAACAAGGTGGCGAGCGAGCGGCATTCGCGCCTCGTCGGGCAGGGCATGGCGAAAATCGGGCTTCCCGTGCTGGGCGCGTTGCCGCGGGAGGCGAGCCTGATCCTGCCGGAGCGACATCTGGGGCTGGTGCAGGCCGGCGAGACGCAGGACCTGCATGACCGGCTGGAGGCGCTGGCGGATGCGGTGTCGGCGGCGGTCGATCTCGACGCGCTGGTCGCTGCTGCCGGCGCGACGACGATGATCGCCCCGGCCTTGCAAGCGCCGGCCCTGCCTGCGCCCGGCCGGCGGATCGCGATTGCGCGCGATGCCGCCTTCTCCTTCGTCTACCCGCATGTTGAGGCGGGGTGGCGCGCGGCCGGGGCCGAATCCTTTCCCTTTTCCCCGCTCGCCGACGAGCCGCCGCCGGAAGGCTGCGACACCTGCTGGCTGCCGGGCGGCTATCCGGAGCTGCATGCCGCGACGATCGCAGGAGCATCGTGCTTCCTCGCAGGCTTGCGCGACTTTGCCCGGACACGGCCGGTGCATGGCGAGTGCGGGGGCTACATGGTGCTGGGCCGGAGCCTGATCGACACTGAGGGCGTCTCGCATGCCATGGCGGGGCTACTCGGCGTCGAGACCTCCTTTGCGAAGCGGAAGATGAATCTGGGCTATCGCCGCGCCGTGCTGCAGGCGGACGGCCCGCTCGGGCCGGCGGGCACAGGCCTGACCGGGCACGAATTCCACTACGCCACGATCGTGGCGCAGGGCGACGATCCGCCCTTCGCGATGGTGACCGATCCGCATGGCTCGCAAGCCACGCCTGCCGGCAGCCGGCGGGGCAACGTCACCGGCTCGTTCTTCCACGCGATCGCGGTGGCGTCGTGAACGCGGGATCGCCTCGGCCTACCCTCCGGCCTCATCCTGAGGAGCCGCGAAGCGGGGTCTCGAAGGATGCTCCAGATGCCGACCGCACGAGCTGGAGGCTCCTTCGAGACGCGCTCCTGCGGAGCGCTCCTCAGGATGAGGGCTGAGGGTATGGGTTCGGCTCCACCGATCTTCGATGCGGCTTTTGCGGACACATTCGCGGAGCTGCTCGCCTGGCGGCGCGATGTCCGGCGCTTCCGGCGCGATCCGCTTCCCGATGGGCTGATCGAGCGGCTGCTGGCGCAGGCGGCGCTGTCGCCGTCGGTCGGGCATTCGCAGCCCTGGCGCTTTGTCCGCGTGCGCGACGAGGCGCAGCGCGAGGCGGTCCGGCAGAGCTTCCACCGCTGCAATGAAGACGCACTGTCCGATTACGAGGGCGAGCGGGCGCGGCTCTACGCCTCGCTGAAGCTGGAAGGCATGCGCGAGGCCCCGGAGCAGATCGCGGTGTTCTGCGACCATGGGTCGGGGCAGGGCCACGGGCTCGGGCGCAAGACCATGCCGGAGATGCTGGACTATTCGGTCGTCGCCGCGATCACGCAGTTCTGGCTGGCGGCGCGGGTGGCCGGCATCGGCGTCGGCTGGGTCTCTATCCTGGAGCCCGACGTGGTGCGGCAGGCGCTTGGCGTCCCGCCGGAGTGGAAACTGATCGCCTGGTTGTGCGTCGGCTATCCGGAGGAGGAGAGCGAGACGCCGGAACTGGTCAAGGCGGGGTGGGAGACGGGGCGGTAGCCTTACCCGTCATGCTCGGGCTTGTCCCGAGCATCCACGTCTTGGGCGTGGGGCTCGACGAAGGAAGACGTGGATGGTCGGCACAAGGCCGACCATGACGGAATTGGCTGACAATTACACAGCGACCTTGAACGCCGCTTCCGTCTTGCTCGTGATCTCCTCGACGCTGACCCCTTCAGCGAGCTCGATCAGGCTCATGCCGCCGCCGTTCTCGTCGATGGCGAACACGCCGAGATCGGTGATCACCATGTCGACGACGGCGGCGCCGGTCAGCGGCAGGTCGCAGGCCTTGAGCAGCTTGGGCGATTCCGAACCGTCCTTGTTCTTCGCGACGTGCTCCATCACCACGACGACTTTTTTGACGCCGGCGACGAGGTCCATCGCGCCGCCCATGCCCTTCACGACCTTGCCGGGGATCATCCAGTTGGCGAGGTCGCCATTCTCCGCGACCTGCATGGCGCCCAGGATCGACAGGTCGATATGGCCGCCGCGGATCATGCCGAAGCTGTCGGCCGAGGAGAAATAGCTGGTGGTCTTCAGTTCGGTGATGGTTTGCTTGCCTGCGTTGATCAGGTCCGGATCTTCCTCGCCCTCATAGGGAAAGGGACCCATGCCGAGCATGCCGTTCTCCGACTGGAGTTGAACCGACATGCCCTCGGGGATGTAGTTCGAGACCAGCGTCGGGATGCCGATGCCGAGATTGACGTAGAAGCCGTCCTTGAGTTCCTTCGCCGCACGGGCGGCCATCTGTTCGCGGGTCCATGCCATCTGAGTTCTCCTTACGCCGCGCGCTTGCGGACGGTGCGCTGCTCGATGCGCTTGGCCGCATTGGCGACGTGGACGATCCGCTTCACGAAGATGCCGGGCGTGTGCATGTGGTCGGGATCGATCTCGCCGGCCGGCACCAGATGCTCGACCTGGGCGATGGTCATGCGCGATGCGCTCGCCATCATCGGGTTAAAATTGCGGGCGGTCTTACGGTAGACGAGGTTGCCCTCGTCATCGCCCTTCCAGGCATGGACCAGCGAGACGTCGGCGAAGAGGCCGCGCTCCATGATGTAGCGCTCGCCATCGAAGACGCGCTCCTCCTTGCCCTCGGCGACCAGCGTGCCGACGCCTGTCTTGGTGAAGAAGGCCGGGATGCCCGCCCCGCCGGCGCGGATGCGCTCGGCCAGCGTGCCCTGCGGGGTGAATTCGAGCTCGAGCTCGCCGGCGAGATACTGCTGGGCGAAGAGCTTGTTCTCGCCGACATAGGACGAGATCATCTTCCTGATCTGGCGGGTCTCCAGCAGGATGCCCAGGCCCGCGCCGTCGATGCCGGCATTGTTCGAGACGAAGGTCAGATCCTTCGCGCCGCTCTCGCGCACCGCCTCGATCAGCAGATCCGGGATGCCGCAGAGGCCGAAGCCGCCGGCCATGATGGTCATGCCGTCCTTGATCGCGCCGGCCAGAGCCGCCCTGGCGTCGGGGAAAACCTTCTTCGACATCGCGTTGCCTTTGCCGCTGTGACCGGGAGTGCCGGAGCAATCCTACAGCACTAGCCGAGCCGATGGTGCGGTTGCAACATGGAGTCGTCGAACGGGTCCATCGGGGTTCCGCTTCGGAGCAAGAAGCGGAACTCCGACAACCGCGTCAGGAAGCCGGGCAGGCGGCGCCGGTATCCGCCCAGGCCTGCATCAGCGCGCCGAACTGGGTCGGCGTGCCGGGCGCAGGCTCGCGGCCGGGGCCGGGATTCCAGCCCCACAGCACCAGCGAGTCGGTGGTGACGTGCTTGATGAGCGCGGCCATGTCCTTGCCGCCATTGCGGCTGGTGTCCTTCACCTGCTCGCAGATCTCCTTCAGCGACTTGCCCTCCCAGGCCATCGAGGCCGGCGCGAGCGCCCAGTGCGGATCGCCCGGCACCTTTGCCGGGTCGAAGTTCTGCTTGCCGTGGCAGGTCGTGCATTCCATCCCCGGCGCGCCATGGCCGTCCTTGCCGCGCACCACGAGCGGCTGGTGCAGCGTGCGCGCATCGGTCTGGCGCGGGCGTTCGGTCGCGGGATGGCAGTTGACGCAGCGCGGATGGGTCAAAACCTTGCCGATCTCGCTAAACAGCGCGACCGAGCGGGCCTGCCGGTCGGCGATGCCGGCAAAGCTCGACGGGCCGCGCAGCGCAGAGGCGGGCGCAGCCGGGGGCGCGGTCTGCGCCAGCGTCAGCGCGGTGCCACCGAGGCCGAGCGCGAGAGCGGCCGACGCTGCGAGAGCGAGCTTACGGATCATCATCAGACGCTTCCTCCGACCATGGGCAATTGCCTCGGCCGCATCTGGCCGAGGCGGGCCAGCGCGTTGGCCACCGCCGGTCCGATCGGCGGCACGCCGGGCTCGCCGACGCCGGTCGGCTTTTCCGTGGAGGCGACGATCGTCACCTCGACGGCCGGCATCTCGTGGATGCGCAGCGAGCGATAGGTGTCGAAATTGGCCTGCACCGGGCGGCCCTGGTCGAGCGTGATCTCGCCATAGAGCGCGTGGCCGAGCCCAAAGCCGATACCGCCCTCCATCTGGGCGCGGATGATGTCGGGATTGACCGCGACGCCGCAATCGACCGCGCACCAGACCTTGTGGACCTTGGGCTCGCCATTCTCGAGCGAAACCTCGGCGATCTGCGCGACGAAGGAGCCGAAGCTCTCAACCGCCGCCACGCCGCGCATGCGGCCATTGCCGGCGTCGGGGCCCTTCCACTGCGCCAGCTCCGCGACGGCCTTCAGCACGCCGGCCAATCTGGGCTCCTTGCCCATCATTGCCAGGCGCCCCGCGACCGGATCCTGCCCCGCCGCCTGCAGCAACTCGTCGACGAAGGCCTCGACCGCATAGGCCGTGTGGGTGTGGCCGACCGAGCGCCACCACAAGGTCGGCACGCCGACCTTGGTGACATGGACCTCGCAGGCGAAATCTGCGACCTCATAGGGCAGTTCGGCTGCGCCCTCGACCATGACCGCGTCGATGCCGTCCTTCACCGTCATCGCCTCGAAAGGCGTGCCGAGGAAGAAGGACTGGCCGACGATGCTGTTGGTCCAGGCGGTGATCTTTCCGTCCTTCACCGCGCCGCGCATGCGGTGCAGGAAAAGCGGGCGGTAATAGCCGCCTGCGAGATCGTCCTCGCGGGTCCAGACCAGCTTGACCGGCCGGTTGGGGCCGATCGCCTTGGCGCACATGGCGAGTTCGGCCGCCAGATGCTGGCTGACCTGCGCCCGCCGTCCGAAGGAGCCTCCGGCCAGCATGGTCTCGAGCTGCACCTTCTCGGGCGGCAGCCCGAGGATGGTCGCGATCGTCATGTGCTCGGTGGTCTGGAACTGGCTGCCGAAGCGGGCGATCGCTCCTTGCGCGTTCCATTCGAGATAGCCGTCGAGCGGCTCCATCGGCGCATGCGCCAGATAGGGGAAGACATATTCCGCCTCGATGACCTTCTCGGCCTTGGCCAGCACGGCCTCGGCGTCGCCATGCTTGCCGGCGCTCTTGCCGGGCGTGCGCGAGAGCGCGCGGTATTCCGCGATCAGTTCGCGGCTGCCGCGTTTTTCGGCCGCGCTCTCGTCCCAGGTGACTTTCAAGGCCTCGCGGCCCTTGATCGCCAGCCACATGCCGGTGGCGAAGACCGCGACGCCCGACCCTATCTCCTTGACGTCGACGACGCCTTTCACCTTCAGCGCGGCGGACGCATCGAAGCTGCCGACCTTGCCGCCGAAGCGCGGCGGCCGGGCGACGACGACGGTCAGCATGTTCGGAGCGCTGATGTCGATGGCGAACTGCGCCTTGCCGCGCGACTTGTCGGCGGAATCGAGGCGCTTCACCACGCCCTCCTTGCCGATCAGCCGGTAGTTGGCAGCCTGCTTCAGGGCTACATCGGCCGGAGCCTGCAGCTTCGAGGCGGCCTCCGCGAAGGCCCCAAACCCGCTCTGCTTGCCCGAGGCATGCCGCATCAAGCCCTTCTCGATCGTGATCTCCGCAGCCGGCACCTTCCAGGAATCGGCGGCGGCCTGCACCAGCATGGCGCGCGCCGTGGCGCCGGCCTTGCGCATCTGCTCCCATGAGTTGGCGATCGCAGTCGAGCCGCCGGTGCCCTGCACACCGAAAGCAAGGTTGGCGTAGAGCTTGACGTCGGCCGGCGAATGCTCGGCGCGCATCTGGCTCCAGTCGGCGTCCATCTCCTCGGCGACGAGGGTGGCGAGCCCCGTGAACGGGCCCTGGCCGAACTCGATATGCTTGACCAACACGGTGATGCTGTCGTCGGCCGCCACCCGGACGAAGGCGTTGGGCGCGAACGCCGCTGCGCCCCCGGCGGGACGGAAGGCCTGGGCCGCGCCGGACTGGGCCTTTGCGCCGCGCGGCAGGCTGACGCCGATGACGAGCGCGCCGGCTCCGGTGAGGAGCGAGCGGCGGGAGAGGTTGATGTCGTGAGCGGTCATGATCAGCCCTCCAGCGTGCGGGCGGCGTCGTGGATCGCCGAGCGGATGCGGGCATAGGTCGCGCAGCGGCAGATATTGCCGTTCATGGCGAGGTCGATGTCGCGGTCGGTCGGCTTCCTGATCTCCTTGAGCAGCGCCACCGCGCTCATCACCTGGCCGGACTGGCAATAGCCGCATTGCGGCACGTCGCCTGCGGTCCAGGCCTTCTGGACCGCGTCGGCTTCGCGGCCTGCAATCGCCTCGATGGTCGTGACCTCGCGGCCTTCCAACGCCGAGACCGGCGTGACGCAGGAGCGCATCGGCTTGCCGTCGACATAGACGGTGCAGGCGCCGCATTGCGCGACGCCGCAGCCGAACTTCGTGCCGGTCAGGCCGAGATTGTCGCGCAGCGCCCAGAGGAGCGGTGTGTCGTCGTCGATATCGACGCTGTGCGTCGCTCCGTTGACCTTGATGCTATGGGCCATGGCTGCCTCGCGGGTGGCTCGGGTTTCAGAAATTCGCTTTTGGCGGCGTCGTCGATGCGGGGCTGCGCGGCGGAATGACGGGTCGATTTCGACCGGCCGATCTGACATAACCAATGGCAGCAGGCTCATCCGGGCGCAGAAAAATAGACTGCATAGACGTTTATAGTCTAGTCAGGATTGTGGCTCAAACTCTGGAATTCGTCAAGATCGAGAATGGCTGATCGTCGCGATTGTTCCATGACGGCTCCCGACGAGGCGACCACCCGCGTCGAGCAGGTCGCCGAGGCGGCACTGCGGCGCTTCGCGCGCTACGGGTTCAAGCGTTCGTCGATGGACGATGTCGCCCGCGAGGCGGGGCTGGCCAAAGCGACGCTCTATCTGCACTTCAAGGGCAAGGACGACGTCTTCCGGGCGATGCTGGCGCTGATCGGCCGGAATGTCGAGGCGCGTTGCGCGGCCGTGATGGCGCGCCCCTCGCCCTTCACGGCAAAGCTCGCAGCCCTGCTCGATGCCCATTACGGCACGGGCTATGCCTGTTTCGGATCGGGCGAGCATCTCGTCGAACTCAAATCCGTCATGCTGAGCATCGCCGGCGCCGAGGTCGAGGCGTTCGAGGCGATCTTCGCGCGCCATGTCACCACGCTGATCGAGTCCGCCGAGGCGGACGGTGCGATCTCGCTGGAGCGTAGCGGACTCTCCAGAGCCGATTTCGTCGCGACGCTGATGCGCGCGGCCGCCGGCGCCAAGCCGGTCACGGGCCTGGCGCACGCGATCTATGCGGACAGGTTGCGCGATCTCGCGGCCGTCTTCGCGGCCGCGCTGGCGCGCTGAGCCCTACCGGCGGCGAATGCCGGTGATTCCGCCGAAGATGGCCCCGCCGATGATCTGGCCGACGGCGCTCGCTCCAGCCCCGCCATCGTCGGGCAGCGAGCGGTCCCGCACCCGGCCGCGATAGGCCGGCTGCGCGCCATATTCGTAAGCGTCGTCGCGCTCGACGGCGCGCGCCCGGACGGCGCGCCGGGTCGGCGCCGGCTCGACCGCCTCGCGCTGCCGGCGCACAGGGGCGGCCTTGGGCGCGGGCTGCTCGGCGGCGAGCAGGCGGCGATAGGCCGGCTCGCTCTGGACGTTCAGGGCGGTGGCCTGCATGGCAGTGAAGAAGCCGGTCACGGGAATGCCGCGCGAGGCCTGCCACTCGCGCACGGCCCGACGCTGGCTTTCGCCGAAATTGGCCGATTGCGGACCGGGCCTGAAGCCGCTGGCGCGCAGCCGCGTCTGGAGCTCGCGCCGCGCCTTGCCGTTGAGCTTCATGGCGGCCTCGGTCTGCGCCGAGCCGACCTCGCTCTTCAGCGCTTCGTCCGGCGAGGCGACGCGGGCCGCCATCGTCGCTGCTCCCGCACCCGCCCCGACGGCAGCCGCAGCGACAGCCGCGACCACGACGGGCGCAGCCGCCGGCGCGGCCACGGCCGTCGCGGCCGGCTCCTGTAGCTTCGCCAGACGATTGCGCGCGAAGGCGGCGAACTGGCCATTGGGAAAAGCGTCGAGATAGGCCCTGAAATCGGCCGTCGAATTGCCGCGGTCGGCGGCCTCCCACATCTTGATGTCGAGCTGGCTCCGATCGAGGCCGACCGGGGCTGCCGGCAGGGTCGGCGGCGGAATGGCGATGGCGGGATCGACCGACGAGATCTTGATCGACGGGTTCATCCTGAACTCGCCGATGATCGAGGAATTCGTCCAGGGCTTCTGCTTGCGGCCGGTCGATTCCCAGACGTCGGCGCGGACGCGATCCATCACGGTCGTGATAGAGACCTCGCTGGTCTCGATATGCTTCAGCAAAGCGGCGGTGAACGGGCTGTTGCCGTCGCGTTCGCCATCGAGCGCGACCGAGCGCGGGTCGGTGGCGAAGGCGATCAGGATGCCGGACGCCGACTGCGTCTCGATCGCGGTCAGGCCGCGATAGACGGACCGGGACCGGCCCGCGAGCTGCGAGGTGAACGGGTTGTCGCGGCAGGCGTCGAGGATCACGATGTTGACCCGCTCGTCGCGCTGCATCTGGCGCAGGATGAGATGCACGTTGACGGCCCGGAAATCGAGGTCGGCCTCGGATTTCAGCGCCGCATCGACCGGAAGGAGATAATTCTCGTCGCCGACCGCGATGCCGTGGCCGGCATAGAAGACCAGCCCCGCCTTGGCGCCGTCGAGGCTGGTCGCAAAGTCGCGCACTGTCGTGCGCATCGCGTCCATGGAGAGGTCATAGCCTTCGACGACCTCGAAGCCGAGGCGCTTCAGCGCGGCGGCCATTGCCTTCGCGTCGCGTGTCGGGTTGGCGAGCGGGGGCACGCTGGTATAGGCGCCATTGCCGATGACGAGTGCGACGCGGCGCTCCTCCGGCGCGGCGACGGCCGGGCCTGCCGCCTGCGCGGCGAGAAACACAAAAACAAGGGCGGTCACGCTTGCGCGAGCCGCGGCGAGCATAGACGACATGGTCGCGCGCATGTTGATCCCCATCATTCCGCCGCGCCCCCGTTTGACGCTTTGGGAGGCAGGCGCTTCCAGCAGGCCCGGCGCAATGTAAGAAATGCAGAAGCGCATTTTCGCCCGAACTTCCCTTAGTGTAAAGCAGCGCCGTTCAGGTTCATGAAGAAGATGTCGCGGTGATCGCGCGATTGCCGCCTAAGCGCCCTCCCTTCCTCCGGAGAGGCGGCGTTGACACCTGCAACGGACGCAGTGCAGCATCGCGCTCAAGAGGGAACGAACTCAAAAAGAAGAATGCAATGACGGCTTGCGGCTTTCTCCATGGCTGACGACACGATTTTGTCGACGTCCGGCCTGACCAAGGATTTCGGCGGCTTCACGGCCGTGAACGGCGTCGACCTCAAGGTCCGGCGCGGGTCGATCCATGCGCTGATCGGCCCCAACGGCGCTGGCAAGACGACCTGCTTCAACCTGCTGACCAAGTTCCTGGCGCCCAGCAAGGGCGCGATCGTCTATAACGGCCGCGACATCACCCGCGAGAAGCCGGCCGAAATCGCGCGGCTGGGACTGGTCCGGTCGTTCCAGATCTCGGCGGTGTTCCCGCAACTCTCGGTCAAGACCAATGTCCGCATCGCCTTGCAGAGAAAAAGAGGCGACTCGTTCGATTTCTGGCGCTCGGAAACGGTGCTGAAGCCGCTCGACGAGGAGGCGCTGCGACTGGTCGATGCCGTCGGGCTCTCGGCCTTCGCCGATCTGCCGGCGGTTGAGTTGTCCTATGGCCGCAAGCGCGCGCTCGAGATCGCGACCACGCTGGCGCTCGACCCCGAGATGATGCTGCTCGACGAGCCGATGGCCGGCATGGGCCGCGAGGATGTCGAGCGCATCGAGGCGCTGATCCGCAAGGTCGCGGTCAACCGCACGATCCTGATGGTCGAGCACAATCTTTCGGTCGTCGCCTCGCTGTCGGATACGATCACCGTGCTCGCGCGTGGGCAGGTGCTGGCCGAGGGCGACTATGCCGCGGTCTCCAAGGATCCGCGCGTGATCGAGGCCTATATCGGCTCAGGGGTCGGCCATGCTCACTGAGGCGACAAAGACGCAGCCTGCTGTTGCGACGGGCGCGGCTCCGCTGCTGAGCGTGCGCGGGCTCGAGGCCTGGTACGGCGAGAGCCATGTTCTTCACGGCATCGATCTCGACGTGGCGCCCGGCGAGGTGGTGACGCTGCTCGGCCGCAACGGCGCCGGCAAGACGACGACGCTGAAGTCGATCATGGGCGTGATGGCCAAGCGCAAGGGCTCGGTCTCCTTCGAGGGCAAGGAGACGATCGCACTGCCGTCGCGGACGATCGCACGGCTCGGCATCGGCTATGTGCCCGAGGAGCGCGGCATCTATGCCTCGCTCAGCGTCGAGGAGAATCTGCTGCTGCCGCCGCAGGTCAGGCCCGGCGGGCTGAGCCTGCCGCAGATCTTCGAGCTCTTCCCCAACATCAAGGAGCGGCTGAAGAGCCAGGGCACCAAGCTCTCCGGCGGCGAGCAGCAGATGCTGGCGATCGGCCGCATCCTGCGCACCGGCGCCCATTTTCTGCTGCTCGACGAGCCGACCGAGGGGCTCGCCCCCGTGATCATCGACCAGATCGGCGCGACGATCCGCAAGCTCAAGCAGGAAGGCTACACCATCATCCTGGTCGAGCAGAATTTCCGCTTCGCCGCGACCGTCGCAGACCGGCACTATGTCGTCGAGCAGGGAAAGGTGATCGACATGATCGCCAACGCCGATCTCGACGCCAATATCGACAAGCTCCACGGCTATCTCGGAGTTTGAGCCCGACAACGTCACCGCGAACCGCCTACGCCAACAAGAAACCATGTCGAAACCGACGCCATCTCAGGGAGAGACACTCATGAAACTCAAGACACTGCTCGCCACCACCGCCTTCGCGGCTCTGGTCTCCGCGCCCGCGCTCGCGCAGGTTTCGGTCAAGATCGGCGTGATGAACGACCGCTCCGGCCTCTATGCCGACCTCACCGGCGAAGGCTCCGCCGTGGCGGCGCGGCTCGCGGTCGAGGACTTCAAGGCGGCCGAGAAAGGCCTCAAGGTCGAGATCGTCTCGGCCGACCACCAGAACAAGCCCGATGTCGGCTCCAACATCGCAAGGCAATGGTACGACACCGACAATGTCGACGTGATCACCGACGTGCCGACCTCCTCGGTCGCACTGGCGATCCAGCAGATCACCAAGGACAAGAACAAGATCTTCCTGAACTCGGGCGCGGCCTCCTCCGACCTGACCAACAAGGCCTGCTCGCCCAACACCGTGCACTGGACCTACGACACCTATGCGCTCGCCAACGGCACCGGCGGCGCGATGGTCAAGGCCGGCGGCGACTCGTGGTACTTCCTCACCGCCGACTACGCCTTCGGCCATGCGCTGGAGCGCGACACGGCCGCCGTCGTGACCAAGAGCGGCGGCAAGGTGCTGGGCGCGGTGCGCACCCCGTTTCCGGGCACGGACTTCTCGTCCTTCCTGCTGCAGGCGCAGGCCTCCAAGGCCAAGGTGATCGGGCTCGCCAATGCCGGCGGCGACACCATCAACTCGATCAAGCAGGCCGGCGAATTCGGCATCACCCAGGGCGGGCAGAAGCTCGCCGGGCTGCTGGTCTTCATCAACGACGTGCATGCGCTCGGCCTGCAGACCGCGCAGGGCCTGGTGCTGACGGAGTCGTTCTACTGGGACCGCGACGAGGGCACGCGCGCCTGGTCGGCGCGCTTCGCCAAGGCCCATAACGGCAACATGCCGTCCATGGTCCAGGCCGGCGTCTATGGCGCGGTGCTGCATTACCTCAAGGCGGTCGCGGAGCTGAAGTCGAAGGACCCGGCCGCCGTGATGGCGAAGATGAAGGAAATGCCGACCGACGACCCGCTTTTCGGCAAGGGCACGATCCGCGCCGATGGCCGCAAGCTGCATCCGATGTATCTCTACGAGGTGAAGAAGCCGGCCGAATCCAAGGCCAAGTGGGACTATTACAAGCAGGTCGCGGTGATCCCGGCCGACCAGGCCTTCCGCCCGCTTTCGGAAAGCGAATGCTCGCTCGTCAAGAAGTGACGTTTGCGCACTAGCGGGACGTCATCCCCGACAAGCGGCTAAAAGCCGCGCTGACCCGGGATTCATCGTAAGGCTCGACAGCGCTCTATGATGGATCCCGGGGCAGGCCCGGGATGACGGACGGGTTTGAGCACTCAAACAAGACGATCTGAGCCCAATGTTCGAGCTTCTCGGAATTCCGCCACAGGCGCTGTTCGGTCAGGTCCTGCTCGGCCTGATCAACGGCTCGTTCTACGCCATCCTCAGCCTGGGACTGGCGGTGATCTTCGGGCTGCTCAACATCATCAACTTCACCCATGGCGCCCAGTACATGATGGGCGCCTTCGTCGCCTGGATGTGCCTGAACTATCTCGGGATCAACTACTGGGCCGCCCTGCTGCTGGCCCCGATCGTCGTCGGCGCGACAGGCATCGCGATCGAGCGGTTGCTGCTCAAGCGCATCGCCCATGTCGATCATCTTTATGGCCTGCTGCTGACCTTCGGCCTGGCGCTGATCATCCAGGGCCTGTTCCGCAACCAGTACGGTTCGTCGGGCCTCGCCTACCAGATTCCCGCCGAACTGCGCGGCGGCCAGAATCTCGGCTTCATGTTCCTGCCCTATTATCGCGGCTGGGTCGTCGTCGCGTCGCTGGTGGTCTGCATCGCGACCTGGTTCCTGATCGAGAAGACCAGGCTCGGGGCCTATCTGCGCGCCGCCACCGAGAACCCGACCCTGACGCAGGCTTTCGGCATCAACGTGCCGCTGCTGGTGACTCTGACCTACGGCTTCGGCGTCGGGCTGGCGGCTTTCGCCGGCGTGCTCGCCGCGCCGATCTACTCGGTCAACCCGAACATGGGCGCGGACCTGATCATCGTCGTCTTCGCCGTGGTCGTGATCGGCGGCATGGGTTCGATCCTGGGCGCGATCGTCACCGGCTTTTCGCTCGGGCTGATCGAGGGCCTGACCAAGGTGTTCTATCCGGAAGCCTCGGCGACCGTGATCTTCATCATCATGGTGCTGGTGCTGCTGGTGAAGCCCGCCGGGCTGTTCGGGCGGACCGCGTGATGGCGGCCCGCTTCAACGAGACGAGGATCTGACCATGGCCAACATCGTCATCGACGAGGCTCCCGCCGGCGGGCTGGCTATGGCGGAGACCGACCAGGGCACAGAGCGGCTGCACCGGGCGGTCTTCATCGGGCTCGGCATCCTGCTCGTGGTCGCGCCCTTCGTGGTCTACCCCGTCTTCGTCATGAAGGTTCTGTGCTTTGCGCTGTTTGCGCTGGCCTTCAACCTGCTGCTTGGCTATGGCGGGCTGCTCTCCTTCGGGCACGCCGCCTATTTCGGCATGGCGTCCTATGTCTCGGCCTATGCCGCCAAGATCTGGGGCTTCAACCCGGAATTCGCGATCCTCTCGGGCATGCTGGTCGCGGGCGTGCTGGGGCTGGTCTTCGGCGCGCTCGCCATCCGCCGGCAGGGCATCTATTTCGCCATGATCACGCTGGCGCTGGCGCAGATGGTGTTCTTCTTCTCGCTGCAGACGCCGAAATTCACCGGCGGCGAGGACGGCATCCAGGCGGTGCCGCGCGGCCATCTCTTCGGCATCTTCAACCTTGGCGACGACCGGACCCTGTACTGGCTCGTGGCGGCGATCTTCATGGCCGGGCTGCTGCTGATCTACCGCATCATCCATTCGCCCTTCGGCCAGGTCTGCAAGGCGATCCGCGACAACGAGCCCCGCGCGATCTCGCTCGGCTACCGCGCCAACCAGTACAAGCTCGCCGTCTTCGTGCTCTCGGCGATGCTGGCGGGGCTGGCGGGGGCGACCAAGGCGATCGTGTTCCAGCTCGCCTCGCTGACCGACGTGCACTGGTCGATGTCGGGCGAGGTCGTGCTGATGACGCTGGTCGGGGGGCTCGGTACCGTGTTCGGGCCGATCGTGGGGGCGCTCGTCATCGTCTCGATGCAGAACTACCTTGCGGGGCTAGGCTCCTGGGTGCTGGTGATCCAGGGCGTGATCTTCGTGATCTGCGTGCTGCTGTTTCGCGAGGGCATCGTCGGGCTGATCGCCAAGAAGATCGGAAAGCCGCTCTAGGGGCTTAGCAGGAACGCCGCCACCGCCGCGCGCTCGGCCGCGTCATCGAGGCCGGGCGCGCTCATCCAGCCGCCCTTGACCACGCTGTCGGGGTCGGCGAGATAGGCCGCGAGCCGCTGCTCGTCCCACACCCAGCCCTGCGCTTTTGCGGCGCGGAAGGCCGGCGAATAGTCGAAGCCCTCGGCCGAGCCGGCGACGCGGCCCTTCAATCCCTTGAGATGAGGACCCGCCATACCCGCCTTGGCCGGATCGAGGCTGTGGCAGGATCGGCAGGCCTCGAAGAGCCGTTCGCCGCGCGCCAGATCCTGCGCGGCGGCGACATCGACCGTCAGTGCGAACGCCGCCAGAGCGGCGAGCACAACCTTCACGCCGGCTGAACCGTCTGGATGCGGACGAGCCGGTCATTGCCGCTCTCGCCGCCCCAGGCCTCGCCGGAACGTCCATCCATCTGGCGAACATTGGCGCCCGGCTTGTCGCTCGGGAACGAATTGAACGCCTCCGTCACCGGATCGAACTGGACGATGGCATTGGCGGTGAAGTCGGTCAGCCAGACCTTGTCGGCGTCGTCGACATAGACCGAATAGGCGCGCGGCTTCTCGCCCGGCAGCTTCCAGGTCTTCCAGGTCTGGCTCAGCGTGTCATAGGCCGAGACGTTGCCGGAGTTCCATTCGCTGACCCAGATCCGGTTCTTCGAATCCGACCAGGCGCGGCGCGCGCCCTGGCCTGGCGTCGGCGGCTCGACCACCGAGACCTTGGCTGTGCCGGTGTCGATGCGGGCGATGTGGTTGCCGGCGAGCGAGGCGTACCAGACCTCGCCCGACGGCGTCATGGTGATGCCATAGGCGCCCCGGCCGCGCGGCGCGTCCCAGATCTCCATCTTCTCGGTCTTGGGATCGAAGCGGCCGATGATGCCATTCTGGCCGGTGAACCAGAGGATGCCGGCCTTGTCGAAGACACCGGTGTTGAGGTTGGCCTTGGCGCGCTCGGCGGGCAGCCTGAACAGATCGACCTTGTGGGTCTTGTCGTCGACGCGGGCGATGGCGTTCTGGCCGCCTTCCGTGACCCATGCCGCGCCGTCGGGGCCGCGGACCACGCCATGGGGGGCCGCGCCCTGGCCGAGCTCGACGACCTTGAGCTGGCCCGAGCGCGGATCGAAGCGGCCGAGCGTGCCGTTGCGCTGGCCGCAGACCCAGATCGTGCCGTCGCCGGCGTCGGTGACGTCGCGCGAGCCTCTGATCCCCGGCACATCGAAATAGGTAACGGTGAATTTGGCCCCGCCGGGGGCCGGCGCGCCGGTGGCGAGGGCGCGGCCGATCAGGGCGGGAGCGCTCAGGGCCCCGAGACCGAGCTGGAGAAAGGAACGGCGCAGCATTGGAGCGTCTCCTCGGTTGTTGTTTCGCGCAGGATGAGCGCCTGTGACCCTTGGGTAAACCGACAAGATGGTGAAACCGGGACGTCCGGCTCCTTCAAACCCGCCGTTGCAGGCCAACCGGAAGCGCGGAGACCTGTGCGATCTCGCCATCGAAGAAGCCTGGGGGATCGGCGAGATAGTCCAGCGCCATCGCCATCGCATCCACGCCCCAGAAGATCTCGCCGTCGATCAGCAGGCTCGGCACGCCGAAGATCCCTGCCGCGACAGCCTCGTCGGTCGCCTGCCGCAGCGCGTCCTTGACGGCCTGATCGCCTGTCCGCTCCAGAGCGCCGGGATCGCCGCCGGCCGTCGCCACGCTGGCGAGGACCTCCGGGTCGTTGGCGTCGCGGCCCCGCCCCCAGATCAGGGCGAAGGCCTCGCGCACGGCCGCTTCGTTGCCGTCGAGCGCGGTGAGCAATCGCAGCATCGCCAGCGGGTTGAAGGGATGGGCCGGCGGGAAGCGGAAGGGCAGGCCGAGCGAAAGCGCGGCATGCGTCACCAGCCGATAGGTATGGACGCGCTTGGGCGCGATCTCGGCCGGGCCGAGCTGTCCCCAGTGCTTCAACACCGCGCCGAACACGATGGGCTTCAGCACCACGCTGCGATGGCGCGCGATCTCGGGCAGCCGCTTCAGCGCGACATAGGCGAAGGGCGAGATGACGTCGAAATACCAGATCGCGGGCCGGGATACTGAAGGTTCTTGCATGGACAGGCTCACCGGATCAGCTTCGAGACGTCGCGGAATTGCGGATGGGATGCGCTGCGCAGCCATTCGAACACCACCATCTCGGTCGTGACCAGCTCCGCGCCGTGACGCTCCATGCGGCGGATCGCGACCTCCTTCGATTCCGGCGCACGCGAGCCGATCGCATCCTGCGCCACGAAGACGCGGCGGCGATGCTCCAGCAGGGTCAGCACGGTCTGGGCGACGCAGACATGCGCCTCGCAGCCGCAAACCACCAGATCGTCGTCGCCGCCAAGCGCCTCCAGAAAGGCCGGCTCGGCGCAGGAATCAAAGCTCATCTTGGCAACGACAGGACCGGCCTCGGCAAGCTCCGGCACCGTGCCGCCGAGTTTTTCGGGATTTTGCTCGGTCATCAGGATAGGACGTCCGAGCAGGCGCGCGGCGTCCGTCAGGCGACGGGCGTTGGCGACGACGCGTTCGCCATCCTGGATCGCCGGCATCAGGCGGCCCTGGATGTCGATCACCACGAGGCGGGCATTGCTTGCGCTGATCAGCGGCATGACTCAGTCTTCTCCAGTCGAGGCTTCAGCCATTTGCATGGATTGCACCTTGCGCCGCCAGCAGCTTTGCGATCTCGGCCTCGACATAACGCTCCATCAACGCGCGCGGCGCCAGCCCGAACATGCGGATGCGCTTCGTATGCAGCAGCAGCAGCACGCCGACGGCATGGGCGAAGGCATCGGCCATGATCAGCCTGGCCATGGCGACATCGGCCCCGATCGCCTCGGCCGCCGCCGCGATTGGCCAAAGCACCGCCTCCAGAGCAGCGTTCAACGCCATGTCGCGCTCGCGCCCGAGGCCATGGGGCCGCATGCCGCCGCGAAACAGATAGAAGCCAAGATCGAGATCGCGCGGGTTCTGCGCATAGAAATCGAAGAAGCCGAGCGCGGCCGCGGCAAGGCGCGCCTGCGGCGTCGCGGCCTCGCCGACCTGCACATCGACATGGGCCTTCAGCGCCGCGATCGATTGCCCCAGAACCTCGGCATAGAGCGCTTCCTTCGAGTCGAAGTGGAAATACAGCGCGGCCGGCGTGTATCCGGCCTCAGCCGCGATGGCGCGCAGCGACGCCCCGTCGAGCCCGTCACGCTCGAAGACGGCGCGCGCCGCATCGAGGATCAGACCGCGCTTGTAGTCGCTCACCGCGCGCCTGCGCCGGCCGGTCGTGGTCTCTGGCAGCGTCACATTCGAGCCTTTTCAAAACCGCTTGACGAAAATTCTAACGACGTTCAATTTTATCGGCAACAAGCAAAATCACGATGAGGACACGCCGATGCTGATGGATGCCGCCGGCTACCGGGAGTCCTTGCGCGCCTACAAGCCGCGCGTCTTCGTCAATGGCCGCACGATCGAGAGCGTGGCCGACGAGCCGATGCTGCTGCCGGGCATCAACGGCATCGGCGTGACCTACGACCTCGCCCATGAGGCGGCCTATCGGCCGATCATGACGGCGGTCCAGGGCACGTCGGCTAAGACCGTCAACCGGATGACTCATATCAACGAGACGTCGGCCGACCTGCTGGCGAAGCTCGAGGCGGTGCGGCTGGTCTGCAAGATCTCCGGCTGCGCCGTGCGCTATCTGACCCATGACGCCTTCAACGGGCTCTATCAGGCGACGGCGCGGGCCGACGCCGAGCACGGCACCGATTACGGCCAGCGCTTCCTGAACTACATGCACATGGTGCAGGACGAAGACCTGACCTGCGGCATCGCCATGACCGACGCCAAGGGCGACCGCTCGAAGCGGCCGGGCCAGCAGTCCAACCGCGATTCCTATGTGCACATCAGCGAGCGCCGCAAGGACGGCATCCTCATTCGCGGCACGAAGGCGATCGTCACCGGAGCGCCTTACGTCCACGAATTCCTGGTGATGCCGTGCCGCACGCATGCGCCCGGCGACGAGGATTTCGCCGTCTGCTGCGCCGTGCCCTGCGATGCGGAGGGCGTGACCATTGTGGCCCGTCCCGCAGGCCGTCCCGGCGATCCGGCGGCGAAATTCTCCGCGAAATACGGTCAGTCGACCGGCGTCGTCATGTTTGACGACGTCTTCGTGCCATGGGAGCGCGTCTTCATGGCCGGCGAGATCGAGGAAGCGGGCTTCCTCACGACCAGCTACGCGACGCATCACCGCCATAGCTGCATCGGCGCGCGCGCCGGCTTCGGCGACCTGCTGATCGGCGCGGGCGCGCTGATGATCGAGGCCAACGGGCTCGACGCCGAACGCCATTCCCATGTGCGCGAACAGATGGTCGAACTGATCACCATCACCGAGAGCTTTTTCGCCTGCGGCGTCGCGGCATCCGTCTATTGCCAGAAGGATCCGGCCGGCAACGTCATGCCCGATGCGGTGTTCTCCAATATCGGCAAGCTGCTGCTGGCGACGAAGATCTACGACATGCACCGCATCGCGCATTACGTCTCCGGCGGGCTGATCGTGGCGCTGCCCGGGCCCGACGAGGACCACAACCCCGAGACTTCGGCCTCGCTCGCCGCCGTGCTGACCGGACGGCCCGACATTCCCCATGAGCAACGGGCCGAGGTCGCGCGCTTCATCGAGGACCTGACGGTCTCGAAGGAAGCCGGCTGGTATTCGGTGATCTCGCTGCATGGCGGCGGCTCGCCCGAGGCGATGAAGCGCGAGATCTGGCGCAACTATCCGGTGATGGAGAAGGTCGCGCTGGTCGAGAGCCTGCTCGATCGCGGCGCGCTGGCGGATGGGTCGCGGGTCTCGAAGCAGCCGGGGCGCTGTTGCGTGACGGGCTGCGAGGTTCCTGCGGTTCCCACGCAAGAGGCTGCCGAATGAAGCTCTTCCCCTCCCCCCTCGTGGGGAGGGGATAGGGGTGGGGGGCGAACGACCGGGTGAGCGGGGCGGCGATCGGAGAGACGCCGATACCAGCTTTCAACCGCTTCTCGCCCGGTCGTTTGCCCCCCACCCTCGGTCCCTCCCCACGAGGGGGAGGGAAGGCGCGCGTTCAGCGCCGTCTCGCGACTGGAAACGATCCCATGACCCTCGCTACTGCCCAGCCGACCCATCAGGTTCTCAACCAGGCCCGTCCCGCCACTGGCTGGAACGCGTTTTCGGGCGATGCCGCGCTCGCAGGCGTCGTCGACCGGCTTGCGCCATGGGTCGCGGAGAAAGCCTCCGCGCTCGGCGCTCACGCCGGCGACGCCGAGACGCAGGAGCTGGCGCGGCTCGCCAACAGGTTCGGCCCCGAGCTGAAGACGCATGCTTCGGCAACCGCACCGACTGGATCGAGTTTCACCCGGCCTGGCACGACCTGATGGCGCTCGCCGTCAGGCACGAGGTTCCCTCGCTGGCCTGGACCACGAAGGAGCCCAACGGCCATTCGGCCCGCGCCGTGCTGTCCTATCTCTGGAACCAGATCGAGCACGGCACGGGTTGTCCGACCGGCATGACCTATGCGGCGTTCCCCGGCCTCGCCCAGGCGGAGTTCGGGCTCTGGCGGGAGAAGATCACCTCGGGCGCCTACGACAAGCGCCCGCTCCCGGTCTCGCAGAAGACGGGCGCGACGATCGGCTATGCGATGACCGAGAAGCAGGGCGGCTCGGATTTGCGCCAGACCCAGACCACGGCGCGCTATCTGGAGGATACGTCCGAGGGCCGCGTCTACCTGATCACCGGGCACAAATGGTTCTTTTCGGTGCCGCAATCGGACGGGTTCTTTAAGCTGGCCCAGACCGAAAGCGGCGTGTCCTGCCTGTTCTGTCCCGGCTTCCTGCCGGACGGCTCGCGCAACCGGCTGCAGATCCAGCGGCTGAAGGACAAGGCCGGCAACCGCTCGAACGCCTCCTCCGAGGTTGAGTTCCGCGACTGCCTCGGCTGGCTCGTCGGCGAGGAGGGCGCGGGGATCAAGGAGATCCTCAGCCATGCCCATCTGACGCGGCTCGATTTCGCCGTCGGCTCGGCCGGGCTGATGCGGCAGGCTCTGACGCTGGCGCTGAACCACACCCAGTCTCGCCGGGGCTTCGGTTCGAGCCTCGCCGAGCAGCCGATGATGACCAACATCCTCGCCGATCTCGCGATCGATTCGGAGGCCTCGACGCTGATGGCGTTTCGCGTCGCCGCGGCGACCGATGCGATGGAGACGAGCGAACAGGAGCGGCATCTGGCGCGGGTTTCGACGCCGCTGGCGAAATTCTGGAACTGCAAGCGCGCGCCGGCCTTCGTGGTCGAGGCGCTGGAATGCCATGGCGGCAACGGCTTCATCGAGGAGAACCCGATGGCGCGGCTCTATCGCGAGGCCCCGCTGAACGCGATCTGGGAAGGCACCTCCAACATGATGTGCATGGATGTGCTGCGCTCGTTCAACCGCGACCCGCGCACGAAGGACGCCTTCATGGCCGAGGTCGGGGCGGCTCGAGGATCGAACCGGGCGCTCGATCGCTGGCTCGACCGGCTCGGGGCGGAGGTGGCCAAGCCCCGCAACGATGACGGCCATGGCCGCCGGCTCGCCAACCTGATGGCCTATGCGCTGCAGGCCTCCGAGCTGCAAAAACATGCCGATGAGGCCTTGTTCGAGACCTTCTGCCGCTCGCGGCTCGACGCCGACTGGGGCTATGTCTTCGGCACGCTCGATCCAGCGCCGGAACTGGCGGGCATCGTGGCGCGGGCGACGGTGGCGCGGGCCTGACGGCGCTCCTGCCGCTTTTTTGCCCCATCGCCGCCTATTCTGTCGCGCTCTGACGACACGCAAACGAGAAAGCGCCATGCCCCAGATGATCTTCGTCAATCTGCCGGTGAAGGATCTCGACAGGTCGGTCGCTTTCTTCACGGCGCTGGGCTTCACGTTCAATCCGCAATTCACCGACGAGACCGCGACCTGCATGGTGATCAGCGACACCATTTTCGCGATGCTGCTGACGCATGAGAAATTCGCGAGCTTCTCGCCCAAGCCGATCGCGGACACCTCGAAGGCCATCGAGGTGCTGACCTGCCTCTCCCGTGAGAGCCGGGCCGATGTCGACGCCATGGTGAAGGCGGCGCTCGCTGCGGGCGGCTCCACCTATAACGAGCCGCAGGATTACGGCTTCATGTACGGACACGGCTTCCAGGACCTCGACGGCCACGTCTGGGAGATGATGTGGATGGATCAAAACGCGGCGCCTCCGCAAGCCTGACAGATCGGGCTGACATGACAGACTGTCATATGGCAGGCCGGGATTGCGTAGAGACCCGGTTTCGGGACAATGATGATCGACCCGTTCGGTACCGCTGTCATCGAGGCAAAACGTTTGAACCCGCTACGCGACCCCCATGATCGGCGACTATCCTGCCTAACCTTTCCTCCTTCATCCCGTTTTTCTGAGGCAGCCTCGCCCGCCCCCTTCGCTTTGGGGGCCGGGAGCGCGCATGCCTGAGGCCATTGTCCCGATCCTGAGGACCTTTCCACTCTTCACAGACGCCCAGGAGGCCACGCTCAAGGCGCTCGTGCCCCATTGCGTGTTCCAGTCCTATTCGGCCGGCATCGAGATCAACCGGCATGGCGAGCCGCCGCTTTTCGTGCATTGCATGCGGACCGGCTCGGTCGAGGCCTGGAGCCGGATCAACGCCTCGGAGACGATCCTGCTCGCGGTCGAGGCGCCGGTGGTGTTCGAGGTCGCGACCGCCGTGCGCGGCTCGCCGTCGCCGGTCTCGCTGATCACCCGAGAGCCGACGGAATCGCTGGCGATCGAGACGGCCGCCTTCCTGCGGGCGCTGCGCGAGGACGCCGGCCTGTGCTACGCCGCGCTGGAGCATTCCTCGCGCAGCAATCTCCTCCTCATCGACCGGCTGCTCGACCAGAAGCTGCGCACCGCCGAACAGCGCCTCGGCCAGTGGATTCTGCTGCAGCTCTCGCGCAGCCAGGACAAGAGCGTGATCCGCCTGACCTATTCCAAGCGGGCCCTGGCGCTGGAGCTCGGCATGACGCCGGCCAACCTGTCCCGTCTGTTCAACGTGCTGCGCGACCACGGCGTCGATGTCGACGGCAAGACGATGGCGATCACCGATTTCGAGAAGCTGCGGACGCTGGCGGAAGGCTGAGGAGCCTAGTTGCGTTCGGCGAAGGCGAGCTTCAGCCCGAGCGCGGCGAAGGCGCCCGCGAAAAGCCGCCGCATCCAGGCCATCACGGCCGGACGCGAGATGACATGGCGACGCATCGCGGCGGCGAACACGCCATAGGCGGCGAAGACCGCGAAGGTCGCCGCCATGAACACAGCCGACAACTCCAACATGCGCGCAAGCGCATCGGGTTCGCCGGCGCTGACGAATTGCGGCAGGAAGGCGAAGAAGAAGATCGAGAGTTTGGGATTGAGGATGTTGATCAGGACGCCCGAGACGATGACCTGACGGGCCGAGCGCGGCGCGGCGGCCTCGTCCACCCGCAGTGCGCCGTTCTCGCGCAGGGTCGCCCAGGCCATATAGAGCAGATAGGCGACGCCGAGGTATTTCAGCACCTGGAAGGCGAGCGCGCTGGTGTGCAGCAGCGCCGCCAGCCCGGTGATCGCGGCGGCCATATGCGGAATGATGCCGAGCGTGCAGGCGAAGGCCGCGATCAGGCTGGCGCGCGCGCCATGCGACAGGCCGGCCGCGATGGTGAACAGCGCGCCGGTGCCGGGCGAGGCGACCACGATCAGCGTGGTCAGCAGGAATTCGGGGCTCATCGCGGTCTCCGGGCGCATGCATGGACGGATTGAGGCTAGAGCCGTAGACCATCTCCCGCAAGCTGATCGCCGACGCTAGTCCTGAGCAGGATCGTCCTGAGCGCGATCGTCCTGGAGGCGGTCGATCCTGGCGGCGCGGTCCGGTCGCGCCGGCTCCATGATCTCGTGCTGGCCGACAGCCCGCTCCAAGCCGTCGGGGCCGCGCACGCGGTACTGCCCTTCCTTGTTGTCGCGCTCGGGCATCACCCGCAGCACCTCGAAAGCCCCGGGCCGGGGCTGGTTGGCGAAGCCGGTGGTCAGTTCCACCACGTCGCCGGCCTTGTAACGCTGCTCGCTCATGATTTTGCTCCCTGTCGTGGCGCTGCGGCCGGGCTCAGCGCGACGCCGTCACGTCGGCGGCGGTGATGCGGTGATAATTCGCCCGGCGCTTGCCATAGGCGCTCGCCGCCGCGTTGAGGATTTCGGTGCGGTTGCTGTCGAACACCGCGAGCAACTGCGCCTCGCCATCGGAGCGGCCCGCGCCGAGCTTGTGCAGCGCATCGAACTCGATCTGGAAGGCGATCTCCAGCGAGGCGTCGGAACCCCAGAAACTGACGCAGGCCCGCCCGGCATCGAAACTGCGCACCTGATTGGGAAAGTTCAGCGCCATGAATCAGCCCTCCTGCCGATCAGGCATCGAGATCCTCTTCGGCATGCCTGCGCAGCCGTCCCAGCCGGATGGGCTGCCGGAATGGACATTGCCGCCACTCCGACCCCGCCCGCAGTCCAACGGCTCGCCAAGGGCCCAAACACGCTGATCGTTCTCTCAAGGGCGCCAGGCCAGAGCCAATCAACCGCTCAAGCGGTTTGCTCTCGACGACCGTGATCTGGACATGGGGAAGGCAGCGCCCGATTGTAAGGCGCGTGACACCAAGGCGGGCTCGAATGAGACAGGGACAGGCTGCCGCGCCGGAATGACGCCCATGTCGCCCCGCCGCTACCGCATGGCGCGCGCCCGTCCTACACTGAGCCATTCCCCAGACGCACGGGCAGGCGCGAGCATTCATGGACAAGCGGGTCGAGACGGATGCGGCCGCCGGGCCGATGAGCCATGAGGACATCCGCTCGATCATCATCGGCATCATGCTGGCGATGTTTCTTGCGGCGCTGGACCAGACCATCGTCGCGACCGCGATGCCGACGATCGGGCGCGAGTTGAACGACGTCGCCCATCTGCCCTGGGTGATCACGGCCTATCTGCTGGCCTCGACCGCAGTGACGCCGCTCTACGGCAAGCTCGCTGACATCCATGGCAGGCGCGTGACGCTGCTCTCGGGGATCGTCGTCTTCATTGTCGGGTCGGTCGCCTGCGCGATCGCGCCGTCGCTGTGGCTGCTGGTGGTGGCGCGCTTCGTCCAGGGGCTGGGCGGAGGCGGTCTTATTGCGCTGGCGCAGACGATCATCGCCGACATGGTGCCGCCGAGGGAGCGCGGCAAATATCAGGTCTACATCGCCAGCGTCTTCTTCGTCGCCTCGGTGATGGGACCGGTGCTGGGCGGGATCATTGCCGAGGCGCTGCACTGGTCGGTGATCTTCTGGATCAACCTGCCGCTCGGGCTCGCCGCCTACTGGATGACGAGTTCGGCGCTGAAGCGGCTGCCCCGTCACGAGCGCCCGCACAAGCTCGATGTGCTCGGCGCGGTCCTGATGACCAGCGCGACGATGACGCTGCTGCTCGCCTTGTCCTGGGGCGGCACGCACTACCCCTGGGCCTCGGCTCCGATCCTGGCGCTCGTCGCCCTTTCCCTCGTGCTCTGGATCGCGTTCGCCTGGCGGCTGCGGTCGGCCGACGAGCCGTTGATCCCGCTTTCGATCCTGGCCAACCCTGTAGTGCGCGACGGCACCATCGCGGCGGGCTTCGGCATGGGCACGTTCATCGGGCTGACGATCTACCTGCCGCTCTATTTCGAGACGGTGGCGGGGCTGTCGGCGACCTATTCGGGTCTCGGCCTGCTGCCGCTGACCTGCGGCACGGTGCTGGGCGCGACGCTGTCGGGACAGGCGCTGACGCGCACCACGCATTACAAGCGGCTGCCGGTGATCGGCCTGAGCATCGCGCTCGCTGGCATGATCCTGCTCGCGGTCTTCGCCGGACGGATGCCGCTGATCCCCTTCGGATTGCTGCTGGCGGTGATCAGCTTCGGGCTCGGCACCATGCTGCCGGTCGCGACCGTCTCGATCCAGAACGCGGTCGTGCCCTACCAGATGGGCACGGCGACGGCGGTGGCCAATTTCTTCCGCCAGATCGGCGGCGCGCTGATCGTGGCGGTGTTCGGCGCAATCGTGCTCGGCGGCGTCGGCGGGCAGGGCGCGGGGCTCTCGCCCGAGGCGCTGAAGCTCGGCGCGATCGACCGCGAGACGATGGTGCGGTTGTTCGGCTATGTCTTCGCGGCCACCGCCTTCGGCTTCGCCATGGCGCTGACCTTCATGATCCGGATGAAGGAGCTGCCCTTGCGCAGCAACGCGGTCGAGGCGGCGGCCGGCGGGGAGTGACGCGAGCGTGGCTTGCGGCGGGAACCGGCCGAGCCGCCGCCGCGTTCGCCACGTGTCCGTCACATAGGCGCGACAGGGTTTTCAAGCGCACCCACGGCAGGAGCATCCCATGTCCGATCTCGTTGTCATCGTCTATCCGACCGAGGCCCGCGCCGAGGAGATGCGCCAGAAGGTCATCTCGCTGCAGAAGGAATACTTGATCGAGATCGGCGACGCGGCCATCGCGGTCATGCAGGAAGGGGGCAAGGTCAAGCTGAACCAACTCCTCAACACCACGGCGCTGGGCGCGGCCTCGGGCTCGTTCTGGGGGCTGCTGATCGGCGCGATCTTCCTGATGCCGGTCTTTGGCGCGGCCTTGGGCGCAGCGTGGGCGCGCTCGGCGGGGCGCTGACCGATTACGGCGTGAATGACGGCTTCATGAAGGAGCTTTCGGCGAGCCTGCAGCCGGGCAACGCCGCGCTCTTCGTGCTGATCAACAAGATGACCGCCGACAAGGTGCTCGAGGCGCTCAAGGGCACAGGCGGCTTGGTGCTGAAGACCTCGCTCGACCATAGCCAGGAGCAGAAGTTGCGCGATGCGCTTGCCGCAACGACCGGCACCCCGGTCGGCGGCGCGCCACAGCCGGCTTCCGACACGCCGCCCTCGCCCTATCCGCAAGGGAGCGGCGCGCCGACGCCCGTCGGCTGATCAGTCCCGCAGCAGTTCGTTGATGCCGGTCTTGGAACGCGTCTGCGCATCGACCGTCTTGACGATAACGGCGCAGGAGAGCGAGGGGCCGGGCGTGCCGTCCGGATAAGGCTTTCCGGGCAGAGAGCCCGGCACCACCACGGAATAGGGCGGCACCTTGCCCATATGGACCGCGCCGGTGGCGCGGTCGACGATCTTGGTCGAGGCCGAGATGAAGACGCCCATCGACAAGACCGAGCCCTCGCCGACGATGACGCCCTCGACCACTTCGGAGCGCGCGCCGATGAAGCAATTGTCCTCGATGATGGTCGGGTTGGCCTGCAGCGGCTCCAGCACGCCCCCGATACCGACCCCGCCCGACAGATGCACATTCTTGCCGATCTGCGCGCAGGAACCGACCGTGGCCCAGGTGTCGACCATGGTGCCGGTATCGACATAGGCGCCGATATTGACGAAGGACGGCATCAGCACAACGTTTGGCGCGATGAACGAGCCTTTGCGCGCCGTGGCGGGCGGCACGACGCGGAAGCCTGCGGCGCGAAAGCGGTTCTCGCCCCAGCCGGCGAACTTCGACGGGACCTTGTCCCAGAACACCGCGTCGCCCGGGCCGTTGGCGATGATCATGTTGTCGGTCAGGCGGAAAGAGAGCAGCACCGCCTTCTTGAGCCATTGATGCACGATCCAGTCGCCGCCCTGCTTCTCGGCGACGCGGGCAGTGCCTGCATCGAGCATCTCGATTGCGGTCTCGACCGCCTCGCGCACAGCGCCTTTGGTGCCCACGCCGATATCGGCCCGGGCCTCCCAGGCGGCGTCGATGGTCTGGCTCAGATCGGTATGCGTCGTCATGATTTGCGCTCTCTCGTCATGGTCGGCCTCGTGCCGACCATCCACGTCTTGCGACGTGGACAAGGTGAAGACGTGGATGCTCGGGACGGGCCCGGGCATGATGGGGCGAGCGATGGCGGATGAGGGCTGCGCCGTCAAGGGAACGCTCATCCGCGCTGCGTGTTAGACTGACGTGCAATCATGGAGACGCCGATGACCCGCATCGCCTTGTCAGCCCTGCTCCTGCTCGCCGCCTTGCCGGCGCTAGCGCAGCCGCGTCCCTCGACGCCCGAGCGCCTCTGCGCCGCCAACCAGCGCAGCGTCGCGGCCAGCGGCGCGATCGTGCTGGGGACGGGCGGCCATACCTATGACCGCTTCGTGCGCGACGGCGGCTTCTGCCAGCATGGCGACTATGTCGAGCCAGCCTTCGTGCCGAGCCGCGACACGCAAAGCTGCTTCGTCGGCTATCGCTGCAAGGTCGATGTGCCCTGGGATTGAGGCGTCCCGAAATCTTGACGCAATCCCCGGCTCTATTGACGGCGCGATGCCGAAAGGACTGGCCATGAAGACCGGATTGTTTCTCGCTCTCGGGCTGGCGGCGCTTGCCGGCGGCTGCATCACGCTGGAAGAGCGCCGCGCGCTCGACGCGGAGCAGTGCCGGGGCTACGGCTTCCGCGCCGGCACGGACGCCTTCGCGCAATGCATGCAGGAGATCGACCTCGACCGCGCCGCCAGCCGCAGGGCGTTCGCCTATCGCGAGTTCGGCGGGCCCTATGGCGGGGTCGGCTTCGGCTATGGCTTCGGACGTTGGTAGGCGCTCGATTTAGAGCTTGATGTCGCCCGAAAACCGGTTCCCACTTTTTGGCATCATACTCTGCGTCACGGCAATGCGACTTGCCCGTGAGCGCATTGCCTGACTGGCTGGCGGCAGGAGTGCCCATGTCCACCAGCTTTCCCCGACCCAGCCGCCGTGCCGCCGGCCTCGGCCTCGCCGCGCTGATCGGCCTGCGCATGCAACCGGCCACGGCCGTCGGCCTGGCCGAGCGCTTCTCGCCGAGCGGGACCGACAGCCCGCCCGATCACGCCGCCTGGACGAAACTGCTCGCGCGCTTTCTCAGGCCGCGCCCCGACGGCGTCATGGGCGTCGCCTATGGTCGCTGGAAGGCCGAGGGGCGCGAGCCGCTGGCGGCCTATCTCGCCATGCTGTCTGGCGTCACGGTCACGCGGCTCTCCCGGCGCGACCAGTTCGCCTTCTGGGCCAATCTCTACAATGCCCGCACGATCGCGCTGGTTCTCGAACGCTATCCGCTCGCCTCGATCCGCGAGATCAATCTCGGCGGCTCGCTGTTCGGTTCCGGGCCCTGGCGGGCAAAGCTGCTGAAGGTCGAGGGCGTCGATCTCTCGCTCGACGACATCGAGCACGAGATCCTGCGCAAGCTCTGGCGCGATCCGCGCGTGCATTACGCCGTCAACTGCGCCTCGATCGGCTGCCCCGATTTGCCGCGCGAAGCATTTTCTGGCCCGACGCTGGAGAGCATGCTGGAGCGCGGCGCGCGCGCCTATGTCAACCATCCGCGCGGGGTGAGCGTTTCGGACGACGCGGTCACCGCCTCGCGGATCTATTCGTGGTTCGCAGCCGATTTCGGCGATCAGGCGACGCTGTTCTCGCATTGGCGGCGCTATGCCGCCGGGCCGCAAGCGCAGGCTCTGGCGCAGGCGAGCCGGATCGCCGGCTACGACTATGACTGGCGATTGAACAGCGTCTGAAGCGTCGCCAATCTCAGCCCGACCGGAACTCCTTGAGCTCCGGCAGACGGGCATGGAGCCGGCGCAGATAGCCGGTCAGCTGCGCCCGCTCCTCCTCGGAGAAACCGGCGAGCATCAGCTGTTCGCGCGCGGTCGCCAGCGCGATGAGCCGATCGTGCAGGGCGTAGCCGCTCGGCGTGAGCTCCAGCACCTGCCGGCGGGCGTCGCGGGCGTCGGGGCTTTCCGCCACGTGACCTGCCGCGACCAGCGCCGCGACGGAGCGGCTGACTGCGCCCTTGTCCAGCCCGATGACCTCGCAGATGCGCTGCGCCGCGATGGCGGGCTCGATCGCGAGTTGCGAGATGACGCGCCATTCGGTGACGCCGACCCCGAACTGGTCGAGATAGAGCCGCGAGGAGGAGCGCGACCAGGCGTTCGAGATCGCGGTGAGGAAATAGGGCACATAGCCCTGGAGATCGAGAACGTCGCGAACGGACCCGTCGTCATCCCGGCCCGCCCTGTGGCGCATCGTCGAGGGCATGGCGTCTCCTTCATCGCGGACGCCCATCTTCCATGCGCTGCCGCACGGGGCAAGGCTTGACGGGGTAAGGCTTGCGCTCAGGCGACGCGCTTGTCGGGCGCGTCGCAGAGATCGACCAGCAGGCAGGCCGGGCACACCGGGCGCAGCGCCTTGCAGGTGTAGCGGCCGTGCAGGATCAGCCAGTGGTGGGCGTGGCGGCCGAACTCCTGAGGAACCGCCGCCTCCAGACCCAACTCGACCTGAAGCACGTTCCGGCCCGGCGCGAGGCGAAGGCGGTTGGCGACGCGGAAGACATGGGTGTCGACGGCGTGGGTGATCTCGCCGAAGGCCATGTTGAGCACGACATTGGCCGTCTTGCGGCCGACGCCGGGCAGGCTTTCCAGCTCGCTGCGCGTCGTCGGCACCTGCCCGCCGAACTCCGCGATCAGCTTTTCGCAGAGCGCGATCACGTTCTTCGCCTTGGTGCGGAACAGGCCGATGGTCCTGACCAGTTCGCGGACCCGGTCCTCGCCCAGCGCCAGCATCGCCTCGGGCGTGTCTGCAAGCGCAAACAGCTTTCGCGTCGCCTTGTTGACGCCGGCGTCGGTCGCCTGCGCCGAGAGCACGACCGCAACCAGCAGCGTGAACGGGTTGACGTGTTCGAGTTCGCCCTTCGGCTCGGGATTGGCGGCCTGGAAACGCTGGAAGATCTCGCGGATCTCGGCGGCCTTGCGCGGGCGTACCTTGCCGGGTTTGGCGATGGCCGGGACCGTCCCGGCGGCGCGGCGTCTTGGCCTGTTCTCTTGCGTCATCGCGGCGTTATAGTGCCGCCATGAGTTCCGGCAAGACAGAGTTCGGCGAGACAGAAGCCCGCTTCGGCTTTGGGGCGGGGCGCCCAGTCTTCGACGCCACCATCACGCCGCATCGCTCGCTCGGCCAGCAGGGTTTTCGCACCGTGATGACGCTGGTCTGCCTGATCAGCGTGGCGGCCTCGATCCCGTTCATGGTGCTGGGCGCCTGGCCGGTAGCGGGCTTCTTCGGACTCGACGCGATCGCGCTGTTCATCGCCTTCCACGTCAATTTTCGGCATGCCCGCGCCTTCGAGCGGATCGTCGTCAGCCCGCTCGAGGTGCTGCTGAAAAAGGTCTCGCATCAGGGCCGCGAGGCAATCTGGCGCTTCAACCCGGCCTGGACGAAGCTGGAGCGCCAGACCGACGAGGATTACGGGCTCTTGCACCTCGCGCTGGTCTCGCGCGGGCAGAGCGTGCCTGTCGCGGCCGCTTTGTCGCCGGCCGAGCGCGAGGGTTTCGCCGAGGCGCTGGGGACGGCGCTGGCGAGCGCCAGGCGGGGCGGCGATTTCGGGACCGCCTGAAATGACGGCCATTGTCGTCGCGCTGGTGGTCGCCGGATTGGTGATCTGCGTGATCGCTGTGATCGTCATCGCGACCGGGCGCTCGCGGCCGGCCGCTGCCGGCGAGGACGGCATGAGCGGCGAGGAGCGCGTGCGCGCCTATGGTTTCGTTTTGCGCGACGCGCTGAGCCGGACGTTGTTCGGCCCGGCGCTTGCGCAGGCTGTCTGGCGCAGGTTGATGGCTGGCCCCGTCGGCGAAGGACTGGTCGGAGAGTTTCACCGCGACTTCTGTGGCCACGGGCTGATCCGCACCAGGGACGGCGTCAAGCTCTGCGACGTCCACGACGGCGGCCATGGGACGGGCGAGGCCATCGCGCACTGGACCTCGGAGGAGGCGTTCGTGGCCTTCTTCGCCGCGCAGTCCGACTTCAGTTGCAGTGGCTGGGACGCAAGCGAGCCCGTCTTCGCCAGCGATGACGAGTGGTATCGCAACAACCAGCGGCTGACGCGGGAGAAGCTGCTTGCCTTCGTCGAGGGGCGGGTCGAGAGCTGAGTGCGATGAAAAAGCGGCCGAAGCGCCTGTCTTCCCAGCTTTCGGGTGGAGAGCGCTTGCCGCCGCGCCTAGTCTGGGACCAACAGATCCCATCCGAGGTTCGATAGACGCAATGACCGCCACCATCCAGACCCTCAAGGCGATGACGCCGACCCGCTTTTCCAACGCCGTGCTGGCGCGTGCCGTCGAGGCGATGCCGAAGGAGGCCGATTTTCCCTCGACCGCGCCGGGGTCGGATTATGACACCGTCCGGCGCGTGCTCGCCTTCATCACGCAGAACTGGCGCGAACAACCCTCGATCGAGGCGATCGCGGAGGCCGCCGGCGCGACGCCGACCGATGTCCACCATCTCTTCCGGCGCTGGTGCGGGCTGACGCCGAAAGCGTTCCTGCAGGCGATCACGCTCGACCATGCCAAGGGCCTGCTCGGCGCATCGGCCAGCGTGCTGGATGCGAGCCTCGAGGTCGGGCTTTCGGGTCCTGGCCGCCTGCACGATCTTTTCGTCACGCATGAGGCGATGTCGCCGGGAGAATGGAAGGCCGGCGGCGAAGGGCTGGCGCTTTCCTACGGTTTCCATGCCTCGCCCTTCGGCGAGGCGCTGATCGTGACGACGCCGCGCGGGCTGGCAGGCCTCGGCTGGGTTTCGACCAGCGTCGACGGCGGCAAGGTCGTCGGCGGGCGGGCGGAGGCGCTGGCCGACATGATGCGGCGCTGGCCCCATGCCGATTACCGCTTCGACCCACAATCGACCGCGCCTTACGCGGCCCGCATTTTCGACCCGCAGGCCTGGGCTGCCGAGACGCCGCTTCGCGTGGTGCTGATCGGCACGGATTTCGAGGTCCGGGTCTGGGAGACGCTGCTCAGGATTCCGGTCGGCCGCGCCACGACCTATGGCGCTGTCGCATGCCATATCGGCAGACCGACGGCTTCGCGCGCGGTCGGCATGGCGGTCGGCAAGAATCCGATCTCCTTCGTCGTGCCCTGCCACCGCGTCATCGGCAAATCGGGCGCGCTGACCGGCTACCATTGGGGGCTGACGCGCAAGCGCGCCATCCTCGGCTGGGAGGCCGGCCAGACGGCGGGACCCGCGGCCGCCTGATCAGACCCGACGCAGGCCCCAAGGGTAAGGGGCCGAGCCCGGCAGCATGCCGGTCAGGCTCTTGCGCCAGGCTGTGCGGATGACGAACTGGCCGAGCGGCACGGTCGCGACCTCCTCCAGCGCCAGCCGCGCCAGCGCGACGGCGGCCGTCTTGCGGGACGGCTCGTCGGCGGCATAGAGCCAGGCCTCCGCCAGATCCTCGGCTTTGGCGTTGTCCCACCAGCCGAACCAGCCCTTGGCGCCCTGCCCGCGCACCAGCAGCGAAAGCGCCGGATTGCTCCAGCCGGTCGCCGGGCCGGTGGTGTGAAAAATGCTCCAGCCGCCCTTTTCGACGCTTTCGCGGTTGCCGCGCCTTTGCACCACGGTGCCCCAGTCGCTGTCGGCCATCTGCACGTTCATGCCGAGCTTCTGGAGCAACTCGCCGGTGACCTGGCCGAGCGGGCCGATATCGGGAAAGTCCGTCGGGTTGATGATGACCACCTTCTCGCCGGCATAGCCCGACGCCGCCAGCGCCGCCTTCGCCCTGTCGAGGCTCTGGGGCATCAGATCCTCCTGCTCGCCGGCGTAATAGGGCGTATCGCGCGGCCAGAGGCTACGGCAGGTCTGCCAGAGCGAGGTGTCGTCGCCCTGGGTGGCGCGCATGTAGTCCTCCTGCTTCACCGCCATGCGGATGGCGGCGCGGACCTTCGGGTTGTTGAAGGGCGGATGCAGGTGGTTCAGCCGCATGATCGCGATGCGGCCCGACGCGTCGGTCGCCTCGCGGACGATGTCGGGGCTCCTTGCCAGCATCGGATGCAGATCGGCGAGCGGGCGCTCCCACCAGTCGACCTCGCCCTTGATCAGGGCGGCGGCGGCGGTCGCCGGATCGGGCAGGATCTGCCACTCGATCCGGTCGAAATGCGCAACCTTGCCGCCGGCGTTGCGGCTCGGCGGCTCCGAGCGCGGCCTGTAGCCGGCAAATTTCTCATAGACCGCCTTGCTGCCGGAAACGTATTCGCCGGCGATGAAGCGGTAGGGGCCGGACCCGGTGATCTCGGTGACCTGCTTGTTGGCGTCGGTGACGGCCAGCCGCTCGGGCATGATGAAGGGCGGCGTATCGACCTTGGCGAGCACGTCGAGCAGGGTCGGAAAAGCGCGGCTCAGCCTGATCTCGAAGGTCGCATCGTCGATCGCCACGATCCCGGTCGTGACCTTGCCGAGCAATTGCCCGTAGCTGTCGCGCTGGCACCAGCGCTTCAGGCTGGCGGCGCAGTCGGCGGCGCGCACGGCCACGCCGTCATGGAAGACCAGCCCCTCGCGCAGCTTGATCCGCCAAACCTTGCCCTCCTCCAGAACCTCATGGCCGGACGCCATCTGCGGCTGCGGCTTGAAGGCCATGTCCATGCCGTAGAGCGTGTCATAGACATAATAGCCGTGATTGTTGGTGACGGTCGCCGTCGTCCAGATCGGATCGAGCGCGCTCAGATTGGCCTGCGGCACGAATTTCAGGACGCTGCGCTGCGTCTGGGCGTGGGCCGGCGCGAACCGGGCCGGCAAGATCTGGGCCGGCAAAGACAGCGACGGGCCAGCCAGGCTCGCGCTGGCGACGCCCTTCAGGAATGTGCGGCGCTTCATCTGATGTCTCCCCCTGACCGGACCGGCGCGATGCCGGGCGCGTTGATCAAAGCCGAGATCGCGCCGCTTGTCTGCATGGCATTGCCGGCCCGACGCCACAATGCCGCAGCGTCACCGCGAGCAGACGGCACGTTCTAGTTTTGAATTCATCTAAGATACTGAAATGAATGCGAAATTGTCATGCGTGTGTTGCATGGATGCAATTGACGCTGCGCCGCACCCTTGTCACAGAAGCAGGGTCCACGACAGGCAGCCACACCGTCCCAGCCACCCAGTTCGTCGGATCAATCCGTTTCCACTGGGCGCGCAGGCCACGAACAAGGGCCTGCCGGGGGCTGTCATGAGCACGTCGAAGATTCCGTTTTCCCTGCGCGGCGCAGGGGCTGCCGCCCCGCTACCGCAGTTTCCTGCATCGACCGGCCAGAACCAGACGCTCGGCGTGCTGGCGGCAGCCTGCATCGCCACGGCCTTGCCCTATGCCGGCGCACAGGCGCAATCGGCCTCGGGCCAGTTGCCGGCGCTGAATGTCGAGGCCCCCGCCGAGGTCAGGCGCGCCCAGCCGGCCCGCGCACGGCCAAGCCAGGCGCGCACGCCGCGCGCCGCCCGTCCCCGCGCCGCACGACCCGCGACGGCGGCGCCCGCTCCCGCCGGCCCCGCGCCGATCGCCGCCGCGCCCGGCGCCAACCCCTATGCCGACCCCGCCGCGCCCTACAAGGTCGACCGTTCGGCCTCCGGCAAGTTGACCGAGCCGCTGCTCAATACGCCGCGCACCGTCACGACCATCCCCAAGGAGGTCATCGCCGACAAGGGCGCGACCTCGTTCCGCGATCTCGTCCGGACCACGCCCGGCCTGACGCTCGGCACCGGCGAAGGCGGCAACGCCTATGGCGACCGCGTCACCATCCGCGGCTTCGACGCGCGCAACGACATCTATGTCGATGGCGTCCGCGACGCCGGCGTCAACATCCGCGAGAACTTCAACACCGAGCAGGTCGAGGTGCTGAAGGGACCGGCCGGAACGATCGGCGGGCGCGGCTCGGCGGGCGGCGCGGTCAATGTCGTGACCAAGGCCCCCTCCTTCGTCAATTTCATGGAAGCCGGCGTTCAGTTCGGCACCGATGCGACAAGGCGCGCCACGGTCGACGGCAACTATGTCGTCCATCCCGACATCGCGGTGCGCGTCAACGGCATGGGCCAGCTCGCCGATGTCGCCGGCCGCGACGAGGTGTTCGACAACCGCTGGGGCGGCGCGATCGCCGTGACCTATAGGCCGTTGCAGAACTTCAAGATGACGCTGCGCTATTCGCACGCCGACATCGACCAGTTGCCGGACTGGGGCGTTCCGTTCAACACGCGAACGCTGCGGCCCTTCATCGAGAACGGCCTGCGCCGCTCGAACTATTACGGGCTGCCCAACCGCGACTTCCAGAAGGCGAGGCAGGACATCGCCTCCGCCAAGATCGACTGGGACGTCAATCACTGGCTGAACATCACCAACACCACGCGCTACGGCTTCTCGGTGCTCGACTATGTCGCCGGCGCCCCCGGCACGCCGGTCACCACCAATGCCAACCCGGCGCTCTGGACCGTGCCCTCCACCGCCAAGAGCCGTTACCAGGACGTCGAGACCTACGCCAACCAGACGCAGGCGACGATGAAGTTCGACACCTTCGGCTGGAAGCACACGCTGGTCGTCGGCGCGGAATTCAGCCGCGAGGACCTTTCGCGCGACACCTATCTGGCGCTCGCGACAGAGGCCTTCGGCGCGGTCAACATCCCCGGAACCACGCTGAACCTGTGGAATCCGCGCGGCGTCGACATCCCGTTCACCGGGACCTTCGTCAAGACCGGACGGCCGACCAACGTCGTCGTCGATACGGCGAGCCTCTACGCGCTCGACACGATCAACATCCAGGACAAGCTGTACCTCACCGGCGGCATCCGCATGGAGCATTACGACACCAAAGCGTCCTCCACGGCCGCCAGCGGCGTCACCACGGTGCTGGGCCGTGACGACACGCTGGTGAACTTCAACCTCGGCGCGACCTACAAGCTGCTGCCGGAGCTGGCGATCTACGCCGCCTACGGCACCTCCTCGAACCCCTCCGGCGCGGAGCTCGACGGCGGCGGCAACGATTACGGCGGCCTGACCGCGCAGAACGCCACCGTCGGACCCGAGAAGAACAGGTCCTACGAGGTCGGCGCGAAATGGGAGGCCTTCGACCGCAAGCTGCTGCTGACGGCGGCGCTGTTCCGCACCGAGAAGACCAATGCCCGCGAGACGCTGGGAGCCAGCATCGTCGGTGGCGGCGAGTACAAGGTCGAGGGCGTCGAGTTCAGCGTCGGCGGCAAGGTCTTCGACCGGCTGAGCCTGTTCGGCGGCGCGGTGTTCATGAGTTCCGAGATCACCAAGTCGGTCACCGCCGCCAATGTCGGGCGCAAGCTCGCCAATGTGGCGCATGAATCCTTCAGCCTGCTCGCCAAATACGACGTCACCGACAAGCTCTCGGTGGGCGCTCAGGCGACCTACACCAGCCAGCAATATGGCGGCACGCTGGCGGCCAACAACAACGTCCTGCCCGATGGCTGGCGCTTCGACGCGCTCGCCGAATACAAGTTCACCCCCTCGATCTCGGCGAAGATCCAGGTGCTGAACCTGACCAACGAGGTGCTCTACGACGCCTTCTATCGCAGCGGCTCGCCTTACACATATCTCGCTCCCGGCCGCTCGGCGCAGTTCTCGCTGGCCTTCAAGTACTGATCCCGACGTTCCGACAGCATTGGCCGGGACGCCGATCGGCGCCCCGGCCGCAAGACCGAAAGACGTAACAACCATGCTGCTCTGCGTGCCCGATGTGCTGACGCCCGAACAGGTCGTCCATTGCCGCCAGGTGATGGCGGGCGCGACCTGGCAAGACGGGCGCGAGACCGCCGGTGCGCAATCGGCGCAGGTCAAGCTCAACATGCAGCTTCCCGCCGAGTCGAACGCCGCGCGCGATCTCGGCGACATCGTGCTCGATGCGCTGGCGCGCAGCCCGCTCTTCCTCTCGGCCGCGCTGCCGCTGCGCATCCTGCCGCCGATGTTCAACCGCTACAGCGGCGGCCAGACCTTCGGCGTCCATGTCGACAACGCCATCCGCACCGTGCCGGGCTCAGCCGTGCGCATCCGCACCGATCTGTCGGCGACGCTCTTCCTCGCCGACCCGGAAAGCTACGAGGGCGGCGAGCTCGTGGTCGAGACGCTCTACGGCACCAACGCCGTCAAGCTGCCGGCCGGCCATCTCGTGCTCTATCCCGCGACCAGCCTGCATTGCGTCACGCCGGTGACGGCGGGCGAGCGCGTCGGCTGCTTCTTCTGGGTTCAGAGCATGATTCGCGACGAGGGAGCGCGCACCATGCTGTTCGACCTCGACCGGACGATCCAGGAGCTGCAGGCCGAGCGCGGGCTGGAAGACCCCCAGAGCGTGCGCCTGACCGGCATCTACCACAACCTGATCCGTCACTGGGCCGAGACCTGAGACCATGAAGGCATATGCAATCCGCTTCGCCGCATTGGCGACCCTGCTGCTGGCCGCCGGCCCCGCGCAGGCGCAGGCCCCCACCGTGCCGCATGATCTGTCCCCCTGGGGCATGTTCATGGCCGCCGACATCGTGGTGAAGACGGTGATGGTGGGGCTCGCTTTCGCCTCGGTCGTGACCTGGACGATCTGGCTCGCCAAATCACTGGAGCTTGCCGGCGCGCGCCGCCGGCTGCGGCAGGCAAGCCAGGCGCTGGCCGGCCAGACCAGCCTGAACGAGGCCGGCATGGCGCTGGGCAACAGCCACCGGCTGGGCAAGCTGATGGTCACCGCGGCGCAGGAGGAAATCCGGGTCTCGGCGCAGGCCTATGACAAGGACGGCATCAAGGAGCGCGTCGTCTCAAGGCTGAACCGGATCGAACTCGCGGCCGGGCGCGACATCGCGCGCGGCACGGGGTGGCTCGCCACCATCGGCTCGACCGCGCCCTTCGTCGGCCTGTTCGGCACCGTCTGGGGCATCATGAACTCCTTCATCGGCATCTCCAAGGCGCAGACCACCAATCTTGCCGTGGTCGCGCCCGGCATCGCCGAGGCGCTGCTGGCGACCGCGATCGGCCTCGTCGCCGCCATTCCCGCCGTGATCGTCTACAACCTGTTCAGCCGGGCGATCTCGGGCTATCGCGCCGAGGTCGGCGATGCGGCGGCCAGCGTGGCGCGGCTGGTCTCGCGCGATCTCGACAGGGCGCGCTCCGGCCTGCCGCGAGCGGCGGAGTAAGCCGATGGCCGGCGGCATCAACCAGGGCGGCGGATTTGGCGGCGACGATCTCGCGGAAAACAGCGAGATCAACGTCACGCCCTTCATCGACGTCATCCTGGTGCTGCTGATCATCTTCATGGTCGCGGCCCCGCTCTCGACGGTCGATGCGCCGGTCGAACTGCCGGTCTCGACGGCCAAGCCGCAGCCGCGCCCCGACAAGCCGGTCTTCCTGACGCTGAAGGCCGATCTCTCGATCCTGATCGGCGAGCAGCCGATCGCCGTCGAGCAGCTCGCCTCGGCTCTCGACGTGCAGACGAAGCTCGACCGCGAGCAGCGCATCTTCGTGCGCGCAGACCAGGCCGTGTCCTATGGCGAGGTGGTGCGCCTGATGAACGCGCTGCGGGCAGCCGGCTATCTCAAGATCGCGCTGGTCGGACTGGAGGGCGGCGCGGCTTCCCCGGTCGACGCCGCGCCGCGCCCGGCAGCGCCATGAGCGACTTCGCGCCCCTGCATGAGAGCGGCCGCTCGAACGGCCTCAGACTCGCCGTGGCGGCCTGCGTCATCGTCGGCCTGCATGTCGGCGGCGTCGCGCTGGCGCTGGTGACGGGCAAGCAGCCCGAGCAGTCGATGGAGGATGTCGGCGCGCCGATGGTGGTCGAGTTCGACGCCATGCCGGTCGCGCCCGAGGCCGAGCAGGCCGAAGCCACGCCGGCCGAGGACGCGCAGGCGGCGGCCGCCGCGCCCGAGGTCACCGAAAAGCTCTCGGCCAAGCAGGAAAACGACCTGCCCGCCGCCGAGGCCTCGCCCTACCAGGCACCGCCCGATCTCCAGCTTTCGCAGCAGAAAACCGACAAGAAGCAGGACGAGGCCGAGGACGGCCAACCGACGGAGGCGATGGACGCCCGCGAGCAGGAGGCCGCGCCGAGCCAGGCGGCCGCCGCCTCCGTCGCCGCCGCGCCGACGACCCTGGCTTTGGACGAGCGCGCCGCGGCCCCGGCCGAGGGCAGCGTCAGCGAGGCGCAGGTGCTGCCGCCTGGCTGGCAGAGGGCGGTGATGGCGCATCTGGGCCGTCACAAGCGCTATCCGGTCGAGGCGCGGATCAGGCATGTCGAGGGCGAGGTGCTGCTGCGCTTTACGATGGACCGCGCCGGCAAGGTCCGCAGCGCCAGCCTGACCAAGGGCTCAGGTGCGCCGATGCTCGACGCCGAGGCGCTGGCCATGCTGGTGCGGGCGCAACCGCTGCCGCCCTTGCCGACGCAGGTGCGCGGCGAACAGGTCGAGCTCGTGGTGCCGATCAACTACCGGCTGAAATGAGCGCGGCCCAACGACCGCCCAGGCTCGAGCGGATACCGCGCGAGATCGCCTGCGCCACCGATTACGAGGCGTTTGCGCAAGCGCGTCTCGACGACAATGCCTGGGCCTATCTGGCTGGCGCGGCCGGCGACGGCGTGACGCAAGCCGCCAACCGGGCCGCGTTCGAGGCGCTTTCGCTGCTGCCGAGGGTAATGCGCGGCAGCGCCGGGGCCTCGACGCGAATCTCGCTGCTGGGTCATGATCTCGCCCATCCGGTGCTGCTGGCCCCGCTCGCCTATCAGCGCCTGTTCCATCCCGACGGCGAGGCCGCGACCGCCATGGCCGCTTCGGCGGTCGATGCGCTGATGGTCGCGGCGACGCTGTCTAGCGTGCCGATGGAGACGATCGCGGCGCAGGCGCAAGGCGCGCCGCAATGGTTCCAGATCTATCTCCAGCCCGATCGCGGCATGACGCGCGCGCTCCTCCAGCGCGCCGAGGCGACGGGCTTTACCGGTATCGTTTTGACGGTCGATGCGCCGGTCAACGGCATCCGCAACGCCGAGCAGCGCGCAGGCTTCCACCTGCCACCCGATGTCATCGCGGCCAATCTCGCCGGCCTGCCGGCGCCGGCGCTGCCACGCGAGGGCCACCCGATCCTCGACATCGCCATGGCGCATGCGCCGACCTTCGCCGATCTGGCCTGGCTTGCGTCGCAGACGGCGCTGCCGGTGATCGTCAAGGGCGTACTGCATCCCGCCGACGCATGCGAGGCGCTGGCGCTGGGCGCGCAGGGCATCATCGTCTCCAACCATGGCGGGCGCACGCTCGATACGCTGGCGCCTGCGATCTCGGCCCTGCCCCGCATCGCCGACGCGGTGGGCGGCGACGCGCCGCTGCTGCTCGATGGCGGCATCAGGCGCGGCACCGACGTGCTGAAAGCGCTCGCGCTGGGCGCGCGCGCCGTGCTGGTCGGACGGCCCTACGCCATGGCGCTGGCGGCGGCGGGACCGCTCGGCGTGGCGCATTGCATCAAGCTGATCGTCGAGGAACTGGCGGTTGCGATGGCGCTGACCGGGACACGGTCCTTGACCAGGATCGACAGCGACCTGATCTGGCGCGGATAGGCCGGACCAGCTGCCTCAGAGCGCCGCCGCCGTCCGAACCGGACCGGTATCCGGGCAGGCCGACAGGAAATGGTGCGCGATCTCAGCGCGTGGTGCGATCCATGCCGCGCCGGAGCCCGCGACATGAGCGAGAATTCGGTCGAGCGCCGCCATCCGGCCAGGCCGGCCGATCATGCGCAGATGCAGGCCCACCGAGAGCATTTTTGGCGCGCGCGCGCCTTCCTTCGCCAGCCAGTCGAAGGCGCCGATCACATAATCCGCGAAATCGTCGCCGCTGAAGCGGTTGGTGTGGAAGAAGTGCATGTCGTTGGTGTCGAAGGCGTAAGGCATCACGAGATGCCGCCGCCCCGAGACCGTGACGCGATAGGGCAGATCATCGTTATAGGCGTCGCTGTCATAGAGAAAGCCGCCCTCCTCGACCAGCAGCCGGCGCGTATTCGGCGAGGTCGCCGAGCGCGTGTGCCAGCCGACAGGACGCTGCCCGGTGGTCTCCGCGATGGCGGCGACGGTACGGGCGATCGCCGCGCGCTCCTCGGCCTCAGCCATGCCGGCATGGCTCTGCCAGCGCCAGCCATGGGCCGAGACCTCGTGGCCGCGCGCGACGGCGTCGCGCGCCAGTTCCGGATTGCGCAGCACGGCGAGCCCGCAGGCGCTGACCGTCGTCTTGACGCCATGGGCGTCGAGCGCGTCCATCACCCGCCACCAGCCGGCCCGCGTGCCGTATTCGAAATGGCTCTCGATGCAGGGGTCGGGACCGTCGAGCCGGTGATCGACCTCGTAGATGGCCTCGTTGCGGCCGTCGCCTCCCGACACCGTGAACTCCGCGCCCTCCTCGAAATTGACCACGAAGGAGACGGCGACCTTCGCGCCGCCCGGCCATTGGGGATGGGGAGGGGTATCGCGATAGCCGGCGAAATCGCGGTGCGGCGGGGTCGGGTCGGTCTCGCTGCTCATGGCGTCAGGTCGTCGGCTTTCGTCGGCTCAGGCTCGGCCAGAGGCTTTGAGGATGCGCATATGTCCCCGCCTTCCGCCAAGCAAATCCCATGCTTCAGCCGAGATCGACCTCGTCGACAGGGCGCAGCACGCCAGCGTGGAAGAGCAGCGGCTGGTGCGCCCGCGAGCGGATGTAAACCACCTCGCCGACGAGGATCATGTGGTCGCCGCCGTCATGGCGCGCCCAGACCCGGCATTCCAGCAGCGGCTCGACGCCCGCCAGCACCGGCGCGCCGGTGACGCCCGGGTGATGATCGAGCCCGGCGAATTTGTCGTCGATCCGGCTGGCGAAGCGCATCGCCAAGTCGCGCTGGTCGGCGCCGAGAAAATGCACCGCAAAGGCATCGGCGGCGACAAACGCAGCAAAACTCGGCGTCGCCCTCGCCACGCTCCAGAGCACGAGCGGCGGATCGAGCGAGACCGAGGCAAAGGAATTCGCCGTCATGCCGACAGGCCTGTCCGCCCCCGCCGCCGTGACGATGGTGACACCGGTCGGAAACTGGCCGAGCGCTTCGCGGAAGGCGGCGGCGGTCGGACGCCTGGCCGGTCTGGGCTGGGGTGGTTTGGCTTGCGGCATGCTTCTGGCGGTCTTGGCCTGCGGAGATACGCGGGCGCTGGCGGCTGCGTCTCATAGACGAATCGGGGCTCGCATCATAGCAAGCTCTTGCGGCCTCGCGGTCGCAGGACGGCGTCGCGGATGACGCGACGGAGCCAGCGTTTTCGATGCACAGCCCTTTCGCGCCAGCACCGGTCCCGATCGGCACAGCGCAACAGCACGCCACCCGCGTCGCCTTCTTCATCGCAGGCTTTGCGATCGCGGCCTGGGCGCCGCTGGTCCCCTTCGTGCAGGCGCGGCTCGGGCTGGATGCGCGGGGCCTGGGCCTCATGCTGCTCTGCCTCGGGCTGGGTTCGATGCTGGCGATGCCTCTGGCGGGCGCGCTGACGGCGCGGTTCGGCTGCCGGCAGGTGCTGGCCGCCTCGACGCTGGTCGCCTGCCTCGCCTTCCCGTTTCTGGTGGTCGTCGAGAACCATCTCGCACTGGCGCTGGCGCTCTTCGTCTTCGGCGCGGGCATCGGCTGCCTCGACTGCGCCATCAACATCCAGGCGATCATCGTCGAGCGGGCGGCGGGGCGGCCGATCATGTCGGGCTTCCACGGGCTGTTCAGCGTCGGCGGCATCGCCGGCGCCGGCGGCGTCAGCCTGATGCTGCTGTTCGGTGCGACACCGCTGCTGGCCGCACTGATCGTCGTCGCCCTCATCCTGCTCGCGCTGGCCCTCAGCATGCGCCATTATCTCGGCGAGGGCGGGCAGAGCTCGCAGAGCGGCTTCGCCTGGCCGCGCGGCGTCGTGCTGCTGATCGGCGCGCTCTGCTTCGTGCTGTTCCTCGCCGAGGGCGCGCTGCTCGACTGGAGCGCCGTCTTCCTGACCAGCGTGCGTGGGGTCGATCCGGCGCAGGCCGGCTTCGGCTATGCCGCCTTCGCAGCCGCGATGACGCTCGGCCGGCTTTTCGGCGATCGCGTCGTCGGCTATGTCGGCGCCGGCCGCATCATCGTGCTCGGCAGCCTGATCGCCGGCGTCGGCTTCCTGCTGGCGACGCTGCTGGGCGACTGGCGGCTGGTGCTCTGCGCCTATGCCCTCGTCGGCCTCGGCTGCTCCAATGTCGTGCCGGTGCTGTACTCGGCGACGGGCCGCCAACGCGTCATGCCCGAAAGCCAGGCCGTCTCGGCGGTGACGACATTGGGCTATTCGGGAATCCTGCTCGGGCCGGCGGCGATCGGGTTTGCCGCCCAGGCGACGAGCCTGCCGGTTGCTTTCGGCGGCATCGCGATGCTGCTCGCTCTGGCGGCTCTGGCCGGCTCGCGACTGCGCGCATAGCTGCAGGCGAGGCCGTTCGTGCGAAGTCCGCGGTCAAGAAGAAAATTCTCCAGCGCGACCGCAGACGAGACCATTATCGCTTCCTGCCGACCACAACCTGCGCGCGATTGAAATTATCCTCTCCCAACCGCCATGTGTGCGGTGCAACAGGGCCTGCGCGGATCGCCGTGGCGGCCCGGTTGCGCCGGGTCTCCGCCTGCGCTGAACTCAGGTCTCCCGCCAGCTAGGCTTACGAAAAGGCGCGCCATGCCGCTCAAGCATATTCTCGGTCTCGACCATGTCGTCGTCACGGTGCGCGATCTCGATGCGGCGGCGCGCCAGTGGCGGGAACTGGGCTTCACCGTTTCCCCCCGCGGCACGCATTCTCCGCATCTGGGCACCGGCAACTACACGATCATGTTCGGGGAGGATTACCTCGAACTGCTCGGCGTGCTGACGCCGACCGACCAGAACAAGGCGACGCGCGACTACCTCGCCAAGCGCGAGGGGCTGGAGCGCGCCGCCTTCACCACCGACGATGCGGCAGCGGGCGCGGACGAACTCAAGGCGCAGGGCCTTAGTCCCCTCGGCCCGGTGCATTTCGGCCGGCCGGTCGATCTGCCCGGCGGCGGCACGGGCGAGGCGAAGTTCAACGTCTTCCGCTGGCCGCTCGACCAGAACCCGGGCGGCATGCGGATTTTCGCCTGCCAGCACCTGACCCGCGAGACGGTCTGGATTCCGGAACTCCAAAGCCACGCCAACGGCGCGGCCCGGATCATCCGCGTCGAGGTTCTGGCGGCCGATCCGCAGGCTGCAGCGGCGCACCTCTCCAACCTGATCGAAGAGCCGATGCGTCAGGATGGGGATGGCTGGCTCGTGCCGTCCGGCGGGCGGCGCGCGGACTTCCTGTTCTACGATGCGGCCGGCTTCGCGGCGCGCTACCCGGACGCGGTGCGCGAAGGCGGAGACAGCGAAGGCGCGGCGGCTGTCGTGCTGGCGACGAGCGACATCGCCGGGGCGAAGGCCGCGCTCGACGGTAAGGCAGTTGCCCATGGCACGGCGCTGAGCGTGCCGGCCAGCGCCGCCAACGGCGTCGTTCTCAGTTTTCTGCCGCTCTGACGGATATGCCTTCCTGAAAAGCCTGCCGCCGCCGATTTGGGCAAGGCCCTTGTTTACGCAATCGCCGCCGTGACGCATCGTCAGATGCGTCCCTCGCCCGCCAGGAGACCGACCATGCAGATGACCCGCCGCGCCGCACTTCTGACCAGCGCCACTATTGCCGCCAACGTGCTCGATCCGACGCGCGCCTTCGCTCAAGGCTCGCCGCGCAAGGGCGGCGTCTTCAGCGTCCATTATGGGGCCGAGCAACGCCAGCTCAACCCGAGCCTGCAGGCCTCGACGGGCGTCTACATCATCGGCGGCAAGATCCAGGAACAGCTCGTCGATCTCGACGCGGCGGGCAAGCCGGTCGGCGTGCTGGCCGAGAGCTGGGAGGCCGCGCCCGACGGCAAGACCATCACCTTCAGGCTGCGCAAAGGCGTGACCTGGCATGACGGCAAGGATTTCACCTCGGCGGACGTGCAGTTCACCGCCATGGAGATGTGGAAGAAGATCCTCAACTACGGCACGACGCTGCAGCTCTTCCTCACCGCCGTCGATACGCCCGACCCGCTGACGGCGGTGTTCCGCTACGAGCGTCCGATGCCGCTCAACCTCTTGCTGCGGGCGCTGCCCGACCTCGGCTACATCTCGCCGCGCCATCTCTACGAGGGCAAGGGCGACATCCGTCAGAACCCGCTGAACCTCGCGCCCGTCGGCACCGGCCCGTTCAAATTCGTGCAGTACGAGCGCGGCCAGTTCGTCATCGCCGACCGCAACGCCAATTACTGGCGCGAGAACGCGCCTTATCTCGACCGCATCGTCTGGCGCGTCGTGACCGACCGCGCGGCAGCCGCCGCCCAGATGGAAGCGGGGCAAATCCACTACAGCCCGTTCTCGGGGCTGACGATCTCGGATTCGGCGCGCCTCGCCAAGGACCCGAAGTTCATCGTCTCGACCAAGGGCAACGAGGGCAACGCCCGCACCAACACGGTCGAATTCAACTTCCGTCGCAAGGAGCTGGCCGACATCAGGGTGCGCCGCGCCATCGCGCATGCGCTCGACATCCCCTTCTTCATCGAGAATTTTCTGGGCGATTTCGCCAAGCGCGGCACCGGCCCGGTGCCGTTGGTCTCGAGCGATTTCTACCCGGCCGACAACGGCCCGCAATATCCGTTCGACAAGGCGCTTTCGGCCAAGCTGCTCGACGAGGCCGGCTTCAAGGCCGGCGCCGGCGGGACGCGCTTCAGCCTGCGGCTCCTGCCGGCCCCCTGGGGCGAGGACATCTCGCTCTTCGCCACCTTCATCCAGCAGTCGCTGGCCGATGTCGGCATCAGGATCGAGATCGTCCGCAACGATGGCGGCGGCTTCCTGAAGCAGGTCTATGACGAGCACGCCTTCGACCTCGCCACGGGCTGGCACCAGTACCGCAACGACCCGGCCGTATCGACCACGGTCTGGTACCGCTCGGGCCAGCCCAAGGGCGCGCCCTGGACCAACCAGTGGGGCTGGACCGACGCAGGCATCGACAAGATCATCGACGACGCGGCGACCGAGGTCGACCTCGTCAAGCGCAAGGCGCTCTATGGCGAGTTCGTGCGCGGCGTGAACACCGAGTTGCCGATCTGGACGCCGATCGAGCAGATTTTTCTGACCGCGATCAGCGCCAAGGCGCGCAACCACTCCAACACGCCGCGCTGGGGCTCGAGCTCGTGGCACGATCTGTGGCTGGCGGAGTGAGACGCGTTCCCTGCCTCTCCGCCCTCATCCTGAGGAGGCCGCGTATGCGGCCGTCTCGAAGCATGCTCCAGATGTCTCCCGTGCTGGCTGAAGCGTCCTTCGAGACGCGATCCTGCGGATCGCTCCTCAGGATGAGGGTTGAGGGTGCGCCAAAACAATCCATGACTGCGCGGTTCCCTGCCCACATATTACCTGCTTCGCCACCATGCGCGTCCTGAGCCTCGCAGGGCGGCGGCTGGCCGCCTCGATCCCGACGCTGGTTCTGATCCTGATCGGCATCTTCCTGCTGCTCCAGCTCGCGCCGGGCGACACGGTCGATGCGATGATGGCGCAGATGGGCGGCGGCGATGCGGCCACCGCCAAGCAGCTTCGCGAGTTCTACGGGCTCGACCTCTCGGTCTGGGCCCAGCTCGGCAATTATCTCTGGCGGCTGGTGCGGTTCGATCTCGGCTTCTCGGCGATCTACGGCAAGCCGGTCTCGACCGTGATCGCCGAGCGGCTGCCGGCGACGATCCTGCTGATGACGGCTTCGCTCTCGCTCGCCTTCTTCTTCGGGCTGCTGCTCGGCGTGGCCGCCGCGCGGCGGGTCAACCGCTGGCAGGATACGCTGATCTCGACGCTCGGCCTCGTCTTCTACGCCATGCCGACCTTCTGGTTCGGGCTGATGGCGATCGTCGTCTTCGCGATCTACCTGCAATGGCTGCCGGCCGGCGGCTTCGAGGACATCACGGTGGGGCTGACCGGCATCAGGCGCACGCTCGATATCGCGCGCCATCTGGTGCTGCCGGTGCTGACGCTCGGGCTGTTCTACATGGCGATCTACCTCCGGATCATGCGCGGCTCGATGCTGGAGGTGCTCAACCTCGACTTCGTCCGCACCGCCCGCGCCAAGGGGCTCGACGAGACGAAAATCATCTCGCGCCATGTGCTGCGCAACGCGCTCCTGCCGATGGTGACGCTGATCGGGCTGCAGGCCGGCACGATGCTGGGCGGCTCCGTCGTGGTCGAGAGCGTGTTCTCGCTGCCGGGCCTTGGGCGGCTGGCTTATGAATCGGTCGTCCAGCGCGACCTCAACACGCTGCTCGGCATCGTCTTCGTCTCGGCGCTGCTGGTGATCGCGGTGAATTTCATCGTCGACCTGCTTTACGCAAGGCTCGACCCCCGCATCACCACGGGGACCTGAGATGGCCTCGTTCCTGAAGCTGTATTTCCGCAGCCCGCCGGCCGTGATCGGCCTCGTGCTGCTGCTGCTCGTGCTTGCGGCTGCGCTGAGCGCCGGCTGGTTCTATCCGCGCGATCCGCTGGCGCTGGCCGGCCGGCCGCTGATCTGGCCCTTTGCGAATCCGCGCTTCCTGCTCGGCACCGACAATTCCGGCCGCGATATCGCGGCCCAGATCGTCCATGGCGCGCGCATCTCGCTGCTGATCGGCGTGGTCGCCACCACGATCTCGATCATGATCGGCATCACCGTCGGGGCGCTCGCCGGCTACTATGGCGACTGGGTGGACACCGCGCTGATGCGCGTCACCGAGGCCTTCCAGACGCTGCCGAACTTCCTGCTTCTGCTGGTGCTGGTCGCGGTCTTCGGCTCGACCATCACCACGGTGACGATCGCGATCGGCATCGTCTCCTGGCCGGCCTCGGCGCGGTTGACACGGGCCGAGTTCCTCTCGCTGCGCAACCGCGAATTCGTCCAGGCGGGGCGGACGCTCGGCCTCAAGGACATGAAGCTGATCTTCGGAGAGATCCTGCCCAACGCGCTGCCGCCGGTGATCGTCTATGCCAGCGTCGTGATGGCGATCGCGATCCTGCTGGAAAGCGCGCTCGCCTTCCTCAAGCTGTCAGATCCCAACGTCGCCTCCTGGGGCAATCTGATCGGGGCCGGCCGCGACGTGCTGCGGGTGCAATGGTATGTCTCGGCCATTCCGGGCGTCGCGATCCTGATCACGGTGCTCGCCGTTTCGCTCGTAGGCCAAGGCCTGAACGACGCGCTCAATCCGCGGCTGAAGGGCCGCTCATGAACGCTGTGCTCACGCTCGAATCGGTCAGCGTCAGCCTGCCGAAAGGGGCCGACCGCCCGCATGCGATGAGCGAGGTCTCGTTGACCGTCGCCGCCAACGAGATCCTCTGCGTCGTCGGCGAGTCGGGCTCGGGCAAGTCGATGACCGCCAACGCGATCATGCGGCTCTTGCCCGAGGGCGTCGCGATCGATGGCGGGCGCATCCTGTTCGAGGGGCGCGATCTCGCCACGGTCGGCGAAGCGGCGATGCGCAAGGTCAGGGGCGCCGGCATCGCCATGATCTTCCAGGAGCCAATGACGGCGCTGAACCCGCTGCGCACCATCGGCGACCAGATCGGCGAGATGTTCTCGATCCACACCGATCTGGGCAAGGCGGAGATCAAGGCGCGCGTGCTGGCGCTGCTGGAGGAGGTCCGTATCCCGGACCCGGCGCGCTCGGCAAAAGCCTATCCGCACGAACTCTCGGGCGGGCAGCGCCAGCGCGCCATGATCGCGATGGCGCTGGCGCTCGACCCCAAGGTGCTGATCGCGGACGAACCGACGACGGCGCTCGACGTGACGACGCAGGCGCAGATTCTGGCGCTGATCCGCGATATGCAGAAGCGCAAGGGCACGGCGGTGCTGTTCATCACCCATGATTTCGGCGTCGTCGCCGAAATCGCCGACCGCGTCGCGGTGATGAGCCAGGGCCGCGTCGTCGAGCAGGGGCCGGTCGGCGATGTGCTCGACAATCCGCAGCACGCCTATACGCGGCAACTCATCGCCGCCGTGCCGCCGCTCAAGGCGCCGCCGCCGCGCGCTCTGTCGGACGAGCCGATCATGACGATCGACCATGTCTCGAAGACCTATCGCACCGGCGGGTTTCTGGGTCGCGGCCAGCGCGTGACGCATGCCGTGAAGGACGTCTCGCTCGTCCTGCCCAAGGGCGGCACGCTCGGTATCGTCGGCGAGTCGGGCTCGGGCAAATCGACGCTGGCGCGCTGCCTCGTCAGGCTGATCGACCCCGACAGCGGCGAGATCAGGCTGAACGGGCGCGATCTCGCGAGCCTCAGCCGCGAGGAGATGCGCGCCGAGACGAGGCACATCCAGATGGTATTCCAGGACCCGTTCGCCTCGCTCAACCCGCGCCGCAAGGCCGGCGAACTGGTGGCGCAGGGGCCGATCGTGCATGGCATGCCGCGCAACCAGGCGCTCGCCAAGGCCAGGGAACTCTTCGCGCTCGTCGGGCTCGATCCGGCATCGACGCAGCGCTATCCGCATGAATTCTCCGGCGGCCAGCGCCAGCGCATCGGGCTGGCGCGGGCGCTCGCGCTCGAACCCGCCGTGCTTGTCGCCGACGAGCCGGTCTCGGCGCTCGACGTCTCGGTGCAGGCGCAGGTGCTCAAGCTACTGGCCGAACTGCGCCAGAGGCTGGGGCTGTCGATCGTCTTCATCACCCATGACCTGCGCGTCGCGGCGCAGGTCTGCGACCTCGTCGCGGTGATGAAGAACGGCGAGGTCGTCGAGGCCGGGCCGATCGGCGCGGTGTTCAGCGCGCCGGGCCACGCCTATACGAAGGCGCTGCTCAACTCGATTCCGGGGCGGGATTTCGGGTTGAGGCCGGCCTCGGTCAGCGCATAATCACTATCATTTGAAGCAAAACCACGCCGTCATCCCTGTACAAGCCGCGTAGCGGCGCAGCTCCGGGATGACGGGAGTGTTTACGGGCGAAATCACCGGCTTCTGGCCTTACACCGCCAGCGCCATGCCGTCCTTGCGGTGGTCGGAGGCGCCGTACATCACGCCGCGCTCGCGATCGAGCTGGACCGCCTGACAGCCGCCCAGTGGCGAATCGAGATACTGGATCGCGTGGCCGCGCGCCGCCAGATCGTCGGCGACGTCCTTCGGGATCGTCGTCTCAAGCTGCAGCACGCCGTCGACCGCAAAGCTGCGGGGTAAGTCCGAGGCCTGCTGCAGGTCGAGCCCACGATCGACGAGGCCTGAGAGGAACTGCGCGTGACCGGTCGCCTGATACTGCCCGCCCATGACGCCGAATGCGATCACCGGCTTGCCGCCCTGCTCGATCAGGCCGGGGATGATGGTGTGCATCGGCCGCTTCCCCGGCGCGATGGCGTTGGGGTGACCCTCGATCAGGCGGAAGCCCGTGCCGCGGTTCTGCAGCAGCACGCCCGATTTCGGCGCGTAGATGCCGCTGCCGAAAGCATGGAACAGCGAGTTGATGAAGGAGACCATGTTGCCGTCGCGATCGACGACGCAAAGATAGACCGTGTCGCGATGTACAGGCATGTCGAAGGCTGAGGCCGCGCTCGCCTGCGTCAGGCTGATTTTGTCACGCAGGCGCGAAACCATGCCGTCCGACAGCAGCGCCTCGACATCGAGCGGGCTGAAGGCGGGATCGGCGACCAGCGTGTCGCGCTGGCGGTAGGCCGCCTTGCTCGCCTCGGCCAGCAGATGGATGCGGTCGGCCTCGCTTAAGCTCGCATCGGAGAGGTCGAAGCCCGACAGGATGCGCGCGATCAGCAGCGCAGCCACACCCTGCCCGTTCGGCGGACATTCGACGAGGCGATGGCCGCGATAATCGGTCCCGATCGGATCGCCATAGTCGGATTGCGTCTTCGCCAGATCCTCGGGCTCCATCAGCCCGCCCAGCGCCTGCAGCGTCGCGGCGATCTCGTCTGCGACCGCGCCCTCATAGAAGGCGCTGCGGCCCTCTTTCGCGACACGGCGTAGCGTTGCGCCCAAGGAGGGATGCGTCATCCTCGCGCCGACGGTCGGGGCGACGCCGCCGGGCATGTAGACGGGCGCGCCCGCGCCCTGCCTGAGAATGCGCGCGCCGTTGCGGCCCCAGTCGAAGGCGACGCGCGGGGTCACCACGAAACCCTCTTCGGCGGCGCGGATGGCGGGCTGGAGCACTTCGTCCAGCCCTTTCCGGCCATGATCGGCCGAGAGCCGGCACCAGGCGTCGATCGCGCCCGGCACGGTGACGGCATGGGGCGATTCGAGCCCGATCGTCTCCAACCCCTGCGCCTTGAACCAGCCAAGCTCGGCTTTCGCCGGGGCGCGGCCCGAGCCGTTGATGGCGACGGGCTTGCCCGATGCCGGCGCATAGAGCGCAAAACAGTCGCCGCCGATGCCGGTCATCAGCGGATCGACGACGCATTGCACGGCGACCGCCGCGATGGCCGCGTCGATCGCGTTGCCGCCCGCGCGCAGGATATCGACGGCGGCCAGCGTCGCGGCGGGATGCGAGGTCGCCGCGATGCCGCGGTCGCCCACCGTAAGCGAGCGCCCCGGCGCCATGTAGTCGCGTGATCCCCAGGCCATGTCCATCTCCCGAATGCGATGGTCCCATGTGGCACAAACTTCGGGCGGCGTCATGCCGGCGGGCCGGGTGGCGATCTTGCGAGGACCGCATGCACATCCCGGCCATGTCCTTTGCCGGTTGCGCACTGCGCTCATCGCGCCTACCTTCCCACCCGTTCCGAGGGGTGCTCGCAAGGGCTGAGATGGCGATATGCCGAACCCGTCGAACCTGATCCGGGTCATACCGGCGGAGGGACTGGAACGCGGCTTGCGATCTCGTATCGCACCGCAGACAGCGACGAACCGCTTCGACGCCGGATCTCCTGAACCTTGGACCAAGGAGGAGATCCCATGAACGCCCACACGAAAACGCCGAAGAACGGCGTCAAGGCCGCCCCCCAAAGCGTCACCACCGGCCCGATCATCGGCTCGCGCAAGATCTATGTGCCGACGCCGGAGGACGCCTCGATCAGGGTGCCGTTCCGCGAGGTGATGCTCACCACCGACTCCGAGCCGGCCGTCCGGATCTACGATCCGTCGGGGCCCTTCACCGAAACCGACGTCCAGATCGACCTGAACCAAGGCCTGCCGCAGATCCGCCGCGCCTGGCTCGAGGAACGCGGCTTCGACACGGTCCCCGGCCGCGCCGTCACCGACGCCGACAACGGCAACATCTCGGCCGATGCGCTGGTGCCCGCCTGCCCGGCGGAGCGCCCGGTGCTGACGGCCAAGGACGGCCAGATGGCGACGCAGTTCGAATTCGCCCGGGCCGGCATCATCACGCCCGAGATGATCTATGTCGCGCATCGCGAGAACCTCGGCCGCGCCGCGATGCTGGAGGGCGCGAAGGAACGCCATGCCGATGGCGAGAGCTTTGGCGCATCGGTGCCGGAGTTCGTCACGCCGGAATTCGTGCGCTCCGAGATCGCGCGCGGGCGGGCGATCATTCCCGCCAACATCAACCATCCCGAGCTGGAGCCGATGGCGATCGGCCGCAACTTCCTGGTCAAGATCAACGCCAATATCGGCAATTCCGCCGTGACCTCGGGCGCGGCTGAAGAAGTCGAAAAGCTGGTCTGGGCGATCCGCTGGGGCGCGGACACGGTGATGGACCTCTCGACGGGCCGCAACATCCACAACATCCGCTCCTGGATCCTGCGCAATTCGCCGGTTCCGATCGGCACCGTGCCGATCTACCAGGCGCTGGAGAAGGTCGGCGGCGATCCGATCAAGCTCGACTGGGAGGTGTTCAAGGACACGCTGATCGAGCAGGCCGAGCAGGGCGTCGACTACTTCACCATCCATGCCGGCGTGCGGCTGCCCTATGTGCCGCTGACGGCCTCGCGCGTCACCGGCATCGTCTCGCGCGGCGGTTCTATCATGGCGCGCTGGTGCCTGGCGCATCACAAGGAGAGCTTCCTCTACGAGCGCTTCGACGAGATCTGCGACCTGATGCGCAAATACGACGTCTCGTTCTCGCTCGGCGACGGGCTGCGTCCGGGCTCGATCGCCGACGCCAACGACCGGGCCCAGTTCGCCGAGCTGGAGACGCTGGGCGAGCTCACCAAGGTCGCCTGGGATCGCGGCTGCCAGGTCATGATCGAAGGCCCCGGCCATGTGCCGATGCACAAGATCAAGGAGAACATGGACAAGCAGCTGCGCGAATGCGGCGAGGCCCCGTTCTATACGCTCGGACCGCTGACGACCGACATCGCACCGGGCTACGACCACATCACCTCGGGTATAGGCGCGGCCATGATCGGCTGGTTCGGCTGCTCGATGCTCTGCTACGTCACGCCCAAGGAGCATCTCGGCCTACCCAACCGCGACGACGTCAAGACCGGCGTCATCACCTACCGGATCGCAGCCCACGCCGCCGATCTCGCCAAGGGGCACCCGGCAGCGAAGTTGCGCGACGATGCGGTCAGCCGCGCGCGCTTCGACTTCCGCTGGGAGGACCAGTTCAACCTGGCGCTCGATCCCGATACGGCACGCGCCTATCACGACGAGACCCTGCCCAAGGACGTCCACAAGGTCGCGCATTTCTGCTCGATGTGCGGCCCGAAATTCTGCTCGATGAAGATCACGCAGGATCTGCGCGCCGAGGTGCTGGCGATGGGCGACAATGAGCGCGCCGCGCTGGAAGGCATGGCGGCCAAGTCGAAGGAGTTCCTCGACAAGGGCGCGCAGCTTTACCTGCCGGCGGCCGAATGAGCATAACGATGGCTATGGGCCGCCTCGACGCGGCCAGCGTCGCAGGCGTCCTGGCGCGCGTGGCGGCGGTCCGCCCGCGCGTGCAATGCCTGACCAACACGGTGGCGCAGAACCTCACGGCCAACATGCTGCTGGCCTTCGGCGCGATTCCGTCCATGGCGATCCATGTCGACGAGGTCGCGGCGATGGCCGAGGGGGCCGGCGCGATCCTGATCAATATCGGCACGATCAACGCCGAGAGCGAGCTCGCGATCCCGAAGCTGCTGGAGGTCGCGCGCGACAGGGGCAAACCGCTGGTCTTCGACCCGGTCTTCGTCGAACTCTCGCCGTTGCGCCAGCATGTGGCGCGCGAGGTGCTGCGGCTGAAGGACATCGTTGTACGCGGCAATGCGACCGAGATGGAGGCGATCGCGCCTGCGATCACAGCCGCGTCGGAGCGCAACCTGACGCTGGTCACCACCGGCAAGGTCGATCGCATCAGCGGCACGGGCGGTGCGTTCTCGGTCGCGCACGGACACAAGCTGATGACGAAGGTCACCGGCGTCGGCTGTGCGGCTGGCGCGCTGATCGCCGCCTGCTGCGCGGTGGAGAGCAATTTCTCCATCGCCTCGGCTGCCGCGCTGACCGCCTATGGCGTCGCCGGCGAGATTGCCGCCGAGCGCTGCCGGGGGCCGGGGTCGTTCGAGTGGGAGTTGATCGACGCAGTGGCCGCGATGGACGAGCCGACATTACGCGCGAGGATGGCGTCATGACCCTCGACATCCTGCTCTACGGCATCGTCGATCCGCAGATCGCGCGCGGGCGTTCGCTCGCCGATCTCGCAGCGGCGGCGGCCAAGGGCGGCGCGACGCTGATCCAGTACCGCGCCAAGGACGCCTCGACCCGCGAGATGGTGCGCGAGGCGAAGGCGATCCATGAAGCGCTTTCCGGCACGGGCGTGCCGCTACTGATCAACGACCGCATCGACGTCGCGCTTGCAGCCGGCGCGGAGGGCGTCCATCTCGGCGCCGACGATATGGCGCTTGCCGATGCGCGCCGCCTGCTCGGCGAAGCCGCGATCATCGGCGCGACGCTGAAGCACGCAGGCGAACTGCCCTATCTCGCTTCGGTTCGCATCGACTATGCCTGCATCGGCGGCGTCTTCGCCACGCAGCACAAGGACAATGCCGACGCAGCCCTCGGGCTCGACGGCTATCGCAGCCTGCGCAAGGCGGCGCGCGCCGCGCTGGGCGAGTTGCCGATCAGCGCTATCGCCGGCATCACAGCGCAGAATGCAGCGTCCGTCATGGCGGCCGGCGCGGACGGCATCGCCGTCATCGGGGCGATGTTTGGCGGCGACGACGTCGAGGGCGCGACGCAGAAGCTGAGGGCCGTTCTCAAGCGCTAGGCTGCCATGGCGTTCAGGCTGCCGAGACCTTTCGGGGCCGTCCGCCTTTGCGGCCATTCTCGCGGGCGGCGTCTGCCTTTGCAGCAGAACGAGCCCGACCGCCCAGACCTCCAAGTTGCGAGGCCATCCATTGCCGCGAGCCGAATACGCCCTGCAGCAAGGCCGGCAGATACAGATCGACGTCGAGACGCGGCCAGGACAGGCCAAGGCCGGCGGGGCTGATCTCGATCTCGGCGAGGTCCTCTGGCGCAGCCTGAGCTAGGCCCTCGATCTGGCCGCTGGGCACAGCAAGCTGAACGCCATTATGCAGTTCGACGACCACCCTCGCAGTCCCGTGATCATAGCGGGCGGCGACGACATGTCCGGCCTCGCGCAACGCCGCAATGCGGGCTTCGGCCGCTTTCAGGTCCTTGTCAGTAACCGCCATGGCGACGTCTCCATTCTTCGCAGAGCCTTGAGAGATGCTCCGCAAGGCTGTCGATGATCCGGCTGATTTCGAAGCTCCTGAAGCCGAAGCTCTCCCGTAGTTCCGGCGGTCCGTTCGGACAGTTCAGAACGAAAACGGCCTCAACGCCCGCACCTTTGACATGGACATGAGCCGGCCGGTGATCGTTTGGATAGATCACGACACGATACCCGTCGAAGCGCAGGACCACAGCCACCGAGTTGAGCCTAGCAAAAACCCAAGCACTTGGGAACGGTATTCTACTGCGTCGGCGCGAGCGGCAGCGGCTTCTGCGGTGCGGGCTTCGACCTCGGCTTGGCGGCGGGCTTCGGCTCGCTGGTGATGCCGAGCCTGGCGCGGATCGAGGCTGCACGGGCCTCGGTGATGCGCGCACCGCAGAAGCCGATCTGGCCCTCGCGCTGGAATTCGCGGCAGATCAGCTCGCGCTCGGCCGAGAAACCCGCCTGCTCGCGCGCGATCGAACGCTGGTCGACGGCGTCGGCCTTGGCCGTCAGCACCCGATAGCCTTCGCGGACGGCGCGCTCGGCCGCGCCGCGCGCCGTCTCGATTTCCTTGGCGCGCGGCGGCAGCGTGCGCGAATCCGGGCCCCACAGCCCGCGCGGGTCGATGCGGCACAGCGCAGCTTCGACGAGACAGGGCTGCGTCGGCTCGACGACAAGGAACGCGCCGTCCAGCACGTCGAAGACGATCGGGCAGGCGGCAGCCTCGACCTTGTAGCGCGGCACGCCGGCCGGGCGGCCCTGCGGAGTCACGGGCACGGGCGTCTCGCCGAAGGAGACCGCGCAGGGTTCGGTCAAATTCTCGGACTGGAAGCCCTGCACGTTGAGCTTGAGGCCGTGGCCGATCGCGGTCTTCTCGAAGGTCGCCTCGCCGAGCCCGCCATTGCGCCGCAGCGGACGGCCGAGGATCGCCTCCTCGCCCGCGACCTTGATCGCCGGCATGGAGGGCGGACGCGGCGTCGCCGGGCCGGCGGCTGCTCCAGGCGGCGCGCTCTGCTGCGCCCCGGCGGGATTGAAGGGCTGGGCGCCCGGCAGTTGCAGCGGCTGGGCCTCGGCACGCATCGCCGGGCCGGCGAAGGCCAGCACGGCAAGGCAGAGGGCCAGGCAGATCTCGTGGCGCAGCGGGTGTTTCAAGATGCGACCCTGAGGACGGGGTTGGCCCCCTTGCATGAAATGTCGTCACGCCGCGCGCAAGGGCACAGACGCAACACAACATCAGGAATGCACCAGACGCCGCTAGGCGCCGTGACGAACCTTCGGGCCGATTCTTAATCGGCTTGAATGTCTTGCAAGGGGGGGAACCCCCTCCCTATATACGCCGCCAAGAGGCGGTTTCAGGACCGCTCGACGTGGAATGCCGGTTCTGCTCGCCGCGATCGTGGGTGCGGACCGGTCCATGGGCCGGAAGGTGGCGTTTCGCGCCAGTTGCCGGCGATCTGCTCAACTTAAAGGGATCCCCTCCATGGGTAAAGTTATCGGTATCGACCTCGGTACGACCAATTCCTGCGTTGCGGTGATGGAAGGCTCGACGCCCAAGGTCATCGAGAATTCGGAAGGCGCGCGCACCACGCCCTCCATCGTCGCCATCACGGATGACGGCGAGCGCCTCGTCGGCCAGCCGGCCAAGCGCCAGGCCGTGACCAACCCCGAGCGCACCTTCTTTGCGATCAAGCGCCTGATCGGCCGGACTTTCGCCGATCCGATGACGCAGAAGGACATGAATCTCGTCCCCTACAAGATCAAGAAGTCCTCGGGCGGCGACGCCTGGGTCGAGGCCGACGGCACCGATTATTCGCCCTCGCAGATCTCCGCCTTCACGCTGACCAAGATGAAGGAGACGGCCGAAGCCTATCTCGGCCAGAAGGTCGATCAGGCCGTGATCACGGTTCCGGCCTATTTCAACGACGCCCAGCGTCAGGCCACCAAGGACGCTGGCCGCATCGCCGGCCTCGAAGTGCTGCGCATCATCAACGAGCCGACTGCAGCGGCCCTCGCCTATGGCCTCGACAAGAAGCAGGCCGGCATCATCGCGGTCTACGACCTCGGCGGCGGCACCTTCGACGTCTCGATCCTCGAGATCGGCGACGGCGTCTTCGAGGTGAAGTCGACCAATGGCGACACATTCCTCGGCGGCGAGGATTTCGACATGCGCCTCGTCGAATATCTCGCCGACGAGTTCAAGCGCGAGCAGGGCATCGACCTGAAGAAGGACAAGCTCGCCCTGCAGCGGCTGAAGGAAGCCGCCGAGAAGGCCAAGATCGAGCTTTCGACAACGGCCCAGACCGAGATCAACCTGCCCTACATCACGGCGGACGCATCGGGGCCGAAGCACCTCGCGATCAAGCTCTCGCGCGCCAAGTTCGAGAGCCTGGTCGACGATCTCGTCCAGCGCACCATCGAGCCCTGCAAGAAGGCGCTCAAGGATGCCGGCCTGTCGGCCGGGCAGATCGACGAGGTCGTCCTCGTCGGCGGCATGACCCGCATGCCCAAAGTGCAGGAAGTGGTTAAGCAGTTCTTCGGCAAGGAGCCGCATAAGGGCGTCAACCCTGATGAAGTGGTCGCCATCGGCGCCGCGATCCAGGCCGGCGTGCTGCAGGGCGACGTCAAGGACGTGCTGCTGCTCGACGTGACCCCGCTCTCGCTTGGCATCGAGACGCTGGGCGGCGTGTTCACGCGGCTGATCGACCGCAACACCACGATCCCGACCAAGAAGAGTCAGGTCTTCTCCACGGCGGAAGACAACCAGCAGGCGGTGACGATCCGGGTCTTCCAGGGCGAGCGCGAGATGGCCGCCGACAACAAGGCGCTCGGCCAGTTCGACCTGATGGGCATTCCCCCGTCGCCGCGCGGCATGCCGCAGATCGAGGTGACCTTCGATATCGACGCCAACGGCATCGTCTCGGTGACGGCGAAGGACAAGGCCACCAACAAGGAGCAGCAGATTCGTATCCAGGCCTCTGGCGGTCTGTCGGAGGCCGACATCCAGAAGATGGTCAAGGACGCCGAGGCCAACGCCACGGAAGACAAGAAGCGCCGCGAGGTCGTCGAGGCCAAGAACCAGGGCGAGAGCCTCGTCCACTCGACCGAGAAGTCGCTGAAGGAGTATGGCGACAAGGTCTCCGAGGCCGACAAGGCCGCGATCGAGACCGCGCTCGACGCGTTGAAGGCAGCTTTGGCCGAGGATAATGCCGAGACGATCACGGCCCGGACCACCGATGTGATGCAGGCCTCGATGAAGCTCGGCGAGGCGATGTATGCCGCCAGCCAGGCGGAGGCGCCCACAGCCGAGGGCGGCGAGCAGCCGGCGGAGGCCAAGAAGGACGACGTCATCGACGCCGACTTCAAGGACGTCAGCGACGACAAGAAAAAGAGCGCCTGAGGGCGCTCAGCCAGAACCGACGACGTCATGGCCGGGCTTGACCCGGCCATTGCGTTACGGGATGGCGTCTTCAGGATAAGATTCTCGTTCTCCCGCCGGAGATCGCCGGGTCCAGCCGGCGACGACGCGGGACGGGCGACAAGGGCTGCTGTTTCATGTCCAAGCGCGACTATTATGAAATCCTCGGCGTCGCCAAGACGGCCAGCGATGCGGAGCTGAAAAGCGCTTTCCGCAAGCTCGCCATGGGCTGCCATCCTGACCGACACCCCGGCGACAAGGCGGCCGAGGCCAAGTTCAAGGAGTTGAACGAAGCCTATCAGGTGCTCTCCGACGCACAAAAGCGCCCGGCTTACGACCGCTACGGCCACCAGGCCTTCGAGCAGGGCGGCGGCCAGCAGGGCCCGGAATTCTCCGACTTCATGTCGGACATCTTCGACTCGTTCTTCGGCGATGCGCGCGGGCGCGGCGGGCCGCGCGCCGCCAACGGGCGCGAGCGCGGAGCCGATCTGCGCTACAATCTCGAGATCGGGCTGGAAGAAGCCTACGCCGGCAAGAGCGCCTCGATCCGCGTGCCGACCTCGGTCGCCTGCGAGGCCTGCACGGGCTCGGGCGCGAAACCCGGCTCGAGATCGCGCACCTGCCCGACCTGCGGCGGCCATGGCCGGGTCCGCGCGAACCAGGGCTTCTTCTCGATCGAGCGGACCTGCCCGAGTTGCAACGGGCGCGGCGAGATCATCGACGATCCGTGCAAGAACTGCTCTGGCGCGGGCCGCGTCACCCGCGAGCGCACGCTGTCGGTGACGATCCCCGCCGGCGTTGAGGACGGCACGCGCATCAGGCTGGCGGGCGAGGGCGAAGCGGGGCTGCGCGGCGGGCCGGCCGGCGACCTCTACATCTTCCTCTCGATCAAGCCGCACGCGATCTTCCAGCGCGACGGGGCCGATCTGTTCTGCCGCGTGCCGCTCGGACTGACTTCGGCTGCGCTCGGTGGCGAGATCGAAGTGCCGACGCTGACCGGCGAGCAGGCGAGGGTGAAGATCCCCGAGGGCACGCAGACCGGCAAGCAGTTCCGCCTCAAGGGCAAGGGCATGAGCGTGCTGCGCTCGCGCGAGTTCGGCGACCTCTACATCCAGGTGCTGATCGAGACGCCGCAGAAGCTGACCGCCCGCCAGCGCGAATTGCTGCTGGAATTCGAGCGCGAGAGCTCGCACTCGACCCACCCGGAATCGGCCGGCTTCTTCGGCCGGGTCAAGGACTTTCTGGGCGGGCTAGGCGGGGCGGCTTAGGAGCCGGCGACGATCTCGTCGGAGACCAGCCTGCCTGCGACGAAGCGCAGCCGCCTCATTCTTTCGGGCGGCTCGAAGACCGTGTCGAAAATCGATGCAGCCTCGATGTCGAGGTCGATCTCCCCTGTGAACCAGTCGATTCTTACCGGCCCGTTCTGGTCGTGCAGATGCGCGAGCGTCACCTGCGTGTAATGGCCCCGCTTGTCGCAAGGGATGTCGTGCTCGTCGCGCCGATAGGCCGTGGCCTCGACAGCGGAGAGAAAAAGCATGCCCTCAGTGACGCTCCAATACGAGACCACGCCTGAGCGATTGGCGGAGTCGATCCCGACGAACTCGTAGCGGTCTTCCCGATCGTCGCCCGGCGCGAACAGCCATGGCGTCCTTATCATGGCATGGCTTTCGCCATCGATGTCGAGCCTGTTGGGAACCTGCTTCGTCATGATGATGTCTTAGTGCATCATGGCCGATCGCCGAAAGCGCCACGACAAAAAAAGCGGGCCGCCTGTCGGCGACCCGCTTCTTGATCGAAGCTCTGACCGAAATCAGGCCTTGTCGATCACCTTCTTGACGGCGTCCTTGCCCTTGCCGACCATCTGCTGGGCCTCGCCCTTGCGCTCCTGCGCGATGCCTTCGGCCTCGAGACCGGGCTTGTTCATGGCCTTGCCGGCGGCCTGCTTGACGTTGCCGGCGGCTTCGTTCGCCAGACCCTTGGCCTTGTCCATCGTGCTGCCCATCGTCGTGGTCCTTTCGTTGAATTTCGCACAGCCCCAGCGGCTGTTGCGTGAATAACGACGCTTGTTGCGGAAGGTTCCCATATGATTTTCGACAGAAAGACGGCGTCTGGAAGCAGCCGCTCCCCGTGCTATCCTCGCCATTTGAAGAATGACGGCGGCGTCGGCTGGATGGGCGAGGAATAGCGATGCTGGTCGCGGCGGGACTGATCGATCTCGGCTTCGCCGTGTTTCATGCCGCCTTCTGGCGGCTCTTCGGCTGGCCGGAGCGACTGCGGGCCTCAGGCGGACTCAATGCCGCGATCACGCAGGCGCTGAACGCGATGCTCGGCTTCGTCTTCCTCGCCTATGGCGCGGCGCTGCTCTTGGAAGCGCGAACAGGTGCGCCGGCGATGACGCTGCCACTCGTCGGCGGGCTGTTCTGGCTGCTCAGGCTGGCGCTTCAGTTCCTCTGGTTCGACATGAAGCCGCTCGCCTCGCGTGTGATCACGGCCGTTTTTGCTCTCGCCGCTCTGGTTCACCTGTTGGCGGCGCTGGCCTGAGACTGGCCATCGCGCGTCATCTCGGGCAAACCCGCCCGATGCCGAAGCCCTCCGAATCAGACGCCCGCGCGATCCTCAAATCCGTCTTCGGCTATGATGATTTCCGCCCCGGCCAGTGGGAGGTGATCGAGGCTGCGCTTGCCGGCCGCGACGTCTTCGCCGTGATGCCGACGGGCTCGGGCAAGTCGATGTGCTACCAGTTGCCGGCGCTGGTCGCGGGCGGCCTGACGCTGGTCGTCTCGCCGCTGATCGCGCTGATGCGAGACCAGGTCGGCCAGTTGACGCGGGCCGGCGTCGCGGCCGCCTCGCTGAACTCGATGAACAGCGAGAGCGAGGCAGCGGAGGCCTGGGAGAAGCTGAATTCAGGCGAGCTGCGGCTGCTCTTCGTCTCGCCCGAGCGGCTGGCCGGCGAGGGGCTCGTCTCGCGGCTGCGCCGGCTCGGCGTGACGCGGCTCGCCATAGACGAGGCGCATTGCGTCTCGCAATGGGGCCACGACTTCCGGCCCGAGTACCGCCTGCTGGCCAAGACGCGCGAGGCGCTGGGCGGCGTGCCGGTGACGGCGCTGACCGCGACCGCCGACCGGCAGACGCGCGAGGACATCGCCCAGCAGCTCTTTCCGCAGCCGCCGCATCTGGTGGTGCATTCCTTCGACCGGCCCAACCTCAAGCTCGCCTTTGCGCCAAAAGACCAGCCCAAGCGCCAGATCGCGGATTTCCTGACGCGGCATCGTGGCGGCTCAGGGATCGTCTACTGCTCCTCGCGCGGCCGCACCGAGCGGCTGGCCGAGGGATTGCGCGGGAAGGGCTGGAACGCCCTGCCCTACCATGCCGGCATGGAGCAGGGCGTGCGCAACCGCAATCAGGACGTCTTCCTGCAGGAGGACGGCGTCGTCGTCTGCGCCACGATCGCCTTCGGCATGGGCATCAACAAGCCCGATGTGCGCTTCGTCGTCCATGCCGACATGCCGGGCTCGATCGAGAGCTACTATCAGGAGATCGGGCGCGCCGGGCGCGACGGGTTGTCCGCCGACACGCTGACGCTCTACGGCATCGAGGACATGGCGCTGCGCCGCCGCCAGATCGACGAGAAGGCGATCGACGGCGAGCGGAGGCGGATCGAGCACAGGCGGCTCAACGCGATGATCGAGCTGTGCGAATCCGCGCTCTGCCGCAGGAGCGCGCTGCTCTCCTATTTCGGCGAGGAGACGCAAAGCTGCAAGCACGGCCAAGCTCTGTCAAGTAATTGGCCGCTCCGCTGCGACCTCTGCGGTGCGGATGCGCAACTCACCGACGCCACGCTCGATGCGCGCAAACTGCTTTCGGCCGTGGCGCGCTCGGGCCAGCGTTTCGGGGCGGCCCATCTCGCCGACATCCTGACCGGCACGGTGACGGAGGCGATCCGCCGCCAGAACCATGACGGGCTGAAGACCTTCGGCGTCGGCAAGGACAAACCAAAGAGCGCCTGGACCGCGCTGGCGCGAAAACTCTTCGCAGCAGGCGCGCTTGCGGAGGCCAGCGCAGAGCATGGCGGCTTCTGCCTGACGGAGAAGGGCGACGAGATCCTGCTCGGCCGGGAGGCGATTGCGCTGCGCGCCGACCCCTACGCCGACCGGCGGACGCGGCGCAGCGAGCGCGAGGCCGCCCGCGCCGACGGGCTCGACGAGGGCACGGCCGGGATGTTCGAGCATCTGCGCAGGCTGCGACTCCAGATCGCCCGCGAGGAGGGCGTCGCGGCCTACATCATCTTCACCGACCGGACCCTGATCGCGATGGCGCGCGAGCGGCCGATGGGGTTGGACGCGATGCGCGCGATCGAAGGCGTCGGCGAAAGGAAGCTTGCGCAGTATGGCGAGGCTTTCCTGGAGGCGATCGCGGAGTTTCAAGGGTAGCAGGCGTTGCCGCAAAGACGACTCACACCTTCATGTAGTCGTGGATTTTCCGCCCAAAGGGCAGGGTCAGGTCGGCGATGAAGTGGTGCGCGCCGAGCACCTTGCGCACCGGCAGGTCGGCGACCGGAGCGTTGACATGCGGGACCAGATGGAGCCGGCCCGGCCCGATCCAGGAGCCTTTCACCGTGATGTCGGTAAGGTTCAGCGCGACGAGCTGGCAGATTTCCGGCTCGCCGTCGACGTCGGGGATGATCTTCAGGTTGACCTGCGTCTTCGAGAGCATCGCGGTCGTCCTGACGCCGTTGCCCGCCAGGCTCTCATGCTTGTAGCCCATCGTGCCCATCGCGACCTGCTGGCCAGCATATTCGAGCGTGCCGGTCAGCGTGTCTTTGACCGTCTCGAGTCTGGGATGGGCGTATTTCTTGGGGAAGCCCCAGATCTCGCGCCCGGCCGAGATCGGCGGCTCGATATCGAGATACATCTGCGAGACGAAATTGACCTCCTCCTCGCCAAACAGGCAGGGGATGACGATGCCGGTCTCGGTATAGCTGCCGAAGCCCGAGGAATCGGGCATCTTGATCCATTCATAATGCACGACCGGCTGTGCGATCGGCATCAGCGGCTCGGGCAGATGATGGCGGATCAGCTCGGGATCGGTCTCGTAGCTGATGATCATGTATTCGCGGTCGATAAAGCGATACGGCCCGGCCGGGTAGCTCGGCCCCGCGAGCGGCATCGAGGGCAGATCGAGGATGTCCTTGCGGTTCATGGCTCTTCTCCCGTCACTGCGCGGTCCAGCCGCCGTCGATCGGCAGAATCACCCCGGTGATCGACTTCGCCGCGTCCGAGGCGAGGAACACCGCCAGGCCTGCGACCTCCTCGGAGGTGACGAACTGCTTTGTCGGCTGGGCGTGCAGCAGCACGTCGTTGATGACCTGTTCCCTGGTGAGCCCGCGCGCCGCCATGGTCTCGGGAATCTGCCTTTCGACCAAAGGCGTCCAGACATAGCCGGGGCAGATCGCGTTGACCGTCACGCCGAAGGTCGCGGCTTCCAGCGCCACCGTCTTGGTCAGGCCGGCGATGCCATGCTTGGCGGCGACATAGGCCGATTTGAACGGCGAGGCGACCAGCGCATGGGCCGAGGCCGTGTTGATGATGCGGCCGAACTGGCGCGCCTTCATGCCCGGTAGCGCGGCGCGGATCGAATGGAAGGCGGCCGAGAGGTTGATCGCGATGATTGCGTCCCATTTCTCGACCGGGAACTCCTCGATGGCGGAAACAAACTGGATGCCGGCGTTGTTGACCAGGATGTCGACAGAGCCGAACTCGCTCTCGGCCTGCTCGATCATGGCCGCGATCGCGCCGCCATGAGCCATGTCGGCCGGGCTGTAGCGGGCGATCACGCCGAAATCGGCCTCGATCCCGGCGCGCTCGGCCTCGATCTCGTCTGGCTTGCCGAAGCCGTTGATGACGATGTTGGCGCCCTGCTGCGCATAGGCGCGCGCGATGGCGAGCCCGATACCGGAGGTCGAGCCCGTGACGACGGCCGTCTTGCCTTGCAACATCCCGACATACTCCCGATCCGACACGCGGAGGACCCTGTTGCAGCAAGTGCTGAGCCAGCATGCTGACAAAGCGATGACCCTTGCCTGACATGGCGATGACGCATCGCAGCAAGAGATCGCGGCGTCATACGGGTGTCACCCGCAAACACGCAGGAATGAGCAGTTTCTTGCCGTTGTTTCGAGGAGCGCTGCAGCATGAACGCGTCTATGGGCCTCGATCTCGCGGAAAGCCGCTATCTCGGCTGGCGTCCCGAACGCTGCGACCGGGTCGCGCTCGTGCTCCAGGGCGGCGGGGCGCTCGGCGCCTATCAGGCCGGCGTCTACCAGGCGCTGCACGAGGCCGATATTGAGCCTGACTGGGTCTCGGGCGTCTCTATCGGCGCGATCAACTCGGCGATCATCGCCGGCAATCCGCGCGAGCGCCGGCTGGAGCGGCTGGAGACGTTCTGGAACCGCATCACCGACCGCAAGGTCTGGTGGTTCACCCCCGAGGGCGACGTGTTCCGCCAGGCCCGCAACGCGACCTCTTCGTTTCTGACCACGATCCTCGGCCAGCCCGGCTTCTTCGAGCCGCGCCGCAGCAGCGCTTGGGTCGCGCCCGCCGGCGCGCCCGATGCGACGAGCTTCTACGACACCTCGCCCCTGCGCGAGACGCTGCTGGAGCTGGTCGATTTCGACCTGATCAACGGCCGCGCCGTGCATTTCTCCGTCGGCGCGGTCAATGCGCTGTCGGGCAATTTCGTCTATTTCGACAACACTTTAGAAGCGATCACGCCCGAGCACGTCATGGCGTCGGGCGCGCTGCCGCCGGCCTTCCCGACCGTGCAGATCGGCACCGAGCATTACTGGGACGGCGGCATCGTCTCCAACACGCCGCTCCAGCACCTGCTCAACCAGGAGGACACGCTGAATTCGCTGATCTTCCAGGTCGACCTGTTCTCCTCGCGCGGCCCGATGCCGCGCACGATGCAGGACGTGATGGGCCGGCACAAGGACATCATGTACTCCTCGCGCACGCGCTACACGACCGACCTGTTCCAGCAATTGCAGGGCTGGAAGAAGCAGGCGCACAAGGCGCTGACGCATATTCCAGACGCCAGCCTGAGCGAGGAGGACCGGGCCTTGCGCGACGAACTGGCGCTGATCCCGGAGCACACAATCCTGCAGCTGATCTACCAGCAGAAATCCTATGAGAGCCACGCCAAGGACCACGAGTTCTCGCGCACCTCGATGAAGGAGCACTGGCATTCGGGCTACGAGGACACGCGCCAGACGCTGACCCGCAAGGACTGGCTGGTGATCCCGCCGGACGGCGCCGGCATCGTCACCCATGACGTTCATCGGGATTTCGAGCGGCGCTGACGGCGCATCTCCGAAGGCGGGCTGCTCCGAAAACGCACGGCCTCGCGCACGCACGCGCATACGCGTGAAAAAGCCGCACTGAACGTCTATATTCGTGATACGAATCAAGACGATCGCGGCTGCATGCGCGCCCGCCGAAGGACCCCGACATGAACGATGCTGCCCGCGACCTTGAAGACGCCGCCTATGGCGCCGATTCCATCAAGGTTCTCAAAGGCCTGGACGCGGTGCGCAAGCGGCCGGGCATGTATATCGGCGACACGGACGACGGCTCGGGCCTCCACCACATGGTCTATGAGGTGGTCGACAATGCCATCGACGAGGCGCTCGCCGGGCATGCCGACCTCGTCACCGTGACGCTGAACGCGGAAGGGTCGGTCACCGTGACCGACAACGGGCGCGGCATCCCCACCAATATCCACACCGAAGAGGGCATCTCGGCAGCAGAGGTCATCATGACCCAGCTCCATGCCGGCGGAAAATTCGACCAGAACTCCTACAAGGTCTCGGGCGGTTTGCACGGCGTCGGCGTCTCCGTCGTCAACGCGCTCTCGGTCTCGCTGAAGCTGCGCATCTGGCGCGGCGGCAACGAGCATTTCATGGAGTTCCGCCATGGCGACGCGATCGCGCCTTTGGCGATCGTCGGGCCGGCCGGCGACAAGCGCGGCACGGAAGTGACCTTCACTCCGAGCCAGGAAACCTTCACGATGATCGAGTTCGACTACAAGACGCTCGAACACCGCCTGCGCGAACTCGCCTTCCTGAATTCGGGCGTCCGCATCGTCCTGACCGACGCCCGCCATGCCGAGGTGGTGCGCGAGGAGCTGATGTATGAGGGCGGCGTCGAGGCCTTCGTGCGCTATCTCGACCGCGCCAAGAGCCCGATCATCAGCCAGCCGCTGATGCTGACCAACGAGAAGGACGGCATCACAGTCGATGTCTCGCTGTGGTGGAACGATTCGTACCACGAGAACGTGCTCTGCTTCACCAACAACATCCCGCAGCGCGACGGCGGCACGCATCTCGCCGGCTTCCGCGCCGCGCTGACGCGCCAGATTACCGGCTATGCCGAAAGCTCGGGCATCCTGAAGAAGGAGAAGGTCACGCTCACCGGCGACGATTGCCGCGAGGGCCTGACCGCGATCGTCTCGGTCAAGGTTCCCGATCCGAAGTTCTCCTCGCAGACCAAGGACAAGCTGGTCTCGTCCGAGGTCCGTCCCGTCGTCGAGAACGTCGTCAACCAGGCGCTGGCGACCTGGCTGGAGGAGCACCCGCCCGAGGCCAAGCTGATCGTCGGCAAGGTGGCGGAAGCCGCCGCCGCCCGCGAGGCCGCCCGCAAGGCGCGCGACCTGACGCGGCGCAAGGGCGCGCTCGACATCGCCTCGCTGCCGGGCAAGCTCGCCGACTGCCAGGAGCGCGACCCGGCCAAATCAGAACTCTTCATCGTCGAGGGCGATTCCGCCGGCGGCTCTGCCAAGCAGGGCCGCGCCCGCGAGTACCAGGCCGTCTTGCCCCTCCGGGGCAAGATTCTCAACGTCGAGCGGGCGCGTTTCGACAAGATGCTCTCCTCGGAACAGGTCGGCACGCTGATCACGGCGCTGGGCGCCGGCATCGGCCGCGAGGAGTTCAACATCGAGAAGCTGCGCTACCACAAGATCATCATCATGACCGACGCGGACGTGGACGGTTCCCACATTCGCACGCTGCTGCTGACCTTCTTCTACCGGCAGATGCCGGAGGTGATCGAGCGCGGGCATCTCTTCATCGCCCAGCCGCCGCTCTACAAGGCGGCGCGCGGCAAGAGCCATGTCTACCTCAAGGACGAGCGCGCGCTCGAAGACTACCTCGTCGAGACCGCGCTGGACGGCGCGGTGTTGAAAACGAGCGACGGCTCCGAGCGCGGCGGCGCCGATCTGCGCGTGCTGATCGAGGAGGCGCGCGGCGTCCGCCACACGCTTTCGCAGCTGCATTCGCGCTATGACCGCCGTGTCGTCGAGCAGATGGCGATCGCCGGTGCGCTGCATCCGCTCGCCAGCGACAGCGATGCGGACGCCGCCGCCAAGGCCAACGCCGTGGCGGCGCGGCTCGACGCGATCTCCGACGATCTGGAGCGCGGCTGGGAAGGCCGGATCGCGGATGGCGGCTTCCTGTTCTCGCGCATGGTGCGCGGCGTCAAGCAGGTCGCAGGCCTCGATTCCGGACTGCTGGCCAGCGCCGAGGCACGCAAGCTCGATGCGGCGGCGACCTCCCTGCAGGAGGCCTATTCCAAACCTGGCGTGCTGAGCCGCAAGGGTGACGACCACATCGTCAACGGACCGACCGATCTGTTCGAGGCGGTCTCCGCCATCGGCAAGAAGGGCGTCTCGCTGCAGCGCTACAAGGGGCTGGGCGAGATGAACCCCGACCAGCTCTGGGAGACGACGCTCGACCGCGACGCCCGCTCGCTGCTGCGGGTCCGCAACGACCAGAACGACGAGGCCGACGACCTCTTCGTCAAGCTGATGGGCGACGTCGTCGAGCCGCGCCGCGAGTTCATCCAGAGCAACGCGCTGAACGCGACGGTCGATACGTAAGGGGCGAGGGTTCGACTGCGACGGGCCGAGTGCGTGTTGCGGTCGGGCCGCATCAAAGGCATCATCAAGCTTGTTGGTGATGCAGGAGCAGAGCGTGTCAGAGCGTGCCCTTCGCCGCTGGACCGTCGAGGAGTTCTTTGCCTGGCAGAAGCGCCAGGAGGAGCGCTACGAACTCGTCGATGGCTTTCCCGTGCAGATGATGGTCGGCGTCCGGAATGTTCATAACGTCATCGTGGTCAATGTCGTGGCGTCGCTGCATTCCCAATTGCGTGGCAAGGATTGCCGCCCGTTCACAGGCGAAAGCAGCATCGAATCGTTCTCCGGCCAGATCCGCCGGCCCGACACAGGCGTCGATTGCGGCAAGCCCGATCCAAATGCTTACAAGGCCGCGCTGCCTCGCCTTGTCGTTGAGGTGCTCTCGCCCAGCACGCGCTACCTCGATCTCGTCGTAAAGCTGGAAGAGTACAAGCAGGTCGGCAGCCTGCTATACCTGCTCTATATCGATCCCGATCAGACCGATGCCATCCTCTGGTCGCGGCCAGAGGGAGGGGAGTGGCGGCAACAACGCTCCATATCGCTCGATGAGGTTCTTGCTATGCCTGCGATAGGCATCAGGCTCGCCATGTCCGATATCTATGAGCGCGTGACGCTGTCGCCACGCGCCGTCGAATAGTTCTCACCCTCCGAACACCGACCACCCCGTCGCCTCGGCCAGCCGCTCCAGCGCCTGCGTTCCGAGCATCGAGTTGCCGTTGGCGTTGAGCCCCGGCGACCAGACCGCGATCGAGGCCTTGCCCGGCGCGATGGCGAGGATGCCGCCGCCGACGCCGGATTTTCCCGGCAAACCGACCTTGAAGGCGAAGTCGCCCGAAGCGTCGTAATGGCCGCAGGTCAGCATCAGCGCATTGATGCGGCGCGCCCGCTGGGCGGAGATCACGCGGGCGCCGCCGGGCTCCTGCAACCCGCCATGCATCAGATAGCGCCCGGCCATGGCGAGCTGCCGGCAGTTCATGGCGATGGCGCATTGGTGGAAATAGACGCCGAGCGTCAGCTCCGGCGCGTGCTGGATGTTGCCGAATGCCTTCATGTAGTTGGCCAGCGCGACGTTGCGGAAGCCGGTCTGCTGCTCGGCGCGGGCGACATGCTCGTCTATCGTGATCGTGTCGTCATCGGCGAGATAGCGCACGAAGCGCAGCAATTCGCCGATGGCGACGCGCGGCTCGTGGCCGGCGAGGTTGACGTCGGCGACGACGAGCGCACCTGCATTGATGAAGGGATTGCGGGGCAAGCCCTGCTCGCGCTCGAGTTGGACGATCGAATTGAAGGCTGTGCCCGAAGGCTCGCGGCCGACGCGCCGCCAGAGCGTGTCGCCGATCTTGCCCAGCGCTGCGTCAGCGCGAAGACCTTCGAGACGCTCTGGATCGAGAAGTGCTCGTCGGCATCGCCGGCCGCATGGACCGTCCCGTCGGCCAGGACGACGCAGAGCCCGAAGCGGCCGGGGTCGATCCGGGCGAGCGGCGGGATATAGGTCGCGACCTCGCCGCGCTCGGGCGCTGCGGCCATCGCATCGGCAATGTCGGCGACGAGCCGCGCAATGTCAGTCACCTTGCAAAGCTCCGCCGTCGCGATCAGGCGAAGAAGGACGGTCCTGCCATCGCCGGGTCAAGCAGGATGAAACAAAAAAGCGTCCGGCGCGAAGCCCGAGGCTCGAGCCGTCGGGAAATCCCGAACGGCCTATCGTATCGTTCTGAAAAACGACGCCAGGTCGGCAAGATGCGGGTCCCGGCCGTCAGTTGGCGCGGCGATAGACCCAGACGCGGGCCGGCGGGATGTTGCGCAGGACCCAGTCGGAGACGAAGGCCTTCAGCCCCGAGCCCTTGCGCGGCACCGGCGAGATCACCGAATAGGTGAACTGGATCAGCGGCGCGCCGTCGGCCAGCAGCGTGAAGGCGTCTTGGGCGAAGGCGCTGCGCATCGCGGGCGGCCGCGAGAACAGCGGCAGGCTGGAGACGACGGCGACCGCCTTGCCCTCGAGATGCCCGGCCAGCGTCGTCGACAGCGCATAGGCGTCGCCCTCGATCACCATGGCGCGGGGAAAGCGCTGGCGCAGCAAGGTGCAGAATTGCGGGCTGTACTCGACCAGGATCAGGCGCGCTTCGTCTATGCCGCGCTCGACCAGCGCCTCGGTGACCGGCCCGGTGCCGGGGCCGATCTCGATCACGGGACCGGCGATGTCAGGATCCACGAAGGACGCCATGCGGCGCGCCAGCGCCGGCCCCGAGGGCGTCACCGAGCCGGTGCGCATCGGAGCGTCGAGCCAGGAGCGGATGAAGCGGGCCTCGTCGCCGAGCTTGGTCTTCGCCTCGCCTGCCGCCTTGCTGACGCGCGTCTTGAGGCGGCCTGCGGTATGGCGGACCTCGTCCTCGACCTTGTAGCGCACGGCCGCGACCTTGAGCCTGACCTCGGCGACGCTGTCGACGAGGTCAGCCGCCGTGACGCGCACCTCGTCCTCGATGCGCACGGCCATGCTGGACTGGCCGATCCGCGCCGCGAGCGAGAGAGGGCGCGCGCGCCCCTGCCGGACAAGTTGAGACATCTGACCTCTGACGCCGCTGCGACGGGCAGCAACAATGACGGAAACATGACGTTACCGACCTGTCATATGGGGTCAAGACGCTTTCAGGTCCAGTACGTTCCTTCGCGAATGCCCGCCTGCACGTCAGATGAGCGGGCGCGGCCGGAATTCCTGCTCGAACAGCGAGGCCATGCGCGCCGTCAGCCGCGGATTGAGCAGCGTCAGCCGGCCGGCGGAGATCGAGAAAAGCCCCGACCGGCGCAGCCGCGACCAGGTCTTGCTGGTGTGGACGAGCGACAGGCCGAGCGCATCCGCCAGCTGCTGCTGCGACAGCGGAAAGGCGAAGCTGCCATCGACCACGAGGCCGAGCGCATCGGCGCGGCGATAGAGCGAGATCACCATGGCGGCGATGCGCTCGCTGGCGCTGCGCTGGCCGACCGAAGTCAGGTTCTCGTCGATCAGGCTCTCCTCACGCGAACCGAGCCAGGCGATCTCGTAGGACAGGCTCGGCATCCGCACGAACAGATCCCAGACGCGCTTGCGCGGAAACACGCAAAGCTCGACATCGGTCAGCGCCTCGATGCCGTGCTGGGCGGCGCTGAGCAGCGAGGCCTGCAAGCCCACAAGGTCTCCCGGCAGAAGGAAGTTCAGGATCTGGCGGCGACCATCGGGCAGCGACTTGTAGCGAAAGGCCCAGCCGGAGAAGAGCGTGTAGAGCTCGGCATCCTCCTGGCCGGGATGGATGATGTCGCCGCCGGCCTGCACCAGGCGATGATCGACCTTCATCGCCTGAATGAAGCGGACCTCGTCGTCCGGCTTATCCTTGAAGGCAGGCTTCAACCGCAGCGGGCAGGCCAGGCAAGGCACGCCGAGACGGCTCTCTTTCGCGCTCACCGCCATGCCTCGACGCCCTTCCCCCGAACCGCCCGGCAGATTGCCAGCGTTCCGGCATCGGGCTCAAGCTCAAATGACGTGGTGTCGAGCTTGTGCATTGCAACATTTTGCTGGCAGTCAGGGACCTTGCGAAGGAACCAACGGCGGCATTACGCGGTTCTCATCGCGCGTCTGACGCCGCCCGTCACGATACGCGCCGTCATGATCTCTGGAGCCCTGCGCGCATGACCGACCAGCCAAGCCTCCCGGCGCGCTCGCGAATGCGCCACTTCTTTGCGGTCGCACTGCCATTCTGGAGCGGGCCAACGCGCTGGCGGGCCTGGTTCCTGACGCTGACGGTGCTGGTCTTCGTCGCGGCGCAGATCGCGACCGCTGTGGGCGTCAATGCATGGAACCGGCTTTTCTTCGACGCGCTGGAGACGCGCAACGCCGCGACCGTCTGGAGCGTGGTCGCCTGGCTGCCGCTGCTCGTCGTGGTTTCGTCGCTGACGCTGTCGGCGCTGGTGATCAGCCGCATGTTGCTGCAGACGCGCTGGCGCGAATATCTGACCAAGCGGATGGCCGGCTGGTGGATCGCCGACCAGCGCTATTACCGGCTGCAGTTCATCGCCAGGGAACAGACCGCGCCCGAATTCCGCATCGCCGAGGACGTCCGGCTCGCGATCGAGCCGCTGGTCGAGTTTGCGATCGGCCTGATCAGCGCCTTTGTCACAGCGGTCACCTTCGCGGCGATCCTCTGGCATGTCGCGGGCTCGGCGACGTTCACGCTCGGCGGGATGGTGATCGTGATTCCAAGCTATATGGCGTTCGCGGCGATCCTCTACGCCGTCATCGCCTCGTTTGCGGCCTATTTCGCCGGTCGGCCGCTGGTCGGGCGAATTTCCGCCAAGAACGAGGCCGAGGCGCAGTTCAGGGCCGAGATGACGCGGCTGCGCGAGAATGCCGAGAGCATCGCCCTGATCCGGGGCGACGCCGACGAGCGCAGTTCCGTGGGCGAGAACTATGGCCGCGTCGTCGCGGCATGGCTCAGGGTCATCCGTCAGCAGGGCGTGATCGCGTTGGTGCTCAACACCAATGGCGCGCTCTTCCCGATCGTGCCGCTCCTTCTGATCGCGCCGAAATACCTGTCGGGCGAGGTGACTTTGGGCGCGGTGATGCAGGTGGTCGCCGCCTTCAGCGCCGTGCAGGCCGCATTGATCTGGTTCGTCGATAATTTCGTCAGGCTGGCGGAGTGGTTCGCCTCGGTCACCCGCGTCGACGAATTGCAGGAGGCGCTGGAAGCGCTCGATCTCGGCACGATCATGGAAGGCGACACCCGGATCCAGCTCGGCGAGAGCGAGGACGGCGCGATCCATCTGGAGAACCTCTCGATCGCCCACAGCAACGGCCGCGCCGTGATCACCGACGCCTCGACCGTGATCGGGCTCGGCGAGAAGGTGCTGATCGTCGGCGAGAGCGGCACCGGCAAGAGCACGCTGATCCGGGCGCTGGCGGGCTTGTGGCCATGGGGCTCGGGCTCGATCACCGTGCCGCGCGGCAAATCCATGGCCTTCGTGCCGCAGAAACCCTATCTGCCGATCGGTTCCCTGCGCACGGTGCTCCTCTATCCGGAAGCCGAGCTGCCGGTGTCCGACGAGGTCATCGTCGCCGCGCTGAAACGCTGCGGCCTCGGCTACATGGCCAAACGTCTCGACGAGACCGACGCCTGGGACCGGATCCTGTCGGGCGGCGAGCGGCAGCGTGTGGCGTTCGCTAGGCTGGTGATCCAGCGGCCCGACATCATCATCATGGATGAGGCGACCTCGGCGCTCGACGAGGACAGCCAGAATTCGCTGCTGGGCCTGCTGGAGGCGGAACTCGCGCATGCGACCGTGATCAGCGTCGGCCACCGGCCGGGCTTGGAGGAGTATCACGACCGCAAGATCACGCTGGAGAAGCGGCACGCCGGCGCGCATCTGACCTCGCGACGGCTGGGCAAGTCGCTCTGGCGCCTGTTCCGGATGAAGCAGGCCGCCAATGACGCGAAGAACTGAGCCACGCCTGGCTGGCTGGGAGCTTCAACAGCCGGGAACGGCCGGCGTTCACGAAACCGGCATTTTCAAGGCGGTCGCGTCCCGAAAGGGAACCTATGCGCGGCATCGACGTTAACTCCCTATGAAATCGGCCTTTGGCGGCCGGTCGCGGCGACGGGAGAGACAGATGTTGACCAACAGCCTTGCCCCCATCAAGCGCGCCTGCCTCTTTTTCGGCTTCATGGGCATCGCTGTCGCGACCCTGACCTTCGGCGCCGACTTCCAGGCCCCGGCCGACCAGAGTTCGACCACGGTCGAGCAGGCGAAGATCGAGCGCAACATCCCGACCGACACGCAGTTCGCCGCCGTGAACTCCGCCGAGCGCGCCGTGACCAGCGTCAAACGGGCCATCCCGAATTCGCAGCAGGCTCGCCTGGCCGTTTCATCCGATAGCATTCTGCGCTGAGAATTTTTTGGCTGCGCCGGGAACCGAACGCATATCCGGGCGTTCACCTCATAGCGCTCCCTCGCGCGACACTTCCAAAAGCCGCCTTCGGGCGGCTTGTTTTTTGGCCTGTCACACCGGCACGCCACATTGGCGGACACGATCCGTTTCCCGAGGACGACAATGTATCTGCGCATCCGCCATGCGACGACCTACAGCTATGCCGGCCCGGTCCAGTTCGGGCCACACCGGCTGATGCTGCGGCCGCGCGATTCCTTCGATCTGCGCGTCGTCGATACGGCGCTGACGATCTCGCCACAGGCGCGGCTACGCTGGATGCACGACGCCTATGGCAACTCCGTCGCGGTCGTGAATTTCGCAGGCGGCGCAGACAAGCTCGACATCGTCAGCGAACTGGTGATCCAGCGTTTCGGTTCGGCCCTGCCGCGCACCGAGATCGAGACGACGGGCGCGATCACCGGGGTCGTCTACAGCGAGGCGGAGCGCGCCGTGCTGCAGCCCTATCTCGACCTCGCCGCCGCCGACCCCGACGGGGTTCTCGACCAGTGGCTGGCGGATTTTCGCGCCCGAATCGGACAGGGTTCGGGGCATCTCCTGCGTGATCTGGCGCATGCGATCTACACCAACCTGAGCTACGCGCTGCGCTATGACGAGGGCACCCAGCATCCGGCCGACTCGATCAGACAGAGCGCCGGCTCCTGCCGCGACTATGCCTGGCTGTTCATCGAACTGGCGCGGCGGATGGGCTTCGCGGCACGGTTCGTCACCGGCTACATCCATGACCGCTCGCCGGATACGGCCGGTCTGGTGTCCTCGGTCGGCCTGACCCATGCCTGGGCCGACGTCTTCATTCCCGGCGATGGCTGGGTCGAATTCGACCCGACCAACGACCTCGTCGCCGACCGCCAGCTGCTGCGCGTCGCGGTGGCGCGCGTGCCCGAGGACGCCTCGCCGGTCTCGGGCAGCTTTGTGGGCCTGACCGGCTCGTTCCTGGGGCTTAGCGTCGGCGTCTCGATCGATATGATCGACGCGCCTGCCTGAAGCCGCCGTCTCAGCTCGCGACGCCGATGCGCCAGGCGCCGAGCGCACGCCCTTCCGGCTTGACGGTCTGCACCGCCTCGATCTGGGCGATCAGCCCGGCGAAGAGCTTCGGCGGCTCGCTCCGTGGCAGATCGCGGTCCGCCGTGATCTCGACCTCGATGCCGCCCTCGTCATGGCCGCGCGCCGCAACGGCGATGCTGACATTTGGCGTGTGCCGCAGCGCGCGCGAGACGACATCGACGATCAGGAAGCCGAGCGGGATGATGCGATCGACCGAAAGCACGGCCTGCGTGTCCAGCGTGCTCGAGATCCACTGTTCGCGACTGCGCAGCAGGTTCGAGATCATGGTGACGACATCGTCGAGGAAGAGATCGACGCGGACCGGCTGCATCTCGCCATCGGCCAGGGTGAAACGATAGGCGGCCGAGAGCACATGCACGCGGCACTCGGCGTCCGACAAGGCGAGCCTCGCCTCGCCGCGATAATCGCGCTTGGTCAGGCCGATATAGCTCTGAACCACCTGCAGGCTGTTCTTGACCCGGTGGTGCAGTTCGCGAACCAGGTAACGGTTGTCGTCGAGCGCGGTCTGGAGCTTGCGCTGGCGGACCTCCTGCTCGTCGACCATGCCGTTGAAGGCCTCGGCCACGCTGCGGATGTCGGAGGGCATGTCGTCGGCGACCACCGCACGCGCGCTGCTCAGTGTCGAGCGCGCCCTGGCAGCAGCCTCGATGCCGCGCAGCCAGCGCACGCAGTGCCGGTCGATCGCCCGGAGATAGACCAGGCAAAGCAAACCAAGCGTCAGCAGCGGCGCGATCAGCAGTGTCAGGAACTGGATATAGGCGGCCCGTTCCGGCGCGCCGTCGAAGCTGGCGATAACATAGAGGTCGGGATCGGCGACCATGCGCGCGACATAGGAGCGCGTTTCGCCGGAGCGGCTGGACGCCGACCATTGGACTTGTTCGTCGGGAATCCGCGTCTGCGACGGCAGCCATGATGCGTTCACCTCGCCTGCGCCGCGCGCGACGACGATGTTTCCCGAACGCGAGACGAGCGCGACGTTCATGCCTTCGCCGGCCGCCCCGAGATCGTAAACCTGGTCGAGCAAGACAGGATCGACCGCGAAAAGGCCGCCTGCGCCATTCGCGGCGCGCGCGCCGACGACCAGATAGGGGCGCCCACCGATTACCGACTGGCCATAGCGGACATCGGCGGTTTCCGATCCGCCCCAGGCCTTGATCGGCGGCCTCGTCTGGAGTTCCGCCGCAGCCCTGGCGAGATCGTCCGCGCCAACCCCCTCCACCTGCGACGCCGCGCAGGTTGCGCCGGGCACTGTCAGAAGCACCGCTTCGAAGCCCCTGATGCTGTCGAGCACGGCACGTGCCGTCGCTTCGCAATCCGCGGACAGGCCTTCGCCCTTGCTGATAGCGGCGCCGGAAGCCAGCAGGGTACGCAACGCGCCGCGATACCAGAGCCGGGTGCGCACGGCGAAATCATCGGCGGCGCGCGCCTGCGACAGGGCGATCGCCGCATTGACCGTGCGATAGGTGGTGAAGGCTGCGATCGCGGTCAGGCAGGCGATCGGCAGCGCGATCGCAACGAGAAGCGCCAGCAACCGACCCCTGACCGTTCTGAAGCGCGTCAGTCTCATCGTGTGGCCACGCGCATCAGATGTTGACGATCTCCGAGCCGGCGCGCTGCAACGCGGCTGCGCTTTGCCGATCGGGACCGAGGTCGTCGAGACCGCCGATCGAGAGCAACTCGGCGAGCTTGGTCCGCGCCCGGTTGACCCGGCTCTTGATCGTCCCGATGGCGACGCCGCAGATCTCGGCGGTCTCCTCATAGGACAGGCCGGTCGCGCCGACCATGATCAGCACCTCGCGCTGCTCCTCCGGGAGCTTGGCCAGCGCCTTGCGGAAATCGGCGAGGTCGAGATGGCTTTCCTGATTGCCGCGCACCGCGAGCCGCTCGGCATAGGTGCCCTCGCTGTCCTGCACCTCGCGCCCGCGCTTGCGATAGAGCGAGTAATAGGTGTTGCGCAGGATGGTGAAGAGCCAGGCGCGCAGGCTGGTGCCGGGCTCAAACTTCTCCGAATTGCCCCAGGCCTTGAGCAAGGTGTCCTGGACCAAATCGTCGGCAAGCTGCATCGAGCCCGAAAGCGACGCCGCGAATGCACGCAGGTTCGGGATCTCCTTGATCAGACCGTCCTTGAACTCAGTGGCGCTCATCGGCTGAGTCCCCGGCGGCGCGGCTTTCCTGCGCTTCGAGTTGCGCGAGCAGCACCAGAAACTTGTCGGGCACCGGCGCGTTGACGATGTCGTCGTAATGCGCCTTCAGCGAGCGCCCGATCGACTCCTGGACTTTCGGATCCAGGAAAATCTCGGCTTCATCCGGCCCCCCGGCCATATCAGCCATCCTCGTCTCGATATTACTCATCATCGCCCTCGCGCCCGAGGCGCGCCCGCTCTTCCAGCAGGTCGCACCAAAGATCATCTTCACCGCACACCGATGGGTGATCGCCCCATCCGGAGTCCAACGCTCACAAAGCATGCACGCATACGGCACAGGAACCGCCGGTTCCGGCAAAGGTTCCCACGAAAATGCAAAATAAATCGCTTGTCAGCGAGCCGCGCCCAGTGCTCTTTTCCGCGCACGTGACAAAGGACGGTTTTATGTCGATCGCCAAAGAAATTGCGCCTCATCTGCCATATTTGCGCCGGTTCGCACGCGCCCTCAGCGGCACGCAAGCTGGCGGAGACGCCTATGTCGTCGCCATGCTGGAAGCGCTGATCCTCGATCCGTCATCGTTTCCGCGCGATCTCAACCCGCGCGTCGGCCTCTACAACATCTTCCTGAAACTCTGGTCGTCGGTCGGTCTCAACATCGCACCCGGCGGTCAGGCCGAACTCGACCGCTCCTCGGCCGAGCGCAACCTCGAAGCGCTGACGCCCCGGCCGCGCCAAGCCTTCCTGTTGCGCACCGTCGAAGGCTTCTCGATCGAGGAGGTCGCGCAGATCATCGATGTCAGCCCCTCGGAAGCCGCCGGCCTCGTCCAGACCGCCGGTCAGGAGATCGCCGAACAGGTTGCGACCGACGTCCTGATCATCGAGGACGAGCCGATCATCGCGCTCGACATCGAGACCATGGTCGAGGAACTCGGCCACACCGTCACCGGCGTCGCCCGCACCCATCGCGAGGCGATGGCGCTCGTAGCCAAGAAGCGTCCCGGCCTCGTGCTGGCCGACATCCAGCTCGCCGACGGCAGCTCGGGCCTCGACGCCGTCAACGAGATCCTGGCCTCCATCGACGTGCCGGTGATCTTCATCACCGCCTATCCCGAGCGCCTGCTGACCGGCGACCGGCCTGAACCCGCCTTTCTGATCACCAAGCCGTTCCAGCCCGAGGCTGTGAAGGCCGCGATCAGCCAGGCGCTGTTCTTCGACCGTCGCGCTGGCCGCAAGGCCGCCTGACGAACGATCCGATTTGCTCGAAGGCCCGCGACGCATGCGCGTCGCGGGCCTTCGAGCGTGCGGGCGCGATCAGGGAACAATTACGCGTCAACCATGTTGGCCTCCGAGCCCGATATAGGGGCGCTAGGGATGGCTTACGGAGGAGCAACGCCGATGGTGATGACTTTCGTGGCGACCGTCGTCGCCGGCGCGTCGATAGCAACCGCCCTGTTCGGCGGCCTCGTGCCCAGCGACGTTTTGGCGGGCGAAGCGCTGTCGCTGGCTTTGGCCGCGACAGCCACCGCGGCGGTTGCCGGCGCATCCGCACTCGATGGCTGATTTGATGCCGAGCAGGCGTGACGCGTGAGGCCGTTCTGCCGCTGTCTTGCGGCCATGATGATCGCGATGCCGCTTCCCGCCGTCGCGCAGGGCGCACGTCCGGACGCCGTGAACGCTGCGCCCGCGCCATTACCACCGCGACGCCCGGCCAGCCTGCCGCGCAGCAGGCCTGTCGAACCACCGGCATCCGTCGCGCCTTCCGTGATCCAGCCGAAGACCGCGCCGGCCGAAGCGGCCAGACCCGGCGGCACGATCGAGAGCGCGATGCCGCCCCCCCCGGCTTCGTTGTCATGCACGGTCGGGCTCTCGGCGAGCCATGGCGACGGCATCTCGCCGATCGATCCGGCAAAGCTCCATGCCGGGCTGGAGACGGGCTGTCACGTCGATGAACCGGTTCTCGTGCGCAGACTGACGCTTCGTCAGGGCGAAGCATCGGAAACGCTCGTGCTCGACCCGCCCGCAACCATGGCCTGCGACCTTGCCGCAGCCCTGGCGCGGTGGGCGCAGACCGGATTGCAACCTTTGGCGAAGGGTCACTTCTCGCAGCGCATCACGCGACTGCGCGTCGGCGGCGGCCATGAGTGCCGGCGGCGCAACCGGTCGAAGACCGGCCCGCTCAGCGAACATGCGACCGGGCGCGCGCTCGACATCTTCGGCTTCGTACTGGAAGGCGAGCAGATCCCCGATGTCGGCAAACGCGCAAGCGGAGCCAAGCCTTCGCAAGACACCGCAGCGAACACGATCAGCGTCGAGCGGCCGGCGGGGCCACGGCAGCTCGCCTTCATCGAGGCTGTGAGACAATCGGCTTGCGGAGCCTTCATGACCGTACTTGGGCCAGGCTCCGATGCGGCCCATGCCAACCATCTGCATCTCGACATCCAGGCGCGCCGCTCCGGCGCGAGCCGGTTCTGCCAATGATATCGACGAAGCCGCTACGAGACGCGGACCTGATGCGCTGCCGCCATCGCGGGGCGCATGCGCTTACCGCCGGAGACCTCCCTACGGTCGGAGATCACGGTCAATGCCTCGGTCAGGTCGCAGCCAGCCGAAATCAACGCCTCCAGTTCCCAGAGCCGGGGCGCAACGCTTGCATGGTTGCCGCCCGACAGTGTCGCGGCCCAAAACTGATGCTGCATATGACGGTCTCGGCTGCGCGCAAGGAGCATTTTTTCGGCCATCCATCCGGTTTTGTGATCATCAACGCCACATATCCGGTCGGGTTCCAAGTTAGGACAGGAACTGTGGATCGATTGCGGCGTTTTCTGGAAACCACCGAGACAGGAGAATCGAGATGTCGAACCGGCCGACCCAAACTGGCGGCGCCAAGGCGAGCCTTCTCGCCAAGACAGGCCTTGCAGCGCTCTCTATCGCGGCGGTCGTTCTGGCATCCGGCGCCGCCAATGCGCAGTCGGATGCGCCGGCCGGCCGACTCAACTGCGCCGTCGGCAGCGCGATCGGCCTGGTGGTGACCTCGCAGCGTTCGATGGATTGCCGCTTCACGCCGCGGCGGGGACAGACGCAGCGCTATGTCGGCACGGTTCGCAGCTTCGGACTGGATCTGGGCTCGATCCGCGGCAGCGCAATGTCCTGGCGCGTCTATGGCCCCTACGCACGCGCGCCACTCGGCGCCCTCAACGGGCGTTACGCCGGCGCGAGCGCCGGAGCCTCCGTCGGGACCGGGGCGGCGGCGACGGCTCTGATCGGCGGCATCGACAACCAGGTCAGGCTCCAGCCGCTCTCGCTGCAATCCTCGCGGGGCATCAATGTGGCGCTCGGCGTGACCGGATTCGAGCTGACGCTCGCGCCGTCGCGGGGGCGGCGGTAACGCTCGCCAAGGCCGGAACGATCACGTTCCGCTAACCCTGTTTCTGCAGGTTGGATCGAATGCGAGGAAATCGCCGGCAGATTTAATGCAATTTCGGGAACCATCGGCAACGCTGTGACGTTACCCAGTTACATCACACCCGTCACAGTTGAGGAAAGGGAGGCTGATAGATGTCAAATATCCGCATCCTGATCGTGGAAGACGACCCGTTCATCGCGATGGACATCGAATCGGCCGTCGCCGAACAGTTCGGCGACAAGGCCGAACTGATCAGCGTCGAATCTGTCGAGGACGCCCGGCGCGCCGCATCGATGCGCCTGTCCTGCGCGCTGCTCGATATCGACGTCGTCGGCGGCAAGACCTTCGAGGTCGCCGAGAGGTTGCTCGCCAGCGGAACGCCCTTCGCTTTCGTATCCGGCTCGACCCCCAACGATGTGCCGCGTCCGCTGCGCGATGTCCGATTCCTGCGCAAGCCGTTCTCGACGCGCGATATCGCGAGCTTTGTGGCAAACGCCGTTCAGGCTGCCTGAGCGCGCTCAGTCCTCTTCGGGAACGTCACCGTTACCTTCGTGCCCGGCCGCTCCACGTGGCCGGGCACGAGCGCGTTTGAGGCCATGACGGCGCGCATGCTGCGGATCAGGCTGGCGATAACGGTCTGGCCCAGCCCCTTCGCGCCGGCCGTGGCAGGCATGCCGACGCCGTCATCCTCGACGGAGAGCGCCAGAGCGGGGACGCCATCGAGTTCGCAGGCGTCGAAGCGGACGACGATCCGGCCCACCATATCGCCGGGAAAGGCATGCTTGATCGCGTTTGTCACGAGTTCGTTGACGATTACCACATAGGAGATCGCGTCGCGGCCGGGCAGCCTGATGTCGTCCATCGCCAGCTCGATGTCGATCGGCCGGCCCTCGGTGGCCTTGCCGATCTCCTCGAGCAGATCCTCCATATAGGGGCGGGCGTCGATCTCGTCGGTCTCGATGTCGAGGCGCAGACGCCTCTGGCCGGCCGCGATCGCCTGGATTCGGGACTGCGCCTGCATCAGCGCGGCGGCAACGCCGGGCTCCTTGCTCTGGCGGCTCTGCACGTTCAGCAGCGCCGAGATCATGGCGAGGTTGTTGCCGACGCGGTGATTGACGTCCCGCAGCAACGCCTCGATCCGGAGGCGCTCGTTCTCCAGTTCCTGCGTGCGCTCGCCGACGATGCGTTCGAGCTGGGCGTTCGAGATGGCCAATGTGGCGCTGCGCCGCTGGCGCTGGCGCAACTGCGACCAGGCGGCGAAGGCCAGGCCCGCGAGCGCCACGACGATGCCGGCGCTGGCGAGCAGGCGGCGCTGTTCCTCGCTGCGGTTCAGCGCGACGAGGCGGAGATTCTCGGCGAGCTGGATGTCCTGGACCGTTTCACGCAGCGCATTCATCGTCACGGCGCCAAGGCCTTCGCCGACCTTGGCGATCGCCTGATTGCGCCTGCCGTCCCGCGTCATGGCGACCGTCACGTCGAGTTCCTGCAGCTTGCCGCGCGCCTCATTGCGCGCCTCGACGATCCGCCTGCGCTGCTCCGGATCGTCCGATGCGAGCCGCTCCAGCGCGTCGAGTTCCGGCATCGCCGCCGCGCGGCCGGAGGTGAAGGGTCCGAGATAGGCCGGATCGCCCGAGAGAAGATAGCCGCGCTGGCCGGTTTCGGCGTCGCGCATATGGCCGAGGAAGCGCTCCGCGCGCTCGCGAATCTCGATCGAATGGGACACTGCGCTCGCCGCATCGCGGGCGCGCGCATTGATCCAGACCGCCAGCAGGATGGCGATGCCAACGACGGCGATGGCGGTGATCGTGGAGGCGGCGGAGCGAAGCCTGGCGCCGAGAACCGGTATGCTGGGCAGAGCGAAGCGGCTGCGGGACCTGATCTGAGCGGACATGGCGACCGTGTTACAGGACGCAACCCACAATCCAAATGTAAAAAGACAGGCGCCGTCCCGTGTCGGACGACGCCTGCCGACATGTCGGATGGCGGCTGTCAGGCCTCGTCGCCGTCATCTCCGCCGCCGCTGAAGATCTGCTTGCCCAGCACGGCCGCAAGGACCACCGCCGCGCCCGCCAGCCCCGCCTTCCAGCCGAAACGCGAGCCCAGCAGCCTGGCGGCGACCGGGGCAGCGACCAGCGCAGTCTGCGCCATCGGACGCGCAGGCCGGCGTCGGTTCTTGACGTAAGCCGCGACGCCGAAGCTGATCAGACCCGCCGCGAACAAACCGCCCGCAATCCACAGGCTGGCGGCGACCGCGCCGTAGCGCAGCATCAGCACGGTATGGAGCGCAGCGAGCGCATAGCCGCCGGCGCACAGGACGAGGAAGGCACCGAAGCCGTAGAGCCCCAGCACCGTCAGGTTGCGCTTCACCACGCCGGAAATCTCCGAGGCTATGAAGGCTGCGATCCCCCCGAACATCACTTATCGCGCCGACAGGAAGCCGACGAACAGGCCGATCGCGGCGGCGACGCCCAGCGCGCGCAACGGCCGCTCGCGGATCTCATCCTCGATCAGCTTCTGCAGGTCGGTGGCCTGTTCGCGGGCGACCTCGACCAGCTTGTCGGTATCGACCCCGGCGGAGCGCAGCCTGCCGGAGACGGTGGCGGCCAGTTCCTCGGCCCCGCGCGTCAGGCTCGCCTCGATCTCGCCGGCTTCACGCTTGACGCTCCGCGCCGCCGTGCGGGCGGTCGATTTGGCCTTCGTCGCGACCTGCTCGGCTCCCGTCTCGATTTCGTCCCTGGCGCGCTTCGCAGCCGAGGCGGCCTGGCTCTTCGCGGAATCGGTGGTGGTGGCCATGTCGTTTCGTTCCTTGTCGTTCGTCTCGATGTCGGGGCGTGGATCTGGCGGAGGGCTGTCGCCCAAAACGCCGGCAATGCTCGGGTTGAACGCATCTGGCGGCTTGGCGGTTCCGCTTCCTCTGCCCTGCACGCCGTTCAGGCCGCCTTGGGAAGCGCCGGCTCGCTGGTCTCCTCTTCGAGCTGCGCCGCGCGATAGGCGACGAACTCCTCCCGAGCCACTATCGCGACCAGCAGGATCGGAGTCGAGAGCACCGCCCCGACCGGGCCCCAGAGCCAGAGCCAGAAGATGAAGCCGATGAAGACGAGGAAGGGGGACACGGTCAGGCTGCGGCCGACATAGACCGGCGTGACCGCATTGCCCTCGATCAGATGCACGATGAAATAGGCAGCCGCAGGCGCTATCGCGGCCAGCAGGGTCGGCGCTTCGAGCAGCGAGCCTGCGAATATCGTCACCGTGACGATGATCGGCCCGATGAAGGCGAGATAGTTCATCACGAAGGCGAGCGCGCCCCAGAACACCGGATAGGGCATGCCCGCAAGCCAGGCGATGATCGCGGTGACCAAGCCCATGCCGAGATTGATCAGCGTCACGAGGCCGAAATAGCGCGCGGTCCGGTTCTCGATCTTCTCGAAGAAGGAGCCGGCCGATTTGCGCGCACCCCGACCGAGGCAGAGCCGCAGGATGCGGGCCTTGAAATGCCGCCGGGTCGCCAGCCAGAAATAGACCGTCGCGACGAAAATCAGCAGGCCTCCGGCCGCAGCCGAGGATGACAAGGCGATCGCCAGCAGCGGATCGCCTTGCGAAACTTCGAGCTCCGCGCCGCTCTTGCCGGTCATCGTTGCGGCCGCGCTCTGGAGTTGATCGATCAGGTCCATGACAGGCTTCAGCTTGTTCTGAAGCGCCGCCGCCATCCTCGGGCCCTGGTCGCTCCAGGCCGCGATCGGCACCGCCAGCAGCGTCAGCGCGAAAATGATCACGCCGAGCCCGAACAGGACGACCATCGCCGCCGCCAGATGCTGCGGAACATTGCGGCGCACCAGCCAGTCGACCAACGGCCCCAGCACGAGCCCGAAGATCACGCCCGCCACGATCGGCACGGCGATGACCTTGGTCAGGTAGAGCGCCGCCGTCGCCAGGATGACGAAGATGCCGATGATGGCATAGCGGACGATGAGGTCATGCTCGTGCGGCGTGACGTCCTCATGCGTCTCGGCGACGATCTCGGGCTCGTCCCGATAACGCGGAAACGGCCTCCAGACAGATGAGCTGACCATGATCGACGGTTCCAACGCGCGCGAACCGCGCCCCCCGGCGCGTCGGGAGATTGAACGTTGGACTGGAAGTGAAAGTTCCGCTCGCTTTAGTGCGCCTCGTCCCAGTTCCTGGCCGCCCTCGCATCGACCTGCAACGGCACCCGCAGCGACAGCGCCGGATGGGGCGCATCGACCATCACCCTCGTAATCACCGGCAGCGCCGCCTCGACCTGCGCGTCCGGAACCTCGAAGACCAGCTCGTCATGGACCTGCAGCAGCATGCGCGCGTCGAGCTTCGCCGTCGCCAGCGCTGCGTCCATCCGGATCATGGCGCGTCGGATGATGTCGGCGGCAGAGCCCTGGATCGGCGCGTTGATCGCCTGGCGCTCGACGAAGGCGCGCTCGGAGGGGTTCTTCGAGGCGACGGCGGGAAAATGGCAGACCCGGCCGAAGATCGTCGTGACATGGCCGTTGGCCCTCACGAAGGTCTTGGTCTGGTCCATATAGTCGCGGATGCCCGGGAATCGCTCGAAATACTTCCGGATATAGGCCCCGGCCTCCTCGCGCCCGATGCCGAGCTGGTTGGCGAGCCCGAAGGCCGAGATGCCGTAGATGATGCCGAAATTGATCGCCTTGGCGCGGCGACGGACCTCGCTCGGCATGCCGGCGACCGGCACGCCGAACATCTCGGACGCCGTCATCGCATGGATGTCGATGCCGTCGGCGAACGCCTGACGAAGCTGCGGGATGTCGGCGATATGGGCGAGGATGCGCAGTTCGATCTGGCTGTAATCGGCCGAGATCAGCTTGTGGCCCTTCTCGGCGACGAAGGCGGTGCGGATCTTGCGCCCGGCCTCGGTTCGGATCGGGATGTTCTGCAGGTTCGGCTCGGAGGAGGAGAGCCGGCCCGTGGTGGTGGCGGCCAGCGCAAAGGAGGTGTGGACCCGGTTGGTCTGCGGATTCACATAGGCCGGCAGCGAGTCGGTATAGGTCGATTTCAGCTTGGCGAGCTGCCGCCATTCCAGGATTTTCGAGGGCAGCGGGTGGCCCTGCTCGGCGAGCTCCTCGAGCACGCCGGCCCCGGTCGCCCATTGCCCGGTCGCGGTCTTCTTGGCGCCAGATAGCCCCATCTTGCCGAACAAAATATCGCCGAGTTGTTTTGGCGAGCCGATGGTGAATTTCTCGCCTGCGATCTCATGGATCTCGTCCTCCAGCCTTGCCAGCGACTGGGCGAACTCGCCAGAGAGCCGCGACAGGATCTGCCGGTCGATCGAGATGCCGCGCGCCTCCATGCGAGCCAGCACGTCGATCAGCGGCCGCTCCAGCGTCTCGTAGACGATGGTTCGGCCTTCAGCCGCCAGCCGGGGCTTCAGCACGCGCCAAAGCCGCAGCGTCACGTCGGCGTCCTCGGCGGCGTAGTCCGTCGCCTTGTCGAGCGCCACCTTGTCGAAGCTCACCTGCGCCTTGCCGGTGCCGGCGACCTGCGCAAACGTGATCGTCTCATGGCCCAGATGCAGCTCCGAGAGCCTGTCCATGCCGTGGTTGTTGTTGCCGGCATCGAGAGCATAGGAGATGAGCATCGTGTCCTCGACCGGCGCGACATCGAGGCCGTAGCGCTTGAGCAGGACGAGATCGTATTTCAGATTCTGACCGATCTTGAGCACGCCGGGGTCGGCGAGCAGGGGTTTGAGCACTGCCACCGCCTGCTCGACCGGGATCTGCCCCTCCAGCAGGCCACCGCCGAACAGGTCGGTCCCGCCGCGATGCAGCAGCGGGATGTAGCAGGCCTTGCCGGGTGCGACCGCGAGCGAGACGCCGACGAGGTCGGCCTGCATCGGATCGAGCGCGCTGGTCTCGGTGTCGAGCGCGACCGCGCCGGCCTCGTAAGCCCAGCCGATCCAGCGTTCGAGATCGGCCAGCGTGCGGACGCATTCGTATCCTGTGCGGTCGATCTTGGCGGCGGCCGCCTCGGATTTGCGGGCGGCGGCGAGATCGGCGGGCTTGAGCCAGCCATCATCAGCGGCTGCCTTCGTCGGCTCGACAGTGCCGGACGGATCGGAGGGCACGGCCGAGGCCGACGGTCCGTCGCCCGCATCGCCGCCGGCATAAAGCGCCTTGAGTTCGGCGGCGCGAGAACCGCCCGGGGCCAAAGCTTCGTCGGCGTCGATCGCAGAGACGTCCGCGCCATAAGCCTCGGCGACACGCTTGGTGATGGTGGTGAACTCCATCGCCTTGAGGAAAGCGATGAGTTTCGCTGGCTCGGGCTCGCCAAGCGTCAGATGCGAGAGCGGAGTCTCGACGGCGACATCGTCGACCAGCGTGACGAGTTTGCGCGAGACCAGCACTTTCTCGACGACCTCGGGATTGGTCAGCGTCTCGCGGCGCTTGGGCTGCTTGATCTCGCCGGCGCGCGCCAGCAGCGTATCGAGATCGCCATATTCGCCGATGAGCTGGGCTGCCGTCTTGATGCCGATGCCGGGCGCGCCGGGCACATTGTCGGTGGCGTCGCCGGCCAGCGCCTGCACATCGACGACCCGGTTCGGCATCACGCCGAAATACTCGACGACCTCGGGTTCGCCGATTTTCCGCTCTGCGCGAAAACCCTTGCCCTTGGCGGCGTCGCCCGACGCGGGGTCGTACATCGCCACGCCCGGACCCACGAGCTGCATCAGATCCTTGTCGGCGGAGACGATCAGCACGTCTGCCCCGGCCTCGCGAGCCTGCCGCGCATAGGTCGCGATCAGGTCGTCGGCCTCATAGACGTCCTGCTCGACCGGGATCAGCCCGAAGGCGCGCACCGCCTCGCGCATCAGCGGGAATTGCGGGATCAGGTCGGGCGGCGGATCGGAGCGGTTGCCCTTGTAGGCCGGGTAGATTGCCTTGCGGAAAGAGTTCTCCGACTTGTCGAAGATGATGGCGAGATGGGTCGGCTTCACGCCGAGCACGCCGTCCTTGACGAACTGGAACAGCTTGGTGGCGAAGAGCCGGACCGCGCCCGAGGGCAGGCCGTCGGAGCGGGCATTGTATTTCCGGTCCTGGTTGATCGACTGGAAATAGGCCCGGAAGATGAAGTTCGAGCCATCGACCAGAAAGAGATGGTCGCCGGGCTTGAGATCGGGGGCGGCGGTCTTGATGGCTGTCTCGCTCATGGCGCGGACCATAAGGCGCGGGCGCAGACCGGTCCATCGTGCAGCGACGACGAATCCGGGGATACTGCGTCACATGCCGTCAGCAGTTCACACGCGTGAAGCAAGTCGAGTGGCACAACCACCCTTAGCCCTCATCCTGAGGAGCCGCGTAGCGGCGTCTCGAAGGATGCTCCAGAACGATCGTGCTGTGCCGCGCTGGAGCATCCTTCGAGACCCACTCCTGCGGAGCGCTCCTCAGGATGAGGACTGAGGGAGAGGAAGGCAGAAAGTTGAAGCCGAAGGCTATTTTTTCTTCCCGTCCGGACCGAACTGCTTGAGATAGGCGACGAGATTCTTGATCTGCGTCTCGTCCTTCAGGCCCGGGAAGACCATCTTGGTGCCCGGCGTCACGCCGCGCGGATCCTTGATGTAGGTGGTGAAGTTGGTCTCGTCCCAGGTCTTGTCCAGCGTCTTGTAGGCCGCCGAATAGGTGTAGGCGGCAGCCGTGCCAGCCTTGCGGGCGTCGAACAGGCCGTTGAGCTGCGGCCCGACGCCATTCTTGGCGGTTTCGCCGACCTGATGGCAGGCCCTGCACTGCAGGAAAACCCGTTCGCCGCCGGCTGCATCCTGAGCCTGGGCCGTGATGGGCGCAAACCCGAGGAAACCGGCGGCGACTGCGTAGGCAAGATGTTTCATGGTGAGCATCCTCCATAGACTTCGTCTAAATCAACTAGAGCGCCGCAAGTTCCGCGCAAGCCTCCCGGCCCGCAACGGGATCACGTCCGCCCGGGTAGCCATCACGGCCTCGCGAGGCCAGCTCTGGCAAGCGGCGCTTCCGTCGGCTGCGAGAGACGACCAAAGCGATTGCATCTCCCGCGACTCCTTCGTAGTGTATCGTTCAGTTGACAGCAATGTGTTAATCCAACGTGACACATGCGCCTAACGACGGGGATGCGGAATGCTGGAGACACCCCTTCTCGACACCGTTTCGGTTCCCGCCGACATGCGGCGCTTTCAGCCGGAGCAACTCAAGCAGCTCGCGCACGAACTCCGCGCCGAGATGATCGACGCGGTCTCGGTCACGGGCGGCCATCTCGGGGCGGGACTTGGCGTGGTCGAGCTGACGGTGGCGCTGCATCACCTCTTCGACACGCCGCGCGACACGCTGATCTGGGATGTCGGCCACCAGGCCTATCCGCACAAGATCCTGACCGGCCGGCGCGACCGCATCCGCACGCTCAGGCAGGGCGGCGGGCTGTCGGGCTTCACCAAGCGCGAGGAGAGCGAATACGACCCCTTCGGTGCGGCCCATACCTCGACCTCGATCTCGTCCGCGCTCGGTTTCGCCGTAGCGCGCGACCTGAAGGGCGAGGCCGGCCATGTCGTGGCCGTGATCGGCGACGGGGCGATGTCGGCCGGCATGGCCTATGAGGCGATGAACAATGCCGGCGCGCTCGGCAAGCGCCTGATCGTCATCCTCAACGACAACGACATGTCGATTGCGCCTCCCGTGGGCGCGATGTCGGCTCATCTCGCCAAGCTGCTGTCAGGAAAAGCCTATCTCTCATTGCGCGATCATGGCCGGCAGATCACCCGGAAATTCGGCAAGCGCATCGACAAGACGATCACGCGCGCAGTCGAGCATGCACGCGGCTACCTCACCGGCGGCACGCTGTTCGACCAGCTCGGCTTCTACTATGTCGGCCCGGTCGATGGCCATAATCTCGACCACCTGCTCCCGGTGCTGCGCAATGTCCGCGATGCGGGCCAGGGGCCGATCCTCGTCCATGTCGTGACGCAGAAGGGCAAGGGCTATGCGCCCGCCGAAGCCAGCGCCGACAAATATCACGGCGTCGTCAAGTTCAACGTCCTGACCGGGGCGCAGGAGAAAGCGCCCTCCAACGCGCCTTCCTACACCAAGGTCTTCGCCAGTGCGCTGGTGAAGGAGGCGCAGGCCGACGACAAAATCGTCGCGATTACGGCCGCCATGCCCTCGGGCACCGGGCTCGACCTCTTCGCCAAGGCCCATCCGTCCCGCTTCTTCGATGTCGGCATCGCCGAGCAGCATGGCGTCACCTTCGCGGCGGGCCTCGCCTGCCAGGGCTTCAAGCCGTTCTGCGCGATCTATTCGACCTTCCTGCAGCGCGCCTACGACCAGATCGCCCATGACGTGGCGCTGCAGAAGCTGCCCGTGCGGTTCGCGCTCGACCGCGCCGGTCTCGTCGGGGCCGACGGGCCGACCCATGCGGGCGCCTTCGACACTGCCTATCTCGGCTGCCTGCCGGGCTTCGTGCTGATGGCGGCCGGGGACGAGGCCGAACTCGTCCATATGGTCGCGACCGCGCGCGCCCATGACGAAGGGCCGATCGCCTTCCGCTTTCCGCGCGGCGACGGCGTCGGCGTCGAGATGCCGGAGATTGGCGTGCCGCTCGAGATCGGGCGCGGCCGCATCGTCAAGGAAGGCACGCGGGTCGCGCTTTTGTCCTACGGCACGAGGCTGGCTGAATGCCTGCGCGCCGCCGAGGCGCTCGACGCGCACGGCCTCTCGACCACGGTCGCCGACGCCCGCTTCGCCAAGCCGCTCGACCGCGCCCTGATCCGGCGGCTCGCCCGCCATCACGAGGTGCTGATCACGGTCGAGGAGGGTTCCGTCGGCGGCTTCGGCTCCTTCGTGCTGCATGCGCTCGCCGATGACGGCCTGTTCGAGAACGGGCTGAAGGTGAAGACGCTGCATCTGCCGGACCTGTTCCAGGACCATGACTCGCAAGCCCGGATGTATGCGCAGGCCGGGCTCGACGCCGACGCGATCGCGGCGACCGCGATCAGCCTGTGCCGTCCCGGTGGGGCGTCCTTGCGCGCAGCCGGCGCCAACGGGCTCAGGCTCCTGCCATCGCATCATGCCGGCACGGCTGCGCTTCATGGAGCCTCGACATGAACGCGATGCTGCCCGTCAGACGTCCGCTCGCCGTGCTGCTGGCGAAGCCGCGCGGATTTTGCGCCGGCGTGGTGCGCGCGGTCGAGATCGTCGAGCGCGCGGTCGCGCAATATGGCGCGCCGGTCTATGTCCGCCACGAGATCGTCCACAACACCCATGTCGTCGAGGGGCTGCGGGCTCAAGGCGCGGTCTTCGTCGGCGAGGTCGATCAGATCCCCGAGGGCGCGACCACGATCTTCTCGGCCCATGGCGTGTCGAAGGCTGTCGAGACCGCAGCCGCAGCGCGCGGTCTCGATGTGATCGACGCGACCTGCCCGCTCGTCCACAAGGTCCATAATCAGGGCCGGCGCTATGCGGAAATGGGCTACGACGTGGTGCTGATCGGCCATGACGGCCATGCCGAGGTCGAGGGCACGCGCGGCCAGATTCCGGGGCGGCTCCACGTCATCGCCAGCGCATCGGACGTCGCCGATCTTCTGGTGCGCGACGACGGCAGGGTCGCCTACATCACCCAGACGACGCTCTCCGTGCAGGATACCCGTGACGTGATCGCGGCGCTGAAGCAGCGTTTCCCCGAGGTCGTCGGGCCCGACACGCGCAACATCTGCTACGCCACGCAGAACCGGCAGGCCGCCGTGCAGGCGATGGCGCCGCTTTGCGACCTGATCCTGGTGGTCGGCTCGCGCTCCTCCTCGAATTCGAGCCGGCTACGCGAGGTCGGCGCGATCGCCGGCGTCGAGAGCCATCTGATCGAGGGACCTGACGCCATCGAAGAACACTGGTTCGACGAGGTCGAGACCGTCGGCTTCTCGGCCGGCGCATCCGCGCCAGAGCGGCTGATCCAGGAGACGATCGACCGCCTGCGCCGGTTTCGCGATGTCAGCGTGCGCGAGCTCGACGGCACGGAGGAGGAAGTCGTCTTCCGCCTGCCGCAGCGCCTTGCCGAGGCGGTCGCGTCCTGATTGTCTGTCCGGATGGTTCTGACGTCACCTGGACACATCCCTCCATCGTCATCCTGGGCGACCGCAGGTCGTCCCGGGATCCATCGTAGGGCACGATAGCGCTCGATGATGGATCCCGGCACTCCGTTTCGCTCCGGCCAGGATGACGGCGAGGGACTATTCAGCGCCCGCTACTCGAACTCGCTCTGACCAAGGTCCGCGCATGGCTACGCCTTTCCCGTTCTCGGCCATCGTCGGACAGGAGGAGATGAAACGGGCGCTGCTGCTGGCGGCGATCGACCCCACGATCGGCGGAGTGCTGATCTTCGGCGACCGCGGCACCGGCAAGTCCACTGCGATCCGGGCGCTGGCGGCGCTGCTGCCGCCGATGAAGGCGGTCGTCGGCGACCCCTACAACCGTGCACCCGATGCCGCCATCAAGGGCCAGAAGACGCATCTCGTGCCGGTGCCGGTGGTCGATCTGCCGCTGGGCGCGACAGAGGACCGCGTCGTCGGCGCGCTCGATCTGGAGAAGGCGCTGGCCAGCGGCGAAAAGGCGTTTCAGCCCGGCCTGCTGGCGCGGGCCAATCGCGGCTTCCTCTATATCGACGAGGCGAACCTGCTCGAGGACCATCTGGTCGATGTGCTGTTGGACGTCGCCGCTTCGGGCGAAAACGTCGTCGAGCGCGAGGGTCTGAGCATCCGTCATCCGGCGCGCTTCGTCCTGGTCGGCAGCGGCAATCCCGAAGAGGGCGAACTGCGCCCGCAATTGCTCGACCGGTTCGGGCTCTCTGTCGAGGTGACGACGCCATCGGACCTGCCGAGCCGCGTCGAGGTGGTGAAGCGCCGCGACGCCTTCGACCGTGATCCGGATGCCTTCACGGCGCTCTGGCGCGGCAAGGACGAGGCGATCGGAAAAAAACTCACCGCCGGCCGCAAGAAGCTCGCGACCATCGTGACGTCGGAGGCCGCGCTGACGCGGGCGGCGCAGCTCTGCCTGCATCTGGGGACCGACGGTCTGCGCGGCGAACTGACGCTGATCCGGGCGGCGCGGGCGCTTGCCGCGCTCGACGGCAGATCCGAGGTGCTGGACAGCCATATCCGCAGCGTCGCGCCGATGGCGCTGCGCCACCGCCTGCGCCGCAACCCGCTCGACGAGGCGCGCTCGACCGTACGCGTCGACCGCGCGCTGGAGGAGATTTTCGGGCCATGAGCGAGGCCGGCGACAGCGCAGTCGCCGCTTCGCCCTCGCTGTGGCGAAGGGCCGAGCTTGCGGCCGCGCTCGTCGCGCTCGACCCGGCCGGCATCGGCGGCGTGACCTTGCGCGCACCGGCAGGGCCGCTGCGCGACACCTGGCTTGACCGGCTGACGATGCTGCTTGGAGACAGGACGGTGCTGCGCATGCCGGCCGGTATCGGCGATGCACGTCTGCTCGGCGGGCTCGACCTGACCGCGACGCTGGCCTCGGGAAAGCCCGTCGCGGAGCGCGGCCTGTTGGCGCAGGCCGATGGCGGCGTCGTGCTCGCGGCCATGGCCGAGCGGATCAGCCCGGCGACCGCAGCCAGGATCGCCCTCGTCCTGGATTCGGGCGAGGTCGCGGTCGCGCGTGACGGGCTTGCCGACTCCGCTCCAAGCCGGTTTGGGCTCGTCGCCTTCGACGAGGGCATCGCGCCCGACGAGCGCCCGCCCGAGACGCTGACGGAGCGGCTGGCGCTACGGCTCGATTTCGGAGAATTGTCGCATCGAGATGTTGAGCCGGCTATCTTTGCGGTCGACGATATCGCCGAGGCTGGGCAGCGGCTGCCCGATATGACGATCGATGACGCGGCCATCGAGGCGCTGTGCGCGGCAGCGCTCGCGCTCGGCATCGGCTCGGCGCGCGCGACGTTGCAGGCCGTCAGGGTCGCGCGGATGATCGCGGCGCTGATGGGGCGGGACGGCGTGGCGCAGGAGGATGCGGCGCTGGCCGCCGCTTTAGTGCTCGCGCCGCGCGCGACTCAGATGCCGGCTGCGACCGAGGAGGAGACCCCGCCTCCGCCACCCGAACAACCAGACGACCCGCCGCCGCCCGACGAGCAGGCGCCGGACAAGGACCAGCCCGCCGATCTCGACGACCTCGTGCTCGAGGCGGCCAAGGCCGCGATCCCGGCCAGGCTTCTGGCGCAACTGCTGGCGCAGAGCGGCCGGGTGCGGGCGCGTTCGTCGGGCAAGGCCGGCCAGTTCCAGAAGGCGGCGATGCGCGGCCGCATCGTCGGGTCCAAACCCGGCGAATTGCGCGGCGGGGTGAGGCTGGACGTAGTCGAGACCTTGCGCGCCGCCGCGCCCTGGCAGGTCCTGCGTCGGCGCGAGCCGGGCATGGCCGGCCGCGCCGGCATCATCGTCCGCCGCGACGATTTTCGCGTGGCGCGCTACAAGCAGCGCTCCGAGACGGCGACGCTCTTTGTGGTCGATGCGTCGGGCTCCTCGGCCCTGCAGCGGCTGGCCGAGGCCAAGGGGGCGGTCCGGCTGCTGCTCGCCGAATGCTATATCCGCCGCGACGAGGTCGCGCTGATCGCCTTCCGGAAATCCGACGCCGAACTGGTGCTGCCGCCGACGCGCTCGCTGGTCGCGGCCGAGCGCGCGCTTGCGGCTCTGCCGGGGGGCGGCGCGACGCCGCTGGCGACCGCGATCGGAGCGGCCGCCGCGCTCGCCGACGCGGTCAGGCGCAAGGGCCGCACGCCCGCGATCGTGTTCATGACCGACGGCCGCGCCAATATCGACCGCGACGGGAAGCCGGGCCGTGTCAAGGCGCAGGCCGACGCGATGACGGCCGCGCGGGCTCTATGGGCCGAGGGCGTCAGCACGCTGCTGATCGACACCTCGCCGCAGGCCCAGCCACAAGCCGCCGAACTGTCCGCCGCAATGGGCGCGCGCTACGTCCCGCTGCCCCATGCGGATGCCGCGGGGGTGAGCCGGGCGGTGAACGCGCTCCTGCCTGGGCGGTAGGGATGATGGTGCCCGTGCTCAGCGAGACTGCAAGGTCAAGCGCGACGAACCCCTCTCCCGAGTGGGAGAGGGGCAGGGGTGAGGGCCGGACGGTGCAGGAAAGGGCAGCCGATGGCTGGGTGTTTCACTGGTTGATGGACCTTTCGCTCACCCCTGCCCCTCTCCCTCCGGGAGAGGGGTTACTCGTGCTTTCCTCGCCACGGGCAGAGCGCTCATGACCGCCCTCTCCTGGCCGAGCGATGGGCGCGACTGGCCCAACCGCGAGACGAGCCGCGTCCTATCCGCCGGCGGCTTGCGCTGGCATGTGCAGGTAATGGGAACCGGTCCCGTGCTGCTGCTGCTCCACGGCACGGGCGCATCGACCCATTCCTGGCGCGATCTCGCGCCCTTGCTGGCGAAAGATTTCACCGTGGTCGCGCCCGACCTTCCCGGCCACGGCTTTACGCAATCGCCGCATAGCGACCAGCTCTCGCTGCCGGCGATGGCGCGCGCGGTCGCCATGCTGCTAAAGGCGCTCGACCTCGCGCCCGATCTCGTCGTCGGCCATTCGGCCGGGGCCGCGATCGGCCTGCGCATGGTGCTGGACAAGAGCATCGCGCCAAAAGCTCTGGTCAGTCTGAACGGTGCGCTTTTACCGTTTCGCGGCGTCGCTGCGCAGCTCTTTCCCTCGCTGGCGCGGCTGCTCGTGCTCAACCCCTTCGTGCCGCGCCTGTTCGCGTGGCGGGCCGGAAGCGCGGGCGCGGTCGATTCGCTGCTGCAGGGCACCGGCTCGCGGCTCGATCCGCGCGGGCTTGCGCTCTACAAGCGGCTGTTCTCGAACCGCGTCCATGTCGCGGCGACCTTGGCGATGATGGCGAACTGGGATCTCGATGCGCTCGGACGGGCCTTCGGCAAGCTCGACCTGCCGGTGGTTCTGATTGTCGCCGCCAACGACAAGGCCGTGCCACCCGCCGACGCGCCTGAGGTTGCAAGGCGTCTGCCAAATGCCCGCACCGAGACGATTCCAGCCGCAGGCCATCTCGCGCATGAGGAGAGGCCGGCCGAGATCGCGGCTCTGATCCGGCGGCTGGCGCAAGAGCATATCTCGCTTGCGTCCGATTGAATGACATATACGATGTCAGTCTATGTTGACGGATATGGCCCCTCCCGATCTGGTATCCCGATCGGCCCGTCAGGCGAGGCTGGACGAGCGCCCGCATGCGCTCGTCATCGGCTCAGGTTTCGGCGGGCTCGCTGCGGCGATAAGGCTCGGCGCGCGCGGCTACCGCGTCACCGTCCTGGAGCGGCTCGACCAGCCTGGCGGCCGGGCGCGCGTGTTCCGACAGGACGGCTTCACCTTCGACGCCGGCCCGACCATCGTCACCGCGCCCTTCCTGTTCGAGGAGCTCTGGAGCCTGTGCGGGCGGCGCATGACTGACGATGTGCCGCTGACCGCGCTTGACCCGTTCTACCGGCTCCACTTCGACGACGGCACGTCGCTGGACTGCAACGATGACGACGCGGCGATGCGGGCGCGGATCGCAGCGTTCGCTCCGGGCGATGTCGCCGGCTACGAGGCCTTCCTGAAGGAAGCCGAGGCGATCTACAAGGTCGGCTTCGAGCAGTTGTCGGACGTGCCCTTCAGCACGCTCGCCGACATGCTGAAGGCGCTGCCGGCCATGGCGAGGCTGCGCGCCGACCGCAGCGTCTACGGCCTCGTCTCGCGCCATGTGACCGACGAGCGGCTGCGCACGGCGCTGAGCTTCCACCCGCTCTTCATCGGCGGCAACCCTTTCGCGGTGACGGCGATCTATGCGCTCGTCATCCATCTGGAGCGCAAATTCGGCGTGCATTTCGCCCATGGTGGGACGGGCGCGCTGGTGGATGGGCTGGTCGGGCTGATCGAAGGCCAGGGCGGCGCCATCCGGCATGGTGCGGAGGTCGCGGAGATCGCGGTCGAGGGCGGCGCGGCAAGCGGCGTCAGGCTGACAGGCGGCGAGACGATTCCCGCCGATATCGTCGTTTCCAATGCCGACGCGGCCCACACCTATGGCTCGCTGCTCCCGGCCCGCCACCGCAAGCGCTGGAGCGACCGAAAGCTCGCCAAAGCGCGCTATTCGATGAGCGTCGTGGTCTGGTATTTCGGGACGCAGGGCCGTTACGAGGATGTGCCGCATCACACCATCCTGTTCGGGCCGCGCTATCGCGGGCTGATCGACGACATCTTCGAGAAGAAGGTGCTGTCGGAGGATTTCAGCTTCTATCTGCACCGGCCGACGGCGACCGACGCCACGCTCGCGCCGCCCGGCTGCGACGCATTCTATGCGCTCGTCCCTGTGCCGAACCTGCAGGGCGCGACCGATTGGGAGCGCCAAGCCGAGCCGTTCCGGCAGCGCATCCAGCAGCGGCTGGAGGCGACCATGCTGCCCGGCTTGAGCGAGCGCATCGTCACCTCGCGGCTGATGACGCCGCCCGATTTCCGCGATGATTATCTCTCGCTGCATGGTGCGGCTTTCGGGCTGGAGCCGCGTCTGCTGCAGAGCGCCTGGTTCCGCCCGCACAACCTCAGCGAGGAGGTCGACCGGCTCTATCTGGTCGGCGCGGGCACGCATCCCGGCGCGGGCCTGCCCGGCGTGCTCTCCTCAGCCAAAATCCTCGATACGGTGGTGCCCCATGCGACCGAACTGGCCTGAGCCCGCCCCCGCCGATCTCGACGCCTGCAACAGCCTGCTCAAGGCGGGCTCGAAATCCTTCTTCGCCGCCTCGCTGCTGCTGCCCCGTGAATCGCGCGGGCCGGCGACCGCGCTCTACGCCTTCTGCCGGCTCGCCGACGACGCGATCGATGAAAGGTCTTGCGACGACGGCCCGGGCGATGCGGCGACCGTAGACGCCCTCCGGGCGCGGATCGCCGACGCCTATGCCGGTCGGCCGCAGGATCATGCCGCCGACCGCGCCTTCTCCGCCACGGTGCGGCGCTTCGCCCTGCCGGAAGCCGTGCCGCTGGCGCTGATCGAGGGCTTCGCGTGGGACGCGCAGGCGCGCCGCTATGAAACGTTCGAGGACCTCTGCGACTATGCCGCCCGCGTCGCCGGCTCGGTCGGCGTGATGATGACGACGGTGATGGACCGGCGCTCGGCGGATGTGCTGGCGCGCGCGGCCGATCTCGGCGTCGCGATGCAACTCACCAACATCGCCCGTGATGTCGGCGAGGATGCGCGAAAGGGCCGGCTCTATCTGCCGCTCGCCTGGCTGCGCGAGGCTGCCATCGACCCGGAGGCGTTTCTGGCCAACCCCGTCTTCACGCGAGCGCTCGGCGCGCTCGTCGCAAGGCTGCTGGCGGAGGCCGATCGGCTCTATGCCCGCGCCGATTCAGGCATCGGTCGGTTGCCCGCCGGCTGCCGAGCCGGCATCCGAGCGGCGCGGCTGATCTATGCCGAGATCGGCCATGAGGTCGCACGTGCCGGCTATGATTCCGTTTCGCGGCGCGCGGTCGTCTCCAAGAGCCGCAAGCTCGTTCTGCTGGCCCGTGCCCTGATCGCAAGCCCGCCGGACGCCAAACGACTCAGCCTGCCGCCTCTGCCGGCGAACGCCTGGCTCGTCGCCGCCGTCGCGCCGCTGCATCCGGTGCGCCAGAGCGCCCGTATCGTCGATGTGCCGTGGTGGAACCTCAGCGGCCGCACCCGGACCGTCATCGAGATGTTCGAGCGGCTGGGGCGGATCGAGCGGTCGGCCATTCGCGGCCCCTGACTCGGGAGGGCTTTGCGATGTCGTCCACCTTCATGGTCATGGCCGAGATGCTGATCACGCTCGGCGTCTGCCTCGGCTTCGGATTCCACCAACTCTGGGATCTGCGGCGGCTCAAGGCCAAGGCCGCCGCCGAGAAGGCGGCGGGGGAGCGCGAGGCGACCTGAAGCTCTCCGCGTATGCGGTTTTTCTCCGAACCACTACGTCATCCCGGACAAGCGGCGAAGCCGCGCCGCTCCGGGATCCATCATAAGGCACGACAGCGTTCTATGATGGATCCCGGGGCGAGCCCGGGATGACGGGCAGTGGTTCCGTGCGAAACCAGTCCGCTCAGCGGTTCCTGAAATCGGGCTTCCGCTTCTCGACAAAGGCGGCCATGCCCTCCTTCTGGTCTTCCGTGGCGAACAGCGCCGAGAAGATGCGGCGCTCGAAGCGCAGGCCCTCGCTCAACGTCACCTCGAAGGCGCGGTTGACGGCCTCCTTGGTCATCACCACCGAGGGCAGCGACTTGGCGGCGATGCCGTCGGCGGCCTTCATCGCCTCGGTCATCAGGTCGGCCAGCGGCACGATGCGGGCGACGAGGCCGGCGCGCTCGGCCTCGTTGACATCCATCATCCGGCCGGTGAGGCACATGTCCATCGCCTTGGCCTTGCCGACCGCCTTGGTCAGGCGCTGCGTGCCCCCCGCGCCCGGAATCACGCCGAGATTGATCTCCGGCTGGCCGAATTTGGCGTTGTCGGCGGCGATGATGAAATCGCACATCATGGCAAGTTCGCAGCCTCCCCCGAGCGCAAAGCCCGCGACGGCGGCGATGATCGGCTTGCGGCGCTGGCCGATGCGGTCCCAATCGGCGAAGCGGTCGTCGAGATAGGTCTCGGGGAAGGTGCGGCTCTGCATCTCCTTGATGTCGGCGCCGGCGGCAAAGGCCTTCTCCGACCCGGTGATGACCATGCAGCCGATGCCGGCGTCCTTTTCAAAGCCGTCGATCGCCGCGTTGACCTCGCCGATGAGCTGGCCGTTGAGTGCGTTCAACGCCTGCGGGCGGTTCAGCGTGATGACGCCGACCTTGCCCTTCACCTCGACGAGAATGGTCTCATAAGCCATGGCGGCCTCCCGGATGCTCTTGTGGAGGCAGCTTTAGCCGGGCGCGCCGGCGCGGTCCATGCGCGGCTGGCCCAACCCCGCATCGGCGCTTCGGCACGCAGGTCTCCTGAGAACCGACGTCAGCGGCGCGGCTGGCCGGGCGGAGGCGCAGGCTGGAGCCCGCCGCGCGCCTGAATGCCCCAGCCGAGCGCGATGATCCGCGCATGCAGTCCGGGCGGGCGCTGTGCGGGAGAATGCATGGCGAGCAGCTTCGTCCTGAGCAGGGCAATGCCCTGGTCCATGCCGGCTGCGAGGCGTGGCGCGGCATTGTGGGAGAGCCTGCGCGTCAGCGAGACGAAACGGTTCTTCGGGTGCAGCGATTTTTCGAGATCGGCTTCGACCTCCTCGCAGAAGGTGCTGCGCCAGGCGCGCTGGTCGTCGCGGAGGCGATAGCCCGACCATTCGCGGTCCGGCGGGCCGGCCTGGGCGACGGAGCGGAACTCGGCGGCACCGGCATAGGCGTCCATGCCGACGGGGCGGAGCACGTTGTTCTGCAGGCAGACGGCGACGTTGCCGGCATTGGTCAACCGCCTGAAGCCGGGATTGACCACCGGCGCATTGCTGAAAGAGAAGCGGTCGTCATTGCCGTTGAAGGCGTCGACCGCGAGAATCTGGCCCAGCTTCTCGAATCTGCCCGGCAGGTTCAAGGCCGCGGCGATGGCCTTGATCCCCGTCTTCTTGCCCTCGTTCAGCACCATGGCTGCGGCGCTTTCGAGATTGACCAGCCCGTCGAAGAAATTGGTCTTGACCCAGGCGACGCCGCCGGCGACGTCGAGGTCCTGGCTCAGTGACGCGACGTCGGCAGCCAGGGGCGAATTGAACATCTCAGCCTCCAGCCGTTTCAGCTCGACGAACTGGGACAGCGCCTGAATCTCGGCGCTAGCCAACTGCTTCGTCGCCATCGTCCGGTCGATGATCTTCATGTTCCGCAGCGCCGTGCGCATGTTGCGCGGATCGGCGGCATGGGGAGTGTTGTCGCGTTTGACGACGACCTTGCCGCTGTCGCCGGCGAGAAGATAGACCGGCCTGACCCGGTCCAGCTTCTTCACGCCGCTGATGTCCTCGGAGGCAATCTGACCGCTGAGTTGCAATGTCATCGACGTTCTCTTTGCTCTCTCCCGACGATCAATGCGCGTCGCGATTGGAAAAGCAAATAGCGAACGCCGTGCCGGCGCTGTCCCGCAGGTAACAGCCATGCATTGGCCGCGCCGATATTTCCGGTTGTCTATCTAGCTCAACACGCTGAGCGAGTAGAGACGCTGCAGTCACCGCCTGGGCTGGCATCTCTCGCAGAGGAAGGTCGAACGGCCTGACTGCACCAGCCGGCTCACCACAGTGCCGCAGCCCGGCGCGGTGCAGGGCTGCCCTTCGCGGTCATAGACCCTGAAGCGGTGCTGGAAATAGCCGAGCGACCCGTCGGCATGGGCGAAGTCCCGCAGCGTCGAGCCGCCCGACAGGATCGCCTCCTCCAGCACCTCGCGGATGATCTGGGCGAGCCGGTGCGCCGCCGGGCGCGGACGCCCCGTCGCGGTGGCGATCGAGCCGGCTTCGGCTTCCGGATGCAGGCCGGCGCGAAACAGCGCCTCGCAGACATAGATGTTGCCGAGCCCGGAGACGAGCCGCTGGTCGAGCAACGCGGCCTTCAGCGGCGCGAACTTGCCGGCGAAGAGTTTTGCCAGCGTCTCGCCGGACAATTCGTTGCCGAGCGGCTCGATGCCCATCCCGGCGAAGTGCTTCGAGGCCGCGAGGTCCGCACGGGGGACGAGGTGCATGAAGCCGAAGCGGCGGACGTCGTTATAGGTCACGCGCGCGCCGCTCCCGAGATGGAAGACGACATGGTCATGCTGCAGATGCCGGCCGATCTCGTTGTAATAGGCACCGGGCTCGACCGGCGGGGTGCCTGGGGCCTCGACGACGAAGCGCCCGCTCATGCCCAGATGCATGATCAGCGCCTGCCCGTCATCGAGATCGGCGATGAGATACTTCGCCCGACGAGACAGGGCCTCGACCCTGCGGCCGGTCAGCCGCGCGACGAAATCTACGGGCAGCGGAAAGCGCAAATCGGGTCGGTTCTGCTCGACGCGGGCGAGGACCTGCCCAAGCATGGCCGGCTCCAGACCACGACGGACGGTCTCGACTTCGGGCAATTCGGGCATAGCTCGGTCACTCATTCAGCCTTGCGTCGATACGGGCCGCGACAAGGCCCGCGCGTTTGGCTATGCATCGCTTGAGAAAAGCACAAGAGCAGCCAGCCCGTGACAGCAGCTTCCGACACCACCCATTTCGGCTACGAGACCGTGCCGCTGGCCGAAAAGCAGGCCAAGGTCGACGATGTCTTCCACAAGGTCGCGGGCCGCTACGACCTGATGAACGACCTCATGTCGATGGGCCTGCACCGGCTCTGGAAGGACGCGCTGATCACCACGCTGAAGCCTGCGAAAGACCGGCCCTTCCGCCATCTCGACGTCGCAGGCGGCACCGGCGACGTGGCGTTTTCCGTTCTGGAGGCGGGCGGACCGCAGACCGACGTCACCGTGCTCGACATCAATGCGGAGATGCTCAGCGTGGGCCGCGAGCGTGCGGAAAAGCGCTTTCCGGGCGACGGGCGCATCCGCTTCGTCCAGGGCAATGCCGAGGCGCTGGCCGGCCTGCCGGACGGCCATTTCGACGCCTATACGATTGCGTTCGGCATCCGCAACGTGCCGCGCATCGACGCGGCGCTGGCGCAGGCCCATCGCGTGCTGAAGCGCGGCGGACGGTTCCTCTGCCTTGAGTTCAGCCATGTCGACGTGCCGCTGCTCGACAAGATCTACGAGGCATATTCCTTCACCATCATCCCGCCGATGGGGCGCATGGTGACGGGCGAGGCCGAGCCCTACCAGTATCTGGTGGAGTCGATCCGCAAATTTCCCAGGCCGCAGGTTTTCGCCGGCATGATCGAGGATGCCGGCTTCCGGCGGGCGAAGTTCACGCCGATGACCGGCGGGGTCGTGGCGCTGCATTCGGGCTGGAAGCTGTGAGAGCAGCGCCCGCTTCATGATCTCCTCGCTCTTCCATCTCGCCCGCACGGCGCGCGTCGGCTTCGTGCTGGCGCGCGAGGGGGCGCTCGCGCTGATCGACCCCTCCGCGCTGCCGCCGCTGGCGCGAGGCGCGATCCGGCTCGGGCGATTGATCGAGCGCCGGGGCGCCGGCTCCTCGGCGACGCGGCTGGCGGCGGCGCTGACGCGACTTGGGCCTTCTTACGTCAAGTTCGGCCAGTTCCTGGCGACGCGGCCCGATGTCGTCGGCATGCGGATCGCCGCCGACCTTTCGGCGCTGCAGGATCGGATGGACCCGTTCCCGATGACGCAGGCGCGGGCCGCGATCGAGGCCGCTCATGGCCGGCCGGTCGAGGCGATCTTCGCGGAATTTGGACCGCCGGTGGCGGCGGCGTCGATCGCGCAGGTGCATCGCGCCAGGCTGCATGACGGCTCGGAGGTCGCGGTCAAAGTGCTGCGGCCCGGCATCCGCGACCGTTTCCACCGCGACCTCGCCGCCATGCGCTTCGGCGCGGAGATGGCCGAGAGCCGCTCGGCGGAAGCCCGCCGCCTGCGCTTTTCAGCGATCGTCGAGACGCTGGCGCGGTCCGTCACCATGGAAATGGATCTGCGGCTGGAGGCCGCCGCGCTTTCAGAATTCGCCGAGAACACGAAGGACGATCCCGATTTCCGCGTGCCGACGCCCGACTGGCAGCTCACCGCGCGCGAGATGCTGGTCGACGAGTGGATCGACGGCGTCAGGCTCTCGGATACCGACGCGCTGATCGCGGCTGGGCACGACCTGCCGACGCTCGGCAAGACCGTGATCCAGTCCTTCCTCAAGCACGCCATCCGGGACGGCTTCTTCCATGCCGACATGCATCCGGGAAACCTGTTCGTCGATGCGACGGGCCGGCTCGTGGCGGTCGATGGCGGCATCATGGGCCGGCTCGGTCCCAAGGAGCGGCGCTTTCTGGCCGAAATCCTGCTCGGCTTCATCACCCGCGACTACACCCGCGTCGCCGAGGTTCACTTCGAGGCGGGCTATGTCCCGGCCCATCATGCGGTGGCCGATTTCGCGCAGGCGATCCGCGCCGTCGGCGAGCCGATCCACGACAAGAGCGCCGACCAGATCTCGATGGCGAAGGTACTGACGCTGCTCTTCGAGATCACCGGCCTGTTCGACATGGCGACGCGCACCGAACTGGTCATGCTCCAGAAGACCATGGTCGTGGTCGAAGGCGTGGCCCGCACGCTCGACCCGCATCTCGACATGTGGACGACGGCGGAGCCCGTGGTGCGCGACTGGATCACCCGCAATCTCGGCCCGCTCGGCAAGGTGGAGGATGCGGGGCGCGGCGCGCGCTCGCTGGCGTTCAGCCTGGCGGCGCTGCCCGAAACCGTCGGCCGGGCCGAGCGCGTGCTGGGCCAGCTGGAAGACAGTTCGCGCCACGGTTTTGCGCTGGACGAACGCTCGGTCGCCGCCATCGGCCGGGCCGAGGCGCAGCGCAACCGCTGGAGCACTTACGCGCTCTGGGTGATCGCTGCGCTGCTGGCCTACAGCGTTTTCGGCTGAGACTAATCGAGCGCCTTGAGTCGATATAGCGCCTCCATCGCCTCGCGTGGCGTCATCTCGTCGAGGTCGAGCGTGCTAAGCGCGACACGCAGGGGATCCTCGGCCGGCGCAGCCGGCGCGGGCGCGACGGCGCGCCTGACCGGGGCTGCAAAGAGCGGCAGGTCGTCGACCAGCGAAGCGACCGGCTTTTCGCGCTCGGTCTTCTCCAGTTCGCTCAGGATGGCGCGGGCGCGCTCGACGACCGCCGGGGGCAGCCCCGCGAGCTTGGCGACCTGGATGCCGTAGGAACGGTCGGCCGCGCCGGGCACGACCTCGTGCAGGAAGATGACCTCGCCATTCCATTCGGTGACGCGCACGGTCGCGTTCGTGACGCGCGCCAGCCGGTCTCCAAGCGCGGTCAACTCGTGGTAATGCGTCGCGAACAGGCCCCGGCAGCGGTTGATCTCGTGGAGATGCTCGATGGCCGCCCAGGCGATCGACAAGCCGTCGAAGGTCGCCGTGCCGCGCCCGATCTCGTCGAGGATGACGAGCGCGCGGGGACCGGCCTGGTTCAGGATCGCGGCGGTCTCGACCATCTCGACCATGAAGGTCGAGCGCCCGCGCGCGAGGTCGTCGGCCGCGCCGACGCGCGAGAACAGCCGGTCGACGATGCCGATATGGGCGCTTGTCGCCGGTACGAAGGAGCCTGTCTGCGCCAGCACGGCGATCAGCGCGTTCTGGCGCAGGAAGGTCGATTTGCCGGCCATGTTGGGGCCGGTGATCAGGCAGATGCGTCCGCCGCCATCGCCTTGCGGCGGCGAGAGTTCGGTATCGTTGGCGACGAACGGCTTGCCGTCGCGCTTCAGCGCCGCCTCGACGACGGGGTGCCGGCCGCCCGCGATCGCGAAGGCCGCGCTGTCGTCGATCAGCGGGCGACGCCAGCCTTCGCTTGCGGCAAGCTCCGCCAGCGCCGCGGCCACGTCGATCTCGGCCAGAGCGTGGGCGACCCGCTTGATCGCCTCGGCCTGACCCTGCACCGCCTCGCTCAGCGCGGCGAACACGCCGAGTTCGAGCCTCAGCGCCCGGTCGGCGGCCGAGGCGATCTTGGCCTCCAGCCCGCCGAGTTCGACCGAAGAGAAGCGCATCGCATCCGACATGGTCTGGCGATGGACGAAGACCGCCCGCCAGGGCTCCTTCAGGAAGTCCTCGCCGGCGGCCTGTGGCACCTCGACGAAATAGCCGAGCATGGAATTGTGCTTGATCCGCAGCGTCCGGCAGCCGGTGTCAGTGACGTAGCGCGCCTGCAACTGCGCGATGACCTTGCGGGAATCGACCTGCAGCAGCCGCAATTCGTCGAGCGCGGGATCGTGTCCCTCGCGGACGAAGCGGCCGTCTCGGCGGTTCAGCGGCAATTCGTCGGCCAGCGTGTCGGTCAGGCGCACGGGCAGGTCCGGATCGCTTGCCGCCAGCGCCTGAGCCGCCTTGTCGAGCGCAGCCGGCAAGCCGGCATGGCGTGCGAGCCGGAGGGCGATATCGCGCGCGGCCGTCAGCCCTGAGCCAAGTGCTGCGAGATCGCGCGGACCGCCGCGATCGAGGCTAAGGCGCGAGAGGGCGCGCGCGATGTCGGGCACTTTCGCCAGCGCGCGGCGCAGGTCGTCGCGGAGGCTGGAATCGTCTACCAATGCCGCCAGCGCATCGTGACGCGCGCCGATCGCGGCGATCGCGGTCAGCGGGCCGGCCAGCCGCTCGGCGAGCAGGCGGGCGCCGCCCGGCGTCACCGTGCGGTCAATCGCTGCCAGCAGGCTGCCTGAGCGCTCGCCCGAGAGCGTGCGGGTCAGTTCGAGATTGGCCCGCGTCGCGGCATCGATCAACATGGCCGAGCCGCCGCCGTCGCGCACCGGCGGCGACAAGGGCGGCCGCGCGCCGAACTGGGTGCGCTCGACATAGGCGAGCGCCGCGCCCGCAGCCGCGATTTCGGCGCGGGTGAAGGACCCGAAGGCGTCCAGCGTCGCGACGCCGAAGAACTCGCGCAGGCGACGCTCGGCGGAGGCTGTGTCCAGCCCCTCGCGGGCCAGCGGCGTCACGGGGATGGCGATCTCGCGCCAGAAGGCCTTGAGTTCCGGGTCCTCGTGGATCGCGTCGGGGCAGACGATCTCGCGCGGCTCCAGCCTTGCGAATTCGATCGCCAGCCGATCCTGGGCCACCTCCATGACGCTGAAGCGGCCGGTCGAGATGTCGATGGCGGCCAGTCCGTAGAGCGCGGTCTGGTCGCTCAGGCGGCGGCGCGCCACCGCGACGAGCAGGCTGGCGCGACCGGGCTCGAGCAGGCGCTCTTCCGTGATCGTACCGGGCGTGACGAGGCGCACCACGTCGCGCTTGACCACCGATTTAGCCCCGCGCTTCTTCGCCTCGGCGGGGTCCTCGGTCTGTTCGCAGACGGCGACGCGGTGGCCGGCCGCGATCAGGCGCTGGAGATAGTCGTCGGCGCGCTCCACCGGCACGCCGCACATGGCGATGTCCTCGCCCAGATGCTTGCCTCGCTTCGTCAGCACGATGCCGAGCGTGCGCGAGGCGATCTCGGCGTCGGCGAAGAACAATTCGTAGAAATCGCCCATCCGGTAGAACAGCAGGCTGCCGGGATTGGCGGCCTTGATCTCGATGTACTGCGCCATCATCGGCGTGACGCGCTGGGCGTCAGCGCCGATCGAGGGCGGCGGCGCGGTTTCGGACTCGGGGATTGGACGCATGGCGACGGGACGCTAGCAAAATATGCAACCAAAGCCAGCCGTTAGGACGACCTTCAACAATTGAAAGCATGGTTGCCGGAGTCTTGCCGATCGGGTCGTCCGGAATGAGCCTGCTGCTGAACCTCGTCCAGAGCCTGTCGTTCGTGCTGATGGCGGCGCTGCTCCTGACCTTGCTGCTGCCCCGATTGGGGCGGCGCATCTGGGTGCGTCAATGTCTCGTCGGGACGGTCTTCGCGATTGCGGGGCTGTGCAGCATGGAGGATCCCTTCGTCCTGACGCCCGGCGTGCTGATCGATTCACGCAACATCGTCGCCGTGCTGTCGGCTCCCTTCGGCGGCGTCCTGGGCATGGTGCTGGCGACCGTGCCGCTCCTGGTCATGCGGTTGATGGTGGGTGGGGCCGGGGTGCCTGCCGGGGTGGCCGGCATCGCGCTGAGCGCGATCGGCGGGTTGTGCTTCATGATGTTGCTCCGGCGGCAGAAGCGGCAGATCGCCGTGCGCGATGTTCCCGTCCTCGGCCTGATCGCCATTCTGGCGGTGCTGATGTCGATGATGATGCTGCCGAGCTGGATCGTCATCGAGACTGTCATCCGCCAGGCGCTGCTGCCGATGACGATGATCAACATGCTCGGAACCGCGATGGCCGGCCTGATTTTGTGTACCGACGCCGAGCGGCTCGAGACGCTGCGACGCCTGGAGGCCTTCACCGCGAATACGCCGGGCGTGCTCTACCAGAAGATCGTGCGGCCCGACGGGTCGATCGCCTACCGTTTCGCCAGCAACGGCATCGAGAAGATGCTCGACGTCACACGCGAACAGGTTGAACGCGACCCGACGAGCTGGCTGCGCTGGATGCTGCCCGAAGACCGCGCAAGGCTCGACCAGGCCAATGCCGAACTGGCCCGGGAATCAGTGCTCAAGCCCTGGCGTTTCGAGGCGAGGCACCGGCGCGACGATGGTTCGATGGTCTGGCTGCGCACGGACGCCGCGCCGCGCCAGCTCTCCGACGGCTCGATCTCATGGGACGGCATCCTCACCGATGTGACGGCCGAGCGCACGCTCGAAGACCGCCGGCGCGAACTGGAAGGCGGTCGCAAGACGGCTCTGGAAGAACTCGCCAACCAGCTTGAGGTCACGGTCGGAAAAGCGATGCAGGATGTCGGCCAGTCGGTCCGCAGCATGCATGAGGCTGCGGGCGCGATGGCCGGCAGCGCCGAGAAGACGACGATCCGCGCCGTCGAGGCGACCCGGCAGGCCGAAACCGCCTCGCACCGCGTCGGCAGCGTGGCGGTCGCGGCCGAGGAGATCGAGGCTTCGATCCGCGAGCTGACGCGGCAGTTCTCGCATGCCGACGTAATGGCGCGCGAGGCGGCGAGCTATGTCCGCACGACGCATCAGGACATGGCGGCGCTAACCGGAGCGGCCGACAAGGTCAGCGCCATCCTCGGCTTCATCGAGGAGATCGCGTCGCGCACCAATCTTCTGGCGCTCAACGCCACGATCGAGGCGGCGCGCGCCGGCGCGGCCGGGCGCGGCTTCGCCGTCGTCGCCGGCGAGGTCAAGAACCTCGCCGAACAGACGCAGAAGGCAACCCGCGACATCGCCGAGACGCTGCAGGATATCCGCAGCGCGGCGGCGACCGCGTCGGAGGCCATCGCCCATATCGAGGGCACGATGACGACGATGGAGGGTTCTTCCGGAATCCTGGCCGATGTCGTCAACCGGCAGGCCGACATCGCCTCGGGCATCGCCGCCGACGCGCAGGCGGTCGCCGGCAGCACCAGCGCCGTCACGGCCAGCATCGGCTCGGTCGGCAGCGAAGCCCGCGTCACGGGCGATGCGGCCGGACGCGTCGTCGAGGCCGCGCGCAACGTAGCCGAGCGCACGCAGGCGCTCGACCGCTATGTGGGCGATTTCGTGAAGGGCGTGCGCGGCCGGCTTTGAGCCGCCGCCCGCCGATTTTCGCCCTTGCGTCACGACCGCATGGCCGCGCTCGCGCCTTGTGGCTGCGCGGGCGCTTGCCTATGGTCCGCCTCCTTCAGGAAACGCTCACAAAAAGAATACGCCCATGTCAGACCAGCCGCCGATCAAGCGCACCCGCCCGACCTTCACCGACCAGGAAGCGCTGCTGTTTCATTCGGAGGGACGTCCGGGCAAGCTCGAGATCGTCGCGACCGTTCCCATGGCGACGCAGCGCGACCTGTCGCTGGCCTATTCGCCGGGCGTCGCCGTGCCGGTGCTGGCGATCGCGGCCGACCCCAGCCGCGCCTACGACTATACCGCGCGGGCCAATCTCGTCGCGGTGATCACCAACGGCACCGCGATCCTGGGTCTGGGCAATCTCGGCGCGCTCGCCTCCAAGCCGGTGATGGAGGGCAAGGCCGTCCTGTTCAAGCGCTTCGCCGACGTCGATTCGATCGATCTCGAGATCGACACCGAGGACGCCGACAAGTTCATCGACGCGGTGCGCTATCTCGGCCCGTCCTTCGGCGGCATCAATCTCGAGGACATCAAGGCCCCGGAATGCTTCATCATCGAGCAGCGCCTGCGCGAGCTGATGGACATCCCTGTCTTCCATGACGACCAGCACGGCACCGCGATCATCGCCGCCGCCGGCCTGATCAACGCGCTCGACATCACCGGCCGCGACGTCAAGACGACCCGGCTCGTCATCAACGGCGCGGGCGCGGCCTCGATCGCCTGCACCGAGCTGCTCAAGGCGATGGGCTTCAAGCCCGACAACGTCATCCTCTGCGACACCAAGGGCGTGATCTACCAGGGCCGCACCGAGGGCATGAACCAGTGGAAGTCGGCCCATGCAGCGCTCACGGACCGGCGCACCCTCAGCGAAGCGATGGAGGGGGCCGACGCCTTCTTCGGCCTGTCGCAGAAGGGCGCCGTGACGCCGGCCATGGTCGCCTCCATGGCCGAGAACCCGATCATCTTCGCGATGGCCAATCCCGATCCGGAGATCACGCCCGAGGAGGTCGCCGCCGTCCGCGACGACGCGATCATGGCGACGGGGCGCTCTGACTATCCCAACCAGGTCAACAACGTGCTCGGCTTCCCCTTCATCTTCCGGGGCGCGCTCGACGTCCGCGCCACCACGATCAACATGGAGATGAAGATCGCGGCGGCCGAGGCGCTGGCCTCGCTCGCCCGCGAGGACGTGCCCGACGAGGTCGCCGCCGCCTATCAGGGCGCGCGCCCGCGCTACGGCAAGGACTACATCATTCCGGTTCCGTTCGACCCGCGCCTGATCCATGTCGTGCCCGTCGCGGTCGCCAAGGCCGCGATGGAGACCGGCGTCGCCGGCAAGCCGATCGTCGACATCGCCGCCTACAAGGCGCAGCTTTCGGCGCGGCGCGACCCGGTCGCGGGCACGCTGAACCGCATCTTCGAGCGCGTGCGGCGCTATCCCAAGCGCGTCGTCTTCGCCGAGGGCGAGGAGGAGCAGGTCATTCGCGCCGCAATGTCCTTCGTCGGGCAGGAGCTCGGCCACGCCATTCTGGTCGGCCGCGAGGACCGCATCAACGAGACCGCCGGGCAGCTCGGCGTCGATCTCGCCGCCAAGGGCATCACCATCGCAAACGCCCGGCTTTCGCACAGGAATTCGGCCTATGCGCAGTATCTCTACGAGCGGCTGCAGCGGCACGGCTACCTGTTCCGCGACTGCCAGCGCCTGATCAACCAGGATCGCAACCATTTCGCCGCCGCCATGGTGGCGCTGGGCGACGCCGACGCCATGGTCACCGGCGTCACGCGCAACTACTCGATCGCGCTGGAGGAGGTCCGCCGCGTCATCGACGACCGGCCCGGCCACCGGCTGATCGGCGTCTCGATCGTGCTCTCGCGCGACCGGACCGTGCTCGTCGCCGATACCGCGATCACCGAGATGCCGACCGCCCAGCAGTTGTCCGAGATCGCGATCGAGGCCGCCGGCGTCGCAAGGCGTCTTGGCTATGAGCCAAAAGTCGCGATGCTGGCCTTCTCGACCTTCGGCCACCCGCCCGGCGAACGCTCGGAGAAGGTGCGCGAGGCGGTCAAGATCCTCGACAGCCAGCGCGTCGATTTCGAGTATGACGGCGAGATGGCGGCAGACGTCGCGCTCAACCGCGACCTGATGAGCCAGTATCCGTTCTGCCGCCTGACCGGGCCGGCCAACGTGCTGGTGATGCCGGCGTTCCACTCGGCCTCGATCTCGACCAAGATGCTGCAGGAACTCGGCGGCTCGACGGTGATCGGCCCGCTGATCGTCGGCCTCGACAAGCCGGTCCAGATCGTGCCGCTCGGCTCGAAGGATTCCGACATCGTCAACATGGCGGCGCTGGCGGCGTTCAACATCGGCGGGTGAGACTGAGCCTCGGCGTCTGCTGCAATCCGGACAGAGCGCCCGGATCGCGCCTCAGCCGGCCGCCGCTTCGGCGCTCAGCCCGGCCTGCAGCACCTCGCGGCAAGCGAAAAGCTGGGCGCGCGCCGAGGCGAGCGTGACGAAGGGCGCGATCTCGGCCAGATCGCGCAGCGCGACCTCGACCGCTGTGACCAGGTCGATCCCGGTCAGCGAATCCTCCGCATCGACAGGCGGAAGACGGAACTGCAGAACTTGACCCATGGCACTGAACGCTCGAACGAATCGGGACGTCAGAATCACCCGGCAGGGACCAAGAGGACGTTAACGGCGCGGCGTTTTCGCTGGAGCAGGATAGGACAGAGAGAAAAACGGTTCTCCGCAGGAATCCTGCTCAAGTTCCTCGACGAGAACCGGGCCGCCCTTGCCAATCGCCGGCTACGCGACCGCGCCATAATGCGGGCAGGAAGCATGGACGCAGGCAGAGGCTGGATGAAAGCCGCTGTTGCCGACAGCCAGCCGATCGGCTATCCACCACTCACGGATTGCGCCCGTAGCTCAGCTGGATAGAGCGTTGCCCTCCGAAGGCAAAGGTCACACGTTCGAATCGTGTCGGGCGCGCCATTAATTCCAAGCACTTACACGCCGCCCTGACCCGGGACCGGCGAGCCGGGTAAGCAACAGGTAAGCGGGCGGCGGCATTTGGCGCCGACGCGGCAGCGGGTTACCTTCACGGATCGGATATTGGCGCGACCGTTTCCGGTGCCGTCGCCCGGCTCCGTGTTGTTGACCTGCTTCGAACAGGGGCGCGAGCGACGCTGGAGCATAGCGCACCCCCGCTGTCAGAGACTTATGGTGGCGGGAGGTCTGACCGGTCGTCCAGGACGGGGAAGACTCCCTGCTTCCCTGCCGTTTGCCCATCGTTGCAAAAGCGGTCGGTAGCGCAGAAATCGCTCATAGAGCCATTCAAGCACGCGGAGCACGGCAGCGTTTCGGGCGGCCAACCCAAGCGGACGAAGCATCGTTATCGTCGCATGGCTGGCGGTTCATTTCTGGATGAGATCAAACTGAGAGAGTGGCCGCCGGCGCAGCGGAGGCGACGCTGTTTGTTTTGGCAGGACTTGATTCGATCAAGGCAGCATCTCTTCAATAACCGCCCTCGCTGCATTGTAGGCGGTCGCCATTTCCGGTCCAGCTTTGGACTGCTGCTTCTCCAGTATGAAGAGTGCGGTATCATAAATATCGCGCACCTCTGCCGCCGATAGCGCACCCTTCACGACCAGCATCATGAATTAACGAGGCCAATACTGCCGAGGACACCATCCCGCTTGCGACCAGCGCATCGTTTTTGTCCATTTCCATCCTCATAGGCGGGACATCAATTGCAAAGCGCCATCTTCCTGACCGCCACTGCATCATCTAGGAGCGCGATGGCGATTGGCAGACGTTGAACCGCGCCACATCCTCCTGGCGAAAGAAGCTCGATGCCAGCTTCACGGATAGATCCAAACAAGGAGGCGAACCGAGGATCGAGACAGCCTCCACAGTCAGCCTCGCAACAAAGTTTCCTGACGAGATTTGGAGAGGGCCAACGCTGTAACTCATCTATGATCAGCTTGATGCGAATCCGGCTCGCATCGATTTGTTCGAACGGCATGCAGCTATTTTCCCCGGTTGGTTCCGGAGCTTAACGAGGAACCCCGGATCGTCGTTCCAAACCAAAATCGGCAACAAGCCAAGGCGACGGAAATATGCCTACCGAATGCCTACACATGGCCATCGCCTTGGCGTGCCCTGTCGCCTGGAACCGCCCCGCTGCGCGAGAGTTGAGCGCTGAAAGTGGGAGGAAGATCATGAACGACAAAACCAAACCCGACGCGACTGCAGGGCAAGTTCGGCGTGCAAGCGACAGCCGACCCCGGCCTGGATCAGGCACTCCCGGTGACGGGAGCGTGCCGAACAAGTCCGGTGGAATCGCCAAGGCAACTGATGGTGAGCCGAAGCCGTCCAGTTCGCACAGTGCTGTCGATCCTGGTCGTCCTGTTAAGAGATGAACCGCAAGTCGACTTCCATTTCGCAACCCTGCGAGATTACCTATGAAGACGAGCCGGGCCAGAGCAAAACCGCGGGGAGGTCGAGGCCGGCGGCAGGACGACGCAATGCTATGGTTCGAAAGCCGTTCGATCGCCGTCAATTGCATAGAGCGCTGGTAATCGCCCCGGCGCACGTCGCGCAATCTACATGGCCTGATTTTAGCATTGCGAGATCGGCCTGCCAGCCAGCCCACGCCGATCAAGGTCGGCCTTCGCCGGTGTATAGCCCTCCGGGCGTTTCCTCCCCAAAACGTGGGCCGCCGTTCCGAAAGGGCGGCGGCCCTTTTGCGTTTGGACGTGCAGTGTGCCTAAATCCTGTGCATGCCGTTCCGATCGATCACCGCTGAACCACAGGAACTCGCCAAGTTGGGCGAGGCGTTCGACGCCGCATGGATGGGAATCAACAGCGTCGATACGATTGGGGCAGTCGCGCAAAAAAAGGCGCGCCAGCGCTTGGCTGAAATCATCCTCGACCTGTGGCGTGAGGATCCGGACCAGCCTCTTGCGGCGCGTGCCGTTGAGCGGTTTCTGGGCGCATCAATGGACTGAGGCGAGGGCCGCGTCATCGTTCGGCGCGGCGCGTCCTTTTTTGATTCCCGGTCAGTCCTTCCACGCCGGGGCGTCGTGGTGGTTGGCATCCACATCTTGATCGCCGGCACGAGATCGATCAGCAGGCGCTCTTCCGGAGTGCCCTCGCGCGCGCCCGAGAGGCGTTAATCGGAGTTAGGCACTTGCGATTACAGCGGAAAAATCGATGGTGTTGGGATCAAACACGATGCCGATCGAGAGATGACTGCACCGTTCCCGCAGGAAAATTGCTTCCAGCACCTTGCCTGTCGGGCCGTTTCACATATGCGTCAGGCCCAACCTTCAACGCGATAAGCGCCCCTCACAGGGGCAACTTGCAGGCGATATCACACCCCGACTTCAATGCCCTCATGTGGGATTTCGACCCTATCGACCTGCACCTGCAACCCCTGCCTCGGATTTGCGCTCAGCAGGCAGCTTGAAAGACGCTCCGCTCGCAGCTCGGGATGCATTAGCGGCTGAGGTCGGCAATGGCTCAAAGCGCGAGGTCGCCGCTGCCCGCAGCTTCGGAGCTATGCAACGGAATGGCAGATCACGCGATGCCGCTGAAGGCCTGGGAAACAGTATGCTCGAGCTGGCCCGAGGTTAAGCTGACCATGCCGCTGATCGCGACGGCGGCGGTTGCGGCAGCTTCGGTTTCCGAACAGCGCCTAATCATGTCCGACATATGGCGCGAGACCTCGCGTGCGGACATAATCTGCCGTTCCACCGTGCTCGCTATATCGTTTGTTTTCATCGAGATGCCGTCCATGGCCTCGAGGATCCGGCCCGTGGTAATATCGGTCTCGTCCATCAGGCCTTCGGTCGCAGCGACCAACGCGCTGATTTGAGCGGTGGCCTCCGCAGTCTGAGACGCCAGCGCCTTCACCTCGGCGGCCACCACCGCGAACCCGCGGCCGGCGTCTCCGGCCCGGGCAGCCTCGATGGTAGCGTTGAGAGCGAGAAGGTTGGTCTTTGTCGCGATCCCGCCGATCATCTCGGCGAAGCCCGTGACCTTGGTCAGCGCCTGGCCCAGCGCATGCATATGGCTGCGCATGATCTGGGCGTTATCAAAGCTAGCGCGCGCGTAATCGGCGCTCATGCGTGTGTTCCTCGCGACATCCTGCACGCTGAGAGCCAGCTGTTCGGCGACGGCCCCCGTGTCCACAGCTTGTGCGGAGGACGTGTTCACCAGAGCCCGCGCCGCACTGCTCGTGGCGGCGAGTTCAGTCGAAACCCTGCCGAACTCCGCGACCGCTTGGGGAATCACCTGCGTGGCAATATGGGCCAATTGGGCGCGATTGGCCTCTAGCTCGGATTCTCGAAGTTTTAGGTCCGTGATGTCTGACGCGAAACCCGCGACAGCGTCGCCAACGATTCGAGTCTTGCTCACGCGCCGCCATGAATCCTCAGCATAACGGCGCTCGACCGCCTCGCCAGTGGCTTCGTGCTGCTGACGCACGCGCCGCGCCGTCTCCGCGTCCAGATTGCCCGTAAAGCCAATGGCCTCAAGGTTTTTACGCACGAGGTCGCTATAGCGGATCGGCGGCTTCAATTCGGCCAGCGCGGTGGGATAGTAGTCGATGTATTTGCTATTATGATAGACCAGCACGTCATCGCGGTCATATACTGCAATCGCCGTCGGAGCCGCTTCAAGTGTGGCTACGAGCATGTCCCGTTCCGCCTTCAGCGCAGCAAGCTCAGCAGCCGCAGAGTTGGACAGGCCGGGACCGCCGAACGCAGCCATTAAACGTTTAGAAAACTGGACCATGTGCGATTGGCGCTCGTGTTCTACCGGCAACGTCAGCTTGTAGCGAGAGCGTTAAGTTTTCGATATGCCCGCGGTTAAGACTGGAAGCCGTCGGGTGGCTGCTCAGATACGGCCGACGAGCAGGCTACAGGATATCGAGCAGAAGTTCGTCGTTTCCCCGCAGGTCGGCAAACTTGTCGAGGCAACCTCGCTACAAGTCGTCGCAGCGAATGAGGGGGTAATATATGACGTCGGTCAGGACGAGAAGCCGAGCGAACGGCGAAGGGACCCAGCTGCCTGGCCGGACAATTCGGCAATGAAAGCTGCTGCCTGGCTACGGTTGGAAGCGCTCACGCAGAGCGCGGCGGAATAGAGGGTCGACAGCGCCAGATCGTCGGGCAGGAGGCCAATCAGGTCCACACCCGGCTGCGCAATGATTTCCGTTGCCTGGGTGCAGCCCAGCGCGCCGGCCGCGGCCGAAGCGGCGAGCGCCGCCATCGCCGTGGTGCCGTTGGGGTGCGGGCGAAGCGCGGGCGCCACACTGTCGCCAAGACCGAGACTTGCGAGGATGCCGGCGAAGTGAATGCCGGCGGTGGATCGCTCGAGATCGGGAGCGTGAATTTCGGCCGCGCCGCGCAGCGCCAGGGCCAGTGCCTGCGGCGTCGCAACGTCGGGTCTGGCGTCACCTCGGCGGATCGCGACGGCCGTCGGCACAGATCCGATGTCGGCGATGCTCTCGGCCACGACCAGCCCGTCCCGCGCCAGCGCGTCGACCATGCCGCGCGTCAGGATAACGATGTCGGTGGGCGCGCCGGCCAGGAGTTTCTCGCGCATCGCGCCGACCGCGCCGAAGTGAGCGGCCATGCTCATGCCCCTGTGCGCCTCGAAGGCCGGGGCCAGCGCCTTGACCAGGCCCTCGGCCGCGCCGCCGCTCAGCAGGAAGATTGTGCTCACGGGTCTGCTCCTGAGTTCTGGTCAGACGGTCGCAGCCCGTCGTCGGCGCAGCGCGACGATCAGCGGCCAGACGAGGGAGGCGATGAAGAGCGCGAGCAGGATCGCCGAGATCGGCCGCTCGACGAAGATCATCGGGCTTCCCAGCGAGAGCAGCAGCGACTGGCGCAGCGAGGTTTCGAGCAGCGGGGCAAGCACGAGCGCCAGCACCAGCGGCGCGCGCGGGATGTCGAGCTTCATCATCAGCCAGCCGACGACTCCGAACAGCAGCGCGATCACGACGGGAAACATGCTCTGCGTGCTGGACCAGGCGCCGAGCAGCGAGATCGCCAGAATACCCGGCGCCAGATAGCCGTATGGTACGCGCAGCAGCGAGGCGAAGACCGGCGCGAGCGGCAGGTTGATGACAAGCAGCACGACGTTGCCGATGAACATGCTCGCCATCAGGCCCCAGACGAGGTCCGGCTGCTCCGTCATCAGGCCGGGGCCTGGCCGGATGCCGAAGAGGATCAGCGCCGCCAGCAGCACCGCCGTGCTCGAGGAGCCGGGAATGCCGAGCGCCAGCATCGGCGCGAGCGCGCCTTGCGCTGCGGCGTTGTTGGCGGATTCGGCGGCCGCCACGCCGTCGATCGCGCCATGGCCGAATCGCTCTGGCTTGCGGCTGAGCTTGCGCTCGACGACATAGGCCATCATCGAGGCGATGGTCGGCCCCGCGCCCGGCATGGTGCCGACGACGAAACCGACCACGGTTCCGCGCAGGATCGCGACGCGGCTGTCGGCCCATTCCTGTCCCGTCAGCCACATGTCGCGCAGGCGCGTGCGGATCGTCTGCATCCCGTCGAGGCGCTCGAGCGAGGACAGCACCTCGGCGATGCCGAAAATGCCGATCGCCACGGGCAGGAACTCGACGCCCTCCAGCAACTGGGGCTGGCCGAAGGTCAGGCGCGGCAGGCCGACGATCGGATCGACGCCGATCTGCGAGATCATCAGGCCGAGCGTCGCAGCCAGCAGCGCCTTGACCGGTGAGACGCCGCCGAGGCTCGCCGTCGCGGTGATGCCGAGCGCGGCGAGCAGGAAATACTCCGGCGAGGAGAAACGCAGGGCAAACGCGCTCAGCGCCGGCGCGACGAAGACGAGCGCGATCGCCGATACGATGCCGGCGAAGAAGGAGCCGAGCGCAGCCACGCTGAGCGCCGCCCCCGCGCGGCCCTTGCGGGCGAGCTGGTGCCCGTTGATGGCCGTGAGCAGGCTTGAGGATTCGCCGGGTACGTTGACGAGCACCGATGTCAGGGTGCCGCCATACATGCCGCCATACATGATGCCGGCGAGCATGATGACGCCAGAGACCGGCTCCATGCCATAGGTGAACGGCAGGAGCAGCGCCATGCCTGCCGCCGGGCCGATGCCGGGCAGCGCGCCGATGATCTGGCCCAGCACGACGCCGATGACCAGAAAGCCGAGATTGCGCGGCGTCGTGGCGACGGAGAAACCCTGCCAGAGCAGGTCGAGGCTTTCCATTGCAGCGGGTTCCTGCCGGGACGGCTCTAGAAGCCGAGGACGCCGCGCGGCAGCGCCATCCCGAGCCAACGGACGAAGATGAGATAGGCGAGGCCGGTGGTGACGGCGACGGCGATCAGGCTTTGCGGCACGGGCTGCCGCAGGGCGACGATCGTCACGAAAGCCAGAACCCCGCCGACGGTCGGAATCATACCGAGCACCGGCGATAGCACGGGGAATGCGATGACCGCGGCGAGCACCAGAGCCAGCCGCCGCGTGATCGGCGGCGGCGGCCAGTCGATCGCATCGACCTGCCCGCTCGCTGCCTGGACGACGAGCAGAACCGCAAGGATCGCGCCCGCGATCGCGATCAGCGCCGGGAAGAAGGCCGGGCCGGCGGTGAAGCCGTCCCAGAACCCCATACCCCAGGTCCCCGCGACCATCAGGGCCGCGAGGCCGAGCATCGTCAGGCCCGGAGCGGCATGAGCGAAGCGGTTCACGCGCCGCTCCTTCCGTTAGCCTGCCTCGCTTGCCGCCTGACTTGCCGGCTCACTTGCCGCCTCACTTGGCGAGGCCGACGTCGCGCATCAGGTCGCCATAGAGCTTGGCGAGTTCACCATGGCGCTGCTTGATGCGGTCGAGGCCGTAATACTCGCTCGACTGCATCTTCGCCTTCACCGAGTTCTTCCACGCATCTGTGGCGACGACCTTGCGCATGACGCCGTCCCACCACGCCGCGACCTGCGGATCCGTGTTCGGCGGCAGCGCGATGCCCCAGGACTGACCGAAGACGATGTCGAAGCCCTGCTCCTTGGCCGTCGGCACGTCCTTGTATTCCGGCTCGGTGCGGCGCGCGGCGGCGAGCACGACCAGCGCTTTGGCCTTGCCGCTCGTGATCAGCGGCACGCCTTCCTCCAGCGTAGCGAAGACACCCTCGACATTGCCGCCGAGGAAGGTCGAGATCGCGACCGAGCCGCCGTCGAAGGGCACATAAGTGAGCTGGACGCCGCCGGCCTTCATCAGCAGGGCCGTTGCAAGATGGTCGGTTCCGCCGGCCAGCGCCCCGGCGATGCGAATCCCGCGCGGCTTGGCCTTGGCGGCGGCCATGAAATCGCCCAGCGATTTGAAGGGCGCGTTTGGCTGCACCAGGAAGACGAGATCCGACTGGATGAAGTCCGCCACGGGGACGACACGGTCGATGATCGACGGCGTGCCCTGCATCATCGGCGTGGTGAAGCTGGACTGGTTCAGCGTCAGCACCAGGTTCTCGTCGCCCGGACGGCCGACGACGTAATTGTAGCTGACGGAGCCTGCGCCGCCCGGGCGGTTCTGGATGACGACCGGCACCTTGGTGATGCCGGCCTCGCCGATCACCTTGGCGACGAAGCGCATGATCACGTCGGGCGATCCGCCGGGGCTGGCGCCGACCGAGATATCGATCGGGCCGGATGGCTGCTTGCCCTGGGCCAGGGCAGGGCCGCTGGCTGCGATGCCCAAAGCGAACAGGGCTGCGAGGCCAACCGCGCGACGGCGCGACAGACCCGCATTCTGCGGAACGGTTTTCATTGCGTCTTCTCCCCTGAGAGATTTCGTTCGATTTGTGCCGTACGAGCGGCAAGCATGTCTCTCTGTCGGCAAATTTGTGTCGGGCGCGGCGGTTTGACAATCACGCAATGCTGTCGTCAGCTTTGCGCATCCTGCAAAGCAAATTTGGTTAGGTCGTCACGATGGGCCGTTCCAGGATCGTCGGGGCACTGCCTCGCCTGCCGCTAGAAGTGCTCCGGCATGTCGTGCTGATCGCCGAATGCGGCTCGACCGTGGGGGCCGCGCAGATCGTCAACATGACCTCGTCCTCGCTCAGCCGAAAGATCGCCCAACTTGAACACGATCTCGGCGTGCCGCTGTTCGAGCGACATTCGCGTGGCATGCGACCGACGGACGCCGGCCAATTGGTAGCGGAAGCGGCGCGCCAGATCCTCGCCCGCATGGATCGTCTCGCCAGCGACATCGGCGATGTCGACGAGATGGGCCGCGGCCTCGTCAGGATCTATGCCTCGCAGGCGCTGGTCGAGCATTTTCTGATGCCGCATGTCGCGCGGATGGCGGTTCAGTATCCAAATGTGAAGATCGAACTCCACGTGGGCGCCGGGCGGCAGGCCGAGCGCGCATTGATCGACGAGAGCGCCGATTTCGCCCTGATCCTGACTGTTCCGCGCCATCCCGAGATCGAGATCGTGGCCGAGCGCGCCAACCGCATCGTCGCAATCGTCAGCCCGGCGCATCCTCTGGCGGGGCGTGTCCGGATCACGGTCGCCGAGGTGCTGGCGCAACCATTTGCCGCGCTGCCATCGAGCTATTCCAGCCGTGCGGCGTTCAACACGCTGGCGCCGGAGGCGCTGCTCGGCGTGCAGCCCCAGTTCACCGCGAACTCGATCGCCGCACTGAAGGCCTATGCGCTCGCCGGGCTCGGGATCGCGATCGTGCCCGAACTGACGGTCGGCGATGCGCCCGGCGAGCAGGGGCTCGTCCTGATCGAGATCATCGGCGCGGAGCGGACGGATACCCGCATGTGCCTGTGCCGACGCCAGTCGCGCGTGCTGGGCAACGCGGCCCGCAGGCTGCTCGACGATTTTGCCGCCTCGTTTTTGCCCCTTGCGCTCCAACCGGGCTGACAGTGCGATCTCTCGACCATGGGCATGTTCCAGCGGCTTGTCGGCGCACGGTGCCGGCACGGCCATCGTCAATCTATCAACTCTTCTTCCCGCCGCGAGGCTTTGCGCTGACTTTTTCGAGAAAGCACCTCTTCGACGACATGGATGGAGGCCATGCCCAGGGCGTTCAAGCGATCGACGATATGGTCGAACTGCGCCTGGGGATCGCTGCTCAAGACTCCGTTGGCGGGCGAGACGGGCGAAATCCGGAGCCCGGCACGCCCAGATCGGGAACCGATGTAGATCGCGGATTCCCTTCTTGGCGACTTGGTGCGGCAGGTTGCCTAATTTTTAATCCGCGAGTTGAATACTAAGCCGGCAATAACCTGACGAATCCACGAACCTGTCGATGCACATAAATTGATCAACGCGACAACTCAAAATAGATTGCTCGATGCCGACATCGTCCGAATTTGGTTGCAAATTACTCACGTGTCTAAAAAATATACATTTGAACTATCTCATAGTTTAGAATGATCATGACGCTACATTATTTTTGTTGCACCGCAACATGTATCTAGTCGCGGCCGAACGTTTGTTTTTCATTCGCCACTACAGGCCCTCGCCGCCTGCAGATTCAACGCTACTATATTGTACGTTAACTTTAGTATTCGTTAGTTAATATTTGCTTAAAATTTCGACTTCCTGACAGACGCCACCCTGCCGTATGGTTTCGAGCCAGTTGAAGGCAAGTGTGTCGTGTCAGTTTGGGAGTCGATCATGATTAGATCGTTCACGGTTTTGTGTTGGATCGCTGCGGCGACGGTCTTCTCTCTGTTTCTGACCCAGCCGACCGGCATCAAATTGCAGTTCGCGCTCAGCATGGCGATGCTCGCGATCATGTTCATGATCAGTACGTTGCGACTTAAAGGAGTGTGGAGGCACGTCTTCCTTGCGGCAGCGTCGGTCATCATCATTCGCTATGTGCATTGGCGTCTGACCGAGACTCTGCCAAGCGTCACACAACTGTCAGATTTCATACCCGCACTTTTGCTTGTTATTGCAGAACTCTATTGCATCGGGATGTTAGGCTTGGGCCTGTTCGTCAATGCGCAAGCAATAACCCGACCAAGAGCGCTCCAGTTGGCCGATGATGAACTGCCGAGCGTCGACGTCTTCGTGCCGTCCTACAATGAAGAGCGCGATCTCGTTGCCGTTACGCTGGCGGCCGCAAAGGCCATGGACTACCCCAAGCACCGGCTGACCGTCTATCTGCTCGACGATGGCGGAACTGACGAGAAGGTGTATGCCGCCGACGAGGCCAAGGCGGCCGAGGCGCGCGAACGGCGCAGGTCGATGCAGGCGCTCTGCGTCGAACTCGGCGTCCGCTATCTCACGCGCGAACGCAACGTCTCCGCCAAGGCCGGCAACCTCAACAACGGCCTGGCCTATTCGACCTCGGAACTCGTCGTCGTCTTCGATGCCGACCACGTGCCATCGCGCGAATTCCTGCGCGAAACGGTCGGCCATTTCGCCGATGAGCCGAAGCTCTTTCTGGTGCAGACGCCGCACTTCTTCATCAATGCCGACCCGATCGAGCGCAACCTGTCGACTTTCAGCCGCATGCCGTCCGAGAACGAGATGTTCTATGGCGAGGTGCAGAAGGGTCTCGACAGCTGGAACTCCGCCTTCTTCTGCGGCTCGGCCGCCGTGCTGCGGCGGTCGGCGCTCGACGAGGTCGGCGGCTTCGCCGGCGTCTCGATCACCGAGGACTGCGAGACGGCGCTCGAACTCCATGCGCGCGGCTGGAAGAGCCGCTATGTCGAGACGCCGCTGATCGCGGGGCTCCAGCCCGAAACCTTCGAATCCTTCATCGGCCAGCGCTCGCGCTGGTGCCGGGGCATGATGCAGATCTTCATGCTGAAGAACCCGCTGTTCAAGCGCGGCCTGACCTTCGCGCAAAAGCTCTGCTACACCTCCAGCAACATCTTCTGGCTGTTTCCGCTGTCGCGGCTGGCGTTCATGGTCTCGCCGCTGTTCTTCATCTTCTTCAACCTGCAGATCTATCACGCCTCGCCGCAGCAGTTCGTCGCCTACACGATGACCTACATCTTCGCGGTGATGATCATGCAGAACTACATGTATGGCCGCCTGCGCTGGCCCTGGGTCTCGGAACTCTACGAGTATGTCCAGTCCGTCTACCTGATCAAGGCGCTGGCCGGCGTCGTCGTCAATCCCCGCGCACCGAAGTTCAACGTCACGCAGAAGGGCGCCGTTCTCGACGACGACCATCTTTCCGGCCTGGCCATGCCCTTCTACGTCATCTTCGGCGTCCTTGCCGCAGGCGCCGCCTACACGGTCATCCGCTACATCGCCGAGCCGGCCTCGCGCGATCTGCTCCTGGTGGTCGGCGCGTGGAACCTGTTCAACCTCGTCATGGCCGGCATCGCGCTCGGCTGCGTCTCGGAGCGCCGTGAGCGCCGCAAGGTCCAGCGCCTCGAGACCAACCGGGCCGGCGAACTCACCGTCAACGGCGAGACCATCGCCGTCACGGTCACCGACGCCTCCATCGGCGGCGTCAAGCTGGTCGCCAACGGCCTGTTCAAGCAGCCGATCGCGCCGGGCCGCCAGGCGGGGACGCTGCGTGTCGCCGGCTCGCTCCGCGACCAGCATTACGAGGTGCCGGTGATCATCGCGTCCGCCGTCAGCAATGAGGGCGAGCGCGCCTATGGCATCCGGTTCACCGGCATCTCCGGCGACCGCTACCGCCTGATCGCCGACGTCGCCTATGCCGACCTCTCCGCGATGCGCAGGATGCGCGACCGCCGGCACAAGCGGCGCAATCTCCTGCTCGTCAGCGCCGAGACCCTCGGCTGGGGCGTCAGCCAGACGGTGCGCGGGCTCTTCTTCGGCGCCTTCCGTCGCAGCATGCCGGTCGTGGCCGCCAAGGCGCCGGTCGGCCGGGCGACGATGGGGGCCGACGGCGTCCCTGTCCGGTCCTGAGCGCAGCCAGAATTCGCGGGTGGCCGATATCGTCGACCACCCGATCCACACCCTCCAGTTCTCCTAGCAATCGCGGAGTCAAGCCAATGTTGTCCGGTTTCAAGGCATTGCTGCTCGCTGGCGTCGTATTCTCGACGACGCAGGCTGCCCACGCCCAGGCCGATGCTTCGGCGACGAGGGCTCGCGCCACCGCGCCCCGCGTCGTGGCGAAGCCGGCGCTCGACGCGCCGTTCAGGCCGATCGCGGCGACGCGCGACGACCTGACCCTGCGCGGCGAATTCGCGACCAGCGACCAGACCGTCTTCCTGTCCGCCAACGATGCGCTCCGCGCCACGGCGTTCCGGGTCGGTTTCACCAACACGGTGTCGAACCTGCCGGAATCGTCGCGGCTGTCGGTCAGGATCAACGACCAGCTCGTCGGCGACATTGCGCTGAGCGCGACCGCCGATCTCGGCCAGGCGGTTTTCCCGGTGTCCCCGGGCCTGCTCGTGCCGGGGTTCAACTCGGTGCGCTTCTCCGTAAGCCAGCGTCACCGCGTCGATTGCAGCATCAACGCGACCTACGAACTCTGGACCCAGATCTCGCCGGCCCATACCGGCCTCGTGAACATCGCCCCGGCCCCGACCCTGCGCGGCGTGGCGGATCTGCCGATGCTGGCCGGGCTCGATGCGGGCCGTACGCCGATCCGCATCCGTCTGCCGCAGGGCTATGATGCGCAGGCGCTCGATCAGGCTATGCGCGCGGTGAACGCGCTGATCCTGAGCGCCGCCATAGCCCAGCCGATCATTGAGGTGGCGTCCGAGCCGGGCGTCGGCCCCGGCATCGATATGGTCGTCGGCAGCGGCTCTGCCGCCTCGGCCGGACAACGGCTCGCGCCCGAACTCGGCCTGTTCGTCAGCCGCGAGGGCGAGCAGTCGCGCACCGTCGTCTCCATCATCGACACGCCCGAGGCGGATCTGAACCTGACGGTCCGACGCCTCGAGGCCTTCTCGGCCCAGACCGAGCGACCCGGCTCCAAAGCCGGGCTGCGCGCGCTTGCGAACCTGACTGGTCGCCGGATCGCCAACGACACCAGCCTTAGCTTCGCGGATCTCGGCATGGAGACGCGGCCCTTCGACGGTCATCTGCTGCAGCTCAACAGCAAGCTGATGCTGCCGCCCGACTTCTTTCCCGCGCCTTACGGCGCGGCGCGGCTGACGCTCGACAGCGCCTTCGCCGGGCAGGCGAGCCTCGCCCAGCGCATCAGCATCAGCGTGAACGACCAGATCGCGGCGATCGTCCCGATCATGAACCCGGGCAAGGGCGGGCTCAACGGGCGGACGATCGAACTGCCGCTCGAGAGCTTCAAGCCGGGCGCCAACGTCATCACGGTGGAGGCCAATCTCAGCGACCCCAAGGCCGCCTGCGACGCGACGCTCGGAAACGCGTCCGGCGCCCGTCTCGCCATCGGTTCGACGAGCCGGATCAGCTTCGACAGGCTGGCGCGCGCGGCCTCCTATCCCAACCTCTCGGCGACGCTGGGGCACGGCTTCCCCTATGCCGAGGCCGGCAAGCCGCTGATGATCGGCGTGTCGAACCAGGACCCCGCCTTCCTCGATGGGGCCATGACGCTGGTGGCGCGCATGGTCGCGACGGCGCAGGCGCCGATCCCGACCTCGTTCCGCTTCGGCAGGCTCGACAGCACCGAGCCGGGGATATTCTTCGGTTCGCCCGCCGAAGCGCCGCTCGATCCCGCCAGGTTCGGACCGCCTGTCGCGCGGACCGCTCCGCAACTGATCACGTCGGCGAATGCCGGCACGCTGTTCGCGGCGGCCTCCGGCGGAACAACACTGACCGACGCGATCTTCGCCGGCGCCCAGGACGGTTCGCAGCGAAACGCGCCGGCCTCCGAAGGGCTGCTCGCGACGATGCGCGAGGCTCTCGACCTCGGCGCCCTGGCGGCGGAGGCGCGGCAGTTCGCCAGCGGCGATTTCAGCCGCATCAACGCCTGGCTGCAGGATTTCGGCCTGCTGGAAAAGACCCCCGAGGGCGCGGCCGCGCAGAGCTTCGAGGCGACCGCCGACTCGCTGATCATTCGCCAGACCGCGCAGCGGCCGGCGAATGTGTCGGCGTTCAAGGCCTTCTTCGATCCCGAAGCCAGGCCGGTCGTCCAGACCGCCGTCCTCGGAGCCGACCCGGCGCAGTTCGCCGCGCTGGTCGAAAAGGCGACGAGCGGCCATTTCTGGGCGCGCTTCAACGGCGAGGCGGCGCGTGTCAGGCTCGATGACTGGGGCCCCGTCAATCTGGGCGTGCAGCAGCGCGTCTATTCGGTGATCGGCGACACCTCGCCCGGCAACATCCGGCTGGTCGCGGCCGGCTGGCTGTCGCTCAATCCCGTGCATTACCTGACCATCCTCGGCGCGCTGGTGGCCCTGCTGGCCCTGACCACGGCGATCGCGCTGCGTACGAGGCGGGTGTGATGCCCGCCTCGCTCTTCCCACGGCGCAGCCTGCTGACGGGCGCGGCGCTCGCACTCGGCCTGGCGACCGCACAGACGAGCGCGGCGACCGAGCGCAAGCCGCAAGCGACCATCGGCCTGGCGGCGAGCACCACCGGCTCCGTGGCCGCCAAGCGGCCGCGCGGCGCGGAGCTGCTCGCCCGGCTGTGGCCGGCCTATCGGGACCGGTTCATCCGGCCCGACGGGCGGGTCGTGGACAATGGCAACGGCAGCATCTCCCACTCCGAGGGGCAGGGCTACGCCATGGTCCTTGCGCTCGCCGCGCATGACCGGGACGCCTTCGAGCGGATCTGGAAATGGACCACGAAGGAGCTCGGCGTTCGACCAGACGGCCTTCACGCCTGGCGCTGGCAGCCGGACGCATCTCCGAACGTCACCGACCAGAACAACGCCAGCGACGGCGACCTGCTGATGGCCTGGGCTCTGGGCGAGGCCGGGCTGCGCTGGGACGAGCCGGCCTACACCGCCGCGATGCGCAAGCTCACGGCGGCGATCTTCCAGCACAACGTCACGAGCAGCCGCCTCGGGCCGGTGCTGCTGCCGGGCGCGAACGGCTTCCGCGCGGCCGACCAGCCGGACGGGCCGATCGTCAACCTGTCCTACTGGATCTTCCCCGCGATCGACCGCCTGCAGAAGATGGATGCGACGCAGGACTGGGCGGCATTGCGCCGGTCCGGCCTGGCGCTGCTGCGCGAGAGCCGTTTCGGGCCGCTCGGCCTGCCCTCCGAATGGGTCTCGATCGGCGAGAAGCGCGCGGCGTTCGCGACCAATTTCGAGCGCAGCTTCGGATACAACGCCGTCCGCATTCCGCTTTATGCGGCTTGGTCCTCGCGCGTCGCGAGCGATCATCTGCGCCCCTATCTCACGATGTGGAACACCGCCGACAATATCGGCCCGTTCGTGATCGACATCGAGGACGGCAAGGCGCGCGAAACGCTCGACGCGCCTGGCTACAAGATGATTTTCGCGCTGGCACAGTGCATCGCGCAGAACAAATCCGTTTCACCAGATTTAGTCACGCGTCAGAACGATCTCTACTACCCGGCTACGCTTGGATTGCTCAGTCTGTTAGCCATCAGTGAAAGGAAGCCGCAATGTCTCTAAAGTCATCGCTGCTCGTTGCAACCGCCATGGTGAGTTATTTTGGCTTCGCCATGGCCCAGACGGCGCCTCTGGTCATCTCGCCCGCCGGCCCGCCGGCCGCGCGGGAGCAGAGGTCGGCGCCGCCCGCCTTCGCCCCGGCCCGGTCTCAGCCGGCGATCCCGCCGCGCGCCGAGCAGGGCTTCAAGCCCACGCGCCCGCAGCAGAACGAGACGCGGGGCCAGGCGGCAGCGCCTGCCCAGAAAGCGGTCGATGAGAGCGCGCTGAACTACTACGCCTCGCTTGGGCAGACGGCGCGCGTCGCATCGGAGATCCGCCGGCTGAAGACCCTTCACCCGGCTTGGCAGCCGCCGGCGAACCTGTTCGCGGCAGGGTCGCCGCAGGTCGACGAGAAGCCGCTCTGGGACCTCTACGCCGAAGCCCGGTTCGACGACCTCAAGGAGCAGATCGACGCCCTGAAGGCCGAATTCCCGGACTACACGCCGTCGCTCGATCTGACCTCCAAGATCAACATCGCCGAACGCCGGCAAGCGCTGGTCGCCGCCTCGCAGCAGCGCGACTGGGAGCAGGTCGTCAGCCTCGCCACCGACAGCCAGGACCTGCTGGTCTGCCGCGAGATCGACGTTCTGTGGCGTCTCGCCGAGGCGTTCGCGTCGCTCGAGGACAAGGACCAGACGCTCTCGGTCTATCGCTACATTCTGGCGAATTGCGAGAATGCCGGCGAGCGCCTCGCCACCGTCCAGAAGGCAGCCCTGGTGCTGCCGGAAGACGACGTCACGAAGCTCATCGCCGCCGGCAAGCGCGGCCGGAACGGCGGCAACGAGTTCGACGGCGTGAAGCTCGACATGGTCCGCCGGGACATCGGCGCGATCGCATCGGGCCAGACCGCTCCGACCCCATCCGAGCGCGACCTGAAGCTGATCGAGGCGTCGGCGCGCAGCGCCAAGGGCGCCGGGGATGCCGGCCTGCTGGGCTGGTATGCCTTCCAGGCGAAGGACTACGCCAAGGCGCGCGACTGGTTCAAGCTGGGCTATGGCGCCTCCAAGGACGCCAAGCTGCTGGAGGGCCACATCCTCGCCCTGCGGAATCTCGGAGAGATCGAGCAGGCCCGGACGCTGGCGTTCCAGAACCTTTCGGTCGGCCCGCTGATCCGCAAGGCCTATATCGAGATTGCGGCCACCGAACTGCCCAAGCCTGACGCGCCGGCGCTGCCGGCCGACGAAATGCGCCGGGTCGAGGAGATCGTGGACGGCGAGAAATCCGGCCTCGGCGCGCAGGCGCTTGGCTGGCATCTCTTCCATGCGCGCAAATTCGCCGATGCGCGCGCCTGGTTCGAGAAGGCCAACAGGTGGAAGGAAAGCGAAGAGAGCGTGCTGGGGCTGGCGCTCGCCATGCAGCGGCTTGGAGACCGCAGGGCCTACGCGTCGTTCATCGCCGAAAACAAGGGGCGCTACCAGGCCGTCGCCAGACTGGCCGAGGTCGCCGTCAGCGAACGGGCGGTCATCTCGGGATCCGGCCAGCGCACCGGCAGGCGCGGTGGCGGGGCTCCCTCGGGTGCCGTCAGGCAGGCGGTGAAACTCTACGAGTCCGGCAGCTACAAGGAAGCGGCCGATCTGATGGACCGCAACCAGCAGCGCCTCGATCCCAATATGAGCGCCCTGCGCGGCTGGGCCCATTTCCAGGCCAACAACTACCAGGAGGCCGAGAAAATCTTCAAGAAGCACAAGAACGTCAAGGGCGCGGAACACGGCGAATTCCTGTCCTACATCGCCGGGAAGAGCATCGCCCATCGCTGGTATCAGTGACCCCGGGCCGGCGGCCCGTCACGTCGCGGCTGGAGGCGCCGCGTGACAGCCGCCCGCTCCTGCCCGGCAACAGGAACACCCTGCAGGAGAGGTCGACAGCCTGGTCCTGCAGCCGACCATCAGGATGCGTGCGCCTTTTCGAGATGTCGCCATGAGTGATCAGCCTTCCATGAGTGATCAGCCTTCACGGATACCGGACGCCAAGCCGCCGCGCGCCCCGCGCAGGCCCGGCGCCAAGCGGATGAAATTTCCCGTCCCCCCCGGCCTGACCGGGCAGCCGCGGCCGTCACGTCTCCTCAGGCTCGAACTGGAGCTTCAGGAGGCGCGCAAGCGCCTCGACCACATGACCAGGCTGGCCTATCTCGACGAGATGAGCGGGCTCGCCAACCGCCGCGCCTTCGACGACGAACTCCGGCGGACGATCGACCGGGCCACGCGATACGCCATGCCGGCCGTGGTCGCGATCTTCGATATCGACCAGTTCAAGGCGATCAATGATCGCTATGGCCATCGCGCCGGCGATGCCGTGATCGTGGCGGTCGCGCAGTGCCTTCGGACCCATGTCCGGGCGTCGGATTTCGTCGCTCGCACCGGGGGCGACGAGTTCGCGGTGATCCTGTCGAATATCGATCTCGAGGACGCCGGCCAGAAGGTCGAGGCCCTGCGCCAGGCATTCGGCCGGATCGAGTATCATTTCGCCGCCGAACCCGTGCAGGTTACCGTTTCGGCCGGACTATCGGCGATCGAGGCCGGCTTCGGCCGATGCCCGCTGCACGAGGCGGATCTGGCGATGTACCGCCAGAAGCGCGCCTCCAGGACGATCTATACCCTGGGATGAACTGAGAGATTTCCGCCGAAGAAACCAGACGGGGACAGCCGGGCGATCTCGGCTATACCGGGCTTTCGGATTTCCGCTGCTGTAAAGGGTTTCGGACATTCTCGGCCCTTTGCCGCCTTTCGATCTGTGCGGTGTCAGCGCGACGTTGTGTCGGATCTGTTCGTCGGTTGCCGCCTCGACGGGACGGCGATGCCTCGTGACTGCCGGCTGCTTCCACGACAGGCTTGACCATCCAGCCATGCTCCGGACAGACGGGCGCTGGTTGAGACTGCTCCCTGCGGGTTTCCCATCCGCTCCCGCCGTCGCCGGGAGAACCAGCAAGGATCGCGCGGACGCCGACCGGAAGAGCCGATCTTCGCACTCCAAGAAATCACAACGGCGCCTTCAGCGAGCCCGATCTTGCAGCCAAAAAGCAGACCCAGCGCAACATCGGCCGGCTTGGCAGACCCTGACTCTATGCTACCGTGTCCCTAGAGCGGATCAAAAGCCGCCACCGGCTTCGCCGTAACACCTTCGGCGCGGCCAGCACGCAGGGAGGAATACGATGCGTAAGACGCTTGTGGCCGCCGTCGCGGCCTGTAGTCTCATTGCGGCCTCGTCGGTCGCCAATGCCCAGGAAAAACTCAAGATCGGCGTGATGGCGACGCTGTCTGGCGCTCTGACGTCCGGCGGCGAGGACGGCGTTCGCGGCGTCCAGATCGCGGCCAAGGAGCTCGGCAACAAACTCGGCGGGCGCGATTTCGAGCTGATCATCACCGCGACCGACGCCAGCCCGGACTCCGCGCTGCGCGCCGCCCGCAAGCTTGTCGAGCAGGACAAGGTGCAGATCATCATCGGGCCGCTCTCGGGGTCCGAGGGCATCGCGATGCGCGACTACAGCAAGACCGTGCCGAACCTCGTCATGATCAACGGCTCGTCGGGCGCGCTGGAAACCACCTTCGTCAACCCATCGCCGAACTTCTTCCGCTTCAACAGCGACGGCGCGATGTGGATGGCGGGCCTCGGCGACTATGTCTTCAAGGACAAGGGTTACAAGAAGATCTCGGTCATCGCCGAGGACTACTCCTTCCCCTACACGCAGGTCTTCGGCTTCGCGCTCGGCTATTGCCGCGCCGGCGGCCAGATCACGCAGCGCCAGTGGGTGCCGCTCGGCACCAAGGATTTCGGCTCGGTGATCGCCAACATCCCCGACGATGTCGATGCCGTCTTCCTCGGCCTCGGCGGCGGCGACTCGGTCAACTTCCTGAACCAGTACAGCCAGACCGGCGGCAAGGCCAAGTTCATCGGCGGTTCGATCATGGTCGATCAGACCGTGCTGTCGTCGAAGGGCGCGGCCAAGCGCCTGCTGGTCGGCACGCCCTCCTCGGGCGGCGTCGCCGACGCCTGGGACAATCCCAAGTGGAAGGAGTGGGTCAAGCTCTATCAGGAGAGCTTCCCGGCCGACAAGCGCTTCGCCAGCCCCTCGCTCTTCGCGACGAATTACTACAACGCCGTCAAGGCGCTGGCGATCGCGATGGACAAGGTCAAGGGCGACATCGCCGATGGCGGCGCCAAGCTGCGGGCCGAACTCGCCAAGGTCGAACTCGAAGCGCCCAACGGCAAGATCAAGCTCGACGGCAACCGGCAGGCGATCGCCACGACCTTCATCACCGAGGTCGCGGAACTGCCCAATGGCGATCTGACCAACAAGTTCGTCCGCGCGGTTCCCGATGTGACGCAGACGCTCGGGCTCTCGCTCGACGCGTTCAAGGCGGTGGGGCTGCCGTCGCGCACCAACCCGGAATGCAAGCCGTAAACGGCTGCCGAGACCCGGCCGGAACGGCGGCGACCAGTCTCGCCGTTCCGGAACTTCCCGCTACCGGCGGCGGCTTGCCGCCGGCGCCCGGCGGCGACGGATCGAGCCCGCCCCGGAGGCCGGCCAGCCACCGCCGGTCATTCGCAGGTGAGAACGCATGAGTCGCGCAGTCGCGGTTTGCCACGGCCCTTTCGGACGGGTCTCCATCAACGATCTCGACCGCCCGCTGGTGACGCACGCCCATCGCGAGGCGCATCTGATCCTTTTCATCGAGGGTTCGAGAGGGGTCGTCTCCGCCAATGGCGAGACCATCCGGGTCGATCCCTTCATGGCCGTCGCGATCAACCCCTGGGAGGCGCACAGCTTCCGGCCGGAGCGCGCGAGCCCCTCGGGTCTCTACCTCAACCTCTATCTCAAGCCCGAATGGCTGGCCGCGCAGACGATGAGCCCGCCCGGGGCGCTGGTCTTCCCATCGACGGCGCTTGTGGTGACGCGCGAACTGGCCGACTGGCGCGACCAGGTCGTGCAGATGCTGCTGTCGCGCCACAGCGAACTCAATCTTGCGCCGGTGCTGATGGCGCTGGCGCAGGCGGCGAGCGAACCGATCGCGCCTGGCCTCGCCGCCTCGCTTCAGCACCTCTCGCCGCTCGCACCCGATGACGCCCGCGTCGCCCGCGCCTGCAGGCTGATCGACGACAGCCGCCGCGGCGGCGGTCCGATGCGCAGCGTCGCCCGGCAGGCCGGCCTGTCGCGCGCGCATTTCTTCAAGCTGTTTCGAGAGCAGACCGGGCTGACGCCGAGCCTCTACGCCAACACGCTGCGGATCGAGACAGCGCTCGAGCGCGTCGCGCTCACCTCCGACAACGTCACACAGATCGGCGAGGGGCTCGGCTTCTCCTGCCAGAGCGTCTTCACCCGCTTCTTCACCGCGCATATCGGAATGGCGCCGAGCGACTATCGGCGCGCCTTGCGGATCACCGGCGGTGGCAGGCTGGCCCATGTCTGACTTCGTCGCACGCCGCCCGATCTGGTCGCTGGTCATCCTCGTAGCGGCCGCGATCCTGCTCTGGCTCGTCTTCTCGATCTGGTCTCCGGGGATGGAAGCCGCGTTCGGCCGCAAGCGCGTGTTCCTGAGCGCTCTGTTCAACGGCATCACGCTGGGCGCGCTGTATTTCCTGGTCGCGAGCGGCTTCACGCTGATCTTCGGGCTGATGCGCAACGTCAATCTGGCGCATGGCTCGCTGTATCTGTTTGGCGGCTATCTCGGCTACAGCATCGGCGAACTGACCGGCTCCTGGCTTGTGGCGCTGCTCGTCGCCTTCGTCGTCGTCGGCCTCGTCGGCGTGCTGATGCAGGTCTTCCTCTTTCGCTGGATGGAAGGGCAGGACCTGCGCCAGACGCTGGTCACGATCGGCCTGTCGATCATCTTCGCCGACCTGCTGCTGTGGAACTATGGCGGCGACACCTTCCAGGTGACGACGCCCGACTGGCTGTCCGGCCCCGTCACGCTGCCTTTGGCCGTCGCGCTGCGCAGCAATGGCGAGGCGGTGATGATGACCTATCCGCTGGTGCGGATCGCCATCCTCGTCGGGGCGATCGTGCTGGGCGTGCTGATGTGGCTGGCGCTCAACCGCACGCGGGTCGGCATGCTGGTGCGGGCCGGCGTCGACGATCGCGACATGCTGTCGGCGACCGGCGTCAGGGTGCAGCTCGTCTTCGTCATGGTCTTCGCCTTCGGGGCCGGGCTGGCGGGGCTCGCCGGCGTCGTCGGCGGCACCTTCCAGTCGCTGCAGCCGGGCGAGGACACCCGCATCCTGCTGTCTTCGCTCGTCGTGGTCATCGTCGGCGGCATGGGCTCGATTCCCGGCGCCGCCGTCGGCGCGCTGATCGTCGGCCTCGCCGAGCAGTTCGGCTCGGTCTACATGCCGACCTATGCGGTGATGCTGACCTTCGTCATCATGGTGGTGGTGCTCGCGATCCGGCCCGAGGGCCTGGCGGCGAGGCGCTGACGATGGCGATCGCGGACCTCAACCTGGAGCAGCGCGCCCGCCCGAGGGAGAGCCTTGGTGACTGGGTCGGACGCCGGGGGACGGCCTTCTGGATTACGGCCGGGCTGCTTCTGGTGATGCCGGCGATCGCGAGTTCGTTCTGGCTCGTCCAGATCCTCGCCTATGCGATGGTCCTTGGCATGATCGCGCTGAGCCTGATGTTCCTGGCCGGCTATGGCGGCATCGTCAGCCTGATCCAGATGACGGTGGCGGGCTTCGCCGGCTATCTCGTCGCGATCCTCGGCGACAGCGCCATCTCCCAGATCAGCCTGCACTGGCCCTGGTGGATGGCCGCGCCCGTCGCGATCCTGATCGCGACGCTGTTTGGCACGCTCGGCGGCGCGCTCTCGGTCCGCACCGAGGGAATCTACACGATCATGATCACGCTCGCGATCGCCTCGGCGTTCTACTACCTGACGCTGCAGAACTACACGATCTTCAACGGCTTCAGCGGCTTCAACGGCATCCTGCCACCGGTCTTCCTCGGCGTCGACTGGGGCCAGAACCTGCCCTTCTACTATCTGACGCTGGCCTGCGCGACGCTGGCCTATGGCGCCGTCATCTACGTCTCGCGCGCGCCCTTCGGGCTGGCCTTGCAAGGGACGCGCGACAATCCGCGCCGCATGGCGGCGCTGGGCTTTGACGTGGCGGCCCACCGCATCGCGGCCTATGCCTTCGCCTCGCTGATCGCCGCCTGCGCCGGCGTGCTGCTGGTCTGGTACCAGCGTCAGATCTCGCCGGGTACGGCCGGCGTCGGGCCCGTCGTCGACATGCTGATCATCGCCGTGGTCGGGGGCCTGAGCCGTCCCATCGGCCCGTTCATCGGCGCGCTGGTCTATGTGCTGCTGCGGACCTTCTCGCTCGACGTGCTGGAAGGCTTCGGTCTCGATGGCCGGCGCTACCAGTTGCTGATCGGGCTCGGCTTCCTCGTCATCGTGCTGTTCTCACCGGACGGGCTGATCGGCATCTGGCAGCGGCTGCGCGAGCGCTACCGCCGCAGCGGTGACGCGCGCGACACGCAGATGCGCATTGGCGGGCGCGCGCCATGAGCGCGGTCGCCAACGCAATGACCACGACCGTGACACGCGAGCGCCTGACGGCGGCGGGTTCGGCCAATGCGCTGGAACTGCGTGGCGTCTCAAAACTGTTCGGCGCGCTGGCGGCGCTGTCGGACGTGACGCTCTCGGTGAAACCGGGCGAGCGTCGCGCCGTGCTGGGCTCGAACGGAGCCGGCAAGACCACGCTGTTCAACTGCATCACCGGCGATTTCGCGCCGAGCTCCGGCGTGATCCGGTTCTTCGGCGAGGATGTCACCGCGTTTCCGCCGCAGGAGCGGATCCGGCGCGGCCTGCGCCGCACCTACCAGATCTCCTCGCTCTTCGCCGGGCTGTCGGTGATCGACAATGTCTACCTCGCCTGCCGAGGCGTCTCGCGGAACCGCTTCTCGCTGATCAGGCCGCGCCGCGACGATGCGCTGGTCCATGCCGCGCAGATGCTGGTGGAGGCTGTGCATCTCTTACCCGTCAAGGACCGGCTGGTCGGCGAACTCGCCTATGGCCAGCAACGCCAGCTCGAGATCGCGCTGGCGCTCTCGGGCGCGCCGCGCTTCATCCTGTTCGACGAGCCGGCGGCGGGCCTGTCGCCGACGGAGCGGCGCGACCTCGTCCACATCCTGACCTCGCTGCCCAGCCATATCGGCTACATCATCATCGAGCACGACATGGATGTGGCGCTGCGCGTCGTCGAGAGCGTGACGATGATGCATAATGGCCGCATCTTCAAGGAAGGCGCGCCCCAGGAGATCGAGACCGACCCCGAGGTCCAGGAACTCTATCTCGGCGGCGGTCACATTGGAGGCGGTCATGGCTGAACGCCTCAAGGCTCCGCCGGGCGCCGGCATTCCGATCCTGCAGATCGCGGGCCTCAACGTCTTCTATGGACGGTCGCACGCCGTGCAGGGCGTCGATCTCACGCTGCAGAGCGGCGTGCTGTCTGTCGTCGGCCGCAACGGCATGGGCAAGACGACCATGTGCAAGGCGATCATGGGGCTGGTGCCGATCGCGTCGGGCTCGATCCGCTTCTTCGGCGAGGAGCTCGCGGGACGCTCGCCCGCCGAGATCGCCAGGCTCGGCATCGGTTATGTGCCGCAAGGGCGCAGGCTCTGGCGCTCGCTGACCGTCGACGAGCATCTGCGCCTGATGCAGCGGGGCAAGCGCGGGGCCTGGACGCCCGAGCGCATCTACGAGGTCTTCCCGAGACTCGCCGAGCGGCGCAACAATGGCGGCGCGCAGCTTTCGGGCGGCGAGCAGCAGATGCTGGCGATCAGCCGCGCGCTGCTGATGAACCCGCGCCTGCTCGTCATGGACGAGCCGACCGAAGGCCTCGCGCCGGTCATCGTCGCCCATGTCGAGGAGATGCTGGTGCGCCTCGCCGAGCAGGGCGACGTCGCGATCCTCGTCATCGAGCAGAATATCGGCGTCGCGACGGAAATGTCCGACCCCGTCGCCATCATGGTCAATGGTCGGATCAACCGCATCATCGCCTCGGCGACGCTGGCCGGCGACCGCGAATTGCAGCAGCGCCTGCTCGGCGTCGGCCGCCACGGCCATGACGAGACGGACGGCGCGGCGGGCGGCGCGGAAGCTGCGGGACGTGGACCCTTGCCTGCCACCGCCCAGTCTGCAGGCCCGACACGGGTCTACAACGCCAACCCGGTGATTCCGACGCGCTGGTCGCAACCCGTGCCTGCGGCCCGCATCGAGGCGCAGGCGCGCACGATCTCGCGGCCGACGCTGGCGACGCTGGACGGCCGCTCGGTCGGCGACCGGCGCGGCGCGCCCTCGGTCAGCGCCGAGCCCCATGTGATCGTCGTCGGCACGCTCGACACCAAGGGCGACGAATTGCGCTACATCCGCGACCTGATCCGCGCCGAGGGCGTGCGGGCGCGGCTTGTCGATATCTCGACCTCGGGGCGCAGCGCCGGCGGCGACGTGACGCCCCAGGAGATCGCGCTCGCCCATCCGCGCGGTTCGGCCGGAATCGCGTCGGGCGATCGCGGCACGGCGGTCGCGGCGATGACCGAGGCGTTCGAGGCCTGGCTGCCGCGCCAGCAAGGCGTCTTCGGCGTGATCTCGGCCGGCGGCTCCGGCGCGACCGCGATGGTGACGCCGGCGATGCAGGCCCTGGCCGTCGGGCTGCCCAAGCTGATGATCTCGACGATGGCGTCGGGCGATGTGCGCGCCTATGTCGGGGCCGCCGACATCACGATGATGCATTCCGTCACCGACGTTCAGGGCCTCAACCGCGTCTCGCGGCTGGTGCTGGGGAACGGCGCGCGCGCCATCGCCGCCATGGCCAGGGCGCGGATCGCCGAGCTCGCAAAGCCAGCGCCGGCGCGGGGCGGCGAGGTCGAGAAGCCGCTCGTCGGACTGACCATGTTCGGCGTCACCACCCCTTGCGTCCAGCAGGTCGCAAAACTGCTGGAAGCCGAATGGGAGCCGCTGGTCTTCCACGCCACCGGAACGGGCGGCCGCGCCATGGAAAAGCTGGTCGAGTCAGGGCTTGTGGGCGCCGTCATCGATGTCTCGACCACCGAGATCTGCGACATGATGATGGGCGGCCTGCTGCCGGCCACCGAAGACCGCTTCGGCGCGATCATCCGCACGCGCATCCCCTATGTCGGCTCGGTCGGCGCGCTCGACATGGTCAATTTCTTTGCGCCCGAGACGGTGCCGGAGCGGTATCGCGGCCGCAAGCTCTATCCGCACAATCCGCAGATCACGCTGATGCGCACGACCGCCGAGGAAAACGCCCGGATGGGGCGCTGGATCGGCGAGCGGTTGAACGAGATGGAGGGGCCGGTGCGCTTCCTCATCCCCGAGCTTGGCGTCTCGGCGCTGGACGCTCCCGGCCAGCCCTTCCACGATCCAGCCGCCGATGCGGCGCTGTTCCAGGCGCTGGAACAGACGGTGCGCGCGACGCAGACAAGGCAACTCATCCGCCTGCCGCACCACATCAACGACCCGGCGTTCGCGGCAGCCCTCGTGCAGCATTTCCGCGCGCAGCATGCCGGGCGGCGGCGCGAACGGGCAGGAGGGCGGGCATGACCGCGTTCGACAAGAAGGCCCTGCTGAAGCGCTTGCGCGCCATGGTCGCGAAGGGCGAGCCGATCGTAGGCGGCGGAGCCGGAACCGGCCTGTCGGCGAAGTGCGAGGAGCTAGGGGGCATCGACCTCATCGTCATCTACAATTCGGGGCGCTACCGCATGGCCGGACGCGGCTCGCTGTCGGGGATGATGCCTTATGGCGACGCCAACGCCATCGTCATGGAGATGGCGGCCGAGGTTCTCCCCGTGGTCAAGACCACACCGGTCCTCGCCGGCATCTGCGGCACCGATCCGTTCCGGTGCATGGACGTCTTTCTCGACGAGGTGAAGCGCATCGGCTTTTCCGGCGTGCAGAATTTCCCGACCGTCGGGCTCATCGACGGCGTCTTCCGCAAGAATCTCGAAGAGACCGGCATGGGCTACGGCCTCGAGGTCGAGATGATCGCGCTCGCCAACGCCAAGGGCCTGCTGACGACGCCTTACGTCTTCTGCGAGGCCGATGCGCGGGCCATGGCCAAGGCAGGCGCCGACATCATCGTCTGCCATCTCGGCCTCACGACGGGCGGCGCGATCGGCGCGGCGACGGCGCTCAAGCTCGCCGACTGCCCGGCGCTGGTCGATGCCTGGGCGGCTGCTGCGCTGTCGGTCAAGAAGGACGCGCTGATCCTCGTGCATGGCGGCCCGGTCGCCGAGCCCGCCGACGCCGACTTCATCATGAAGAACACGAAACACTGCCATGGCTTCTACGGCGCGTCCTCGATGGAGCGCCTGCCGGTGGAGACCGCGATCCGCGACCAGACGCGCGCCTTCAAGCGCATCGGGCGCGGCAAAGAGACGACAAAACCGGCGCGCAAAGCCGGCAAAGCGAAATGACCCGGGACATGGGTGGGAGGATGATGACATGACGGGCCAACTGATCGGATCGCTGATCCTCTGGCTGATCGTGGCGGTGATCGTCATCGCCATCGTCGTCTATCTGGTGAACTGGCTCTATCGGCGCTCCTCGAAGGAGGTCTCCTTCGTCCGCACCGGCCTGTTCGGCGAGAAGGTGGTGATCAATGGCGGCGCCTTCGTGCTGCCGATCATCCACGACGTCACTCCCGTCAACATGAACGTGCTCCAGCTCGCGGTGACGCGAGCCGGCAACGACGCGCTGATCACCCGCGACCGGATGCGGGTCGATATCGACGCGGAGTTCTATGTCCGGGTGAAGCCCGAGCGCGATTCCGTCTCGGTCGCCGCCGCGACGTTGGGCCGGCGCACGCTGCAGCCCGACCAGCTCCATGCGCTCCTGTCCGGCAAGTTCATCTCGGCGCTGCGCACCGTCGCCTCCGAAATGACGATGGAGGACATGCACGAGCAGCGCGGGGCTTACGTCCAGCGCGTCAAGGACGCCGCCGCCGAGGCGCTAGACCAGAATGGCCTGCTGCTGGAATCGGTCGCGCTGACCGATCTCGACCAGACCGACCTGCAATATTTCAACCCCTCGAACCGCTTCGATGCGGCGGGCCTGACGCGGATCATCGAGGAGATCGAGGACAAGCGGAAGCTGCGCAACGACATCGAGCAGGATTCGATGATCCGCATCCGCACCCGCAATCTCGAGGCCGAGCGCCAGGCGCTCGACATCGAGCTCGACAGCGAATCGGCGCGGCTCGATCAGCAGCGCGAGATCGAGATCAAGCGCGCCGTGCAGCGCGCCGAGGTGGCGCGCGAGCGGGCGGCGCGGGATACCGAGGCCGAGCAGGCGCAGATCCTCTCCCGCGAGGAGATCGAGAAGTCGCGCATCGCCAATGAGCGCTCGATCAGCGAGGCGCGCATCGCGTCCGACCGCGACATCCGCCAGCAGGAGATCGCGCGCACGCAGGCCGTGGAGGAGGCCGAGATCACCTCCCGCGAGCTGATCGAGAAGTCGCGCATCGCCAATGATCACTCGATCAACATCGCGCGCATCGCCTCGGAGCGCGACATCCGGCAAAAGGAGATCGAGCGCACGACGGTTCTGGAAGGCGCCGAGATCGCGGCGCGTGAATCCACCGAGACGGCGCGCATCCTGCAGGAGAGCGCGATCAGCTCCGCGCGCATCGCCAGCGAGCAGGAGGTGCGCAACCGCGAGATCGAACGCACCCGGGTGCTGGAGCAAGAGGACATCGCGGCGCGCGAGGCGGTCGATACCGCCCGCATCGCGCAGGACGAGCGCGTGCGCGCACTCGGCATCGCCCGCAACCGCGCCCTCGACGAGGCCGAGATCGCAGCCCGTGAGGCCGTCGAAAAGGCCCGCATCGCGCAGGACGACGTGATCACCGCCGACCGCATCGCGCTGGAGCAGCGCAAGAGTCTGCTGGAGATCAAGCGCACCGAAACGGTCGAAGCCGCCGGGATCTCGTCCCGCGAGAAGGTCGAAAAGGCGCGCATCAGCCAGGAGCGCATCGTCGCTGGCGAGCGCATCGCAGCCGAACTCTCGACGCGGGGGCTGGAGATCAGCCGTGAGGCCGATCTCGACGCAGCTGAGCTGAAGCGCCGCGACACGGTCGAGCGGCGGCGCATCGCCACCGAACTCGGGCTCGACGAGGAGCGCATCGACGCGGCGAAATCGCGCGAAATGCTGCAGATCGCCCAGAAGAAGGCCGTCGAGGTGGCGGAAGAGGACCGCGCCATCGTGCTCGCCGCCAAGAAGGTCGAGCGCACCGACGCCGACACCACGCTGCGGCAGGCCGAGATCACGGCCCGCCAGCAGGTCGAGACCACCGACATCGCGCGCGAACAGGCGCTGGAGGCGACCCGCATCGAGCGTCGCCGCGCGCTTGAACAGCTCGAGATCGCGCGCACCCAGGCTCTGCAGGAGGCGCAGATCGCCTCCAACGAAGAGGTCGAGCGGGCCCGCATCTCGTCGGATCGCGGGCTCGACGAGGCGCGCGTCGGACGTCAGCGCGAACTGCGCAAGCTGGAGATCGCTCGCGAGCGCGATGTCGAGACAGCCGCCATGGACAAGGCGATCGCGCTCTACACCAAGTCGCTTGAGGAATCGGCAGCGCAGGCCAGCGCCGAGGTCGCCCGCGCCAAGGCGGTCGAGGCCGAGGAGCAGGTCAAGACGGTGCGCGAGAGCGAGGGCGCGAGACGCCGCAAGACCGTCGAGGTGCTGCTCGCGCAAAAGTCGGCCGAAGAATCGAACATCGCAGCCGAGGCCGACAAGATCCGCCGCGCGGTCGACGCCGAGGCGCAGAAGCTGCTCTACGAGGCCGAGAACGTGCTCAGCGACGGCGCACGCTACGGGCTCTTCCGCCGCCGGCTGCTCGACAAGATCGAGGGCATCGTGCGCGAGAGCGTCAAGCCGATGGAGAAGATCGACAGCATCCGCATCCTTCATGTCGATGGACTTGCCGGAGTCGGCGGGAGCGGCGGCGCAGGCGGCGCTGCGCGCTCGCCCACCGACGAGGTCATCGAATCCGCCCTGCGCTACCGCGTGCAGGCGCCGATGATCGACCAGGTGCTGAAGGAGATCGGCATCGAGGGCGGCAACCTCGCCAAGATGGGCGGGCTGATGCGCGAGGCCTCCGACCTGCAGCGCGTCGCCAAGGAGGCGCAGCCAGCCAAGCCCAAGGAACCCGGCGAGGGCAAAACGCCCGATGCCGGCCCCGGCAAGACATCCTGAGGCGAAGCGACCATGCCCCGCGTCTACGTCTCCAGCGTCATCGCCGCCCCCGCCGCCAAGGTCTGGGCCCGCGTGCGCGACTTCAATGGCCTGCCGAACTGGCATCCGCGCATCGCCGAAAGCCGGATCGAGAACGGCGAGCCGGCCGACAAGGTCGGCTGCATCCGCGCCTTCTCGCTCCGCAGCGGCGACAGGCTGCGCGAGCAGCTTCTCGGCCTCTCCGACTACGACATGTTCTGCACCTACTCGATCCTGGATTCGCCCATGCCGCTGACGAACTACGTCGCGACGCTGCGGCTGACGCCGATCACCGACCAGGAACGGACCTTCATCGAATGGTCGGCCGATTTCGACTGCGCGCCGGAGCGCGAGGCGGAGCTGATCGAGGGCATCGGCACCAATGTCTTCCAGGGTGGCTTCGACGCGCTCAAGCGCGCATTCGGAGGATGAGGCCATGCCTCACGTCGTCCGCAGCACGATCATCGACGCGCCGGTCGACCTGCTCTGGTCGGTGCTGCGCGATTTCAACGGCCATGACCGCTGGCACCCGATCGTGGCGCGCAGCGAAATCGAGCGCGGACATCCCTCCGACAGGATCGGCTGCGTGCGCCGCTTCTGGCTGCAGGACGGCAGCGAGCTACGCGAGCAACTCCTCACGCTCTCGGACCTCGAAATGACCTTCAGCTACTGCCTGCTCGATACGCCGATCCCGCTGTTCAACTACGTCGCCCATGTCCGGCTGCTGCCGGTGACCGATGGCAACCGCGCCTTCTGGCACTGGGAGAGCCGCTTCACCACGCCGCGCGGCCGCGAGGACGAGCTCGCCCGCATCGTCGGCGACGAGGTCTACACCAACGGCATCGAGGCGGTGCGCCGCCTGCCCGAACTGGCGAGGGAGGCGGTCTGACATGCTCGATGTGAGAAACTGCGCGACCCTTGCAGAGGCGGCCGGGATCGTCTCCGGCGATAGGCAGGCCGTGCTGATCGGCGGCGGCACGCTGGTGATGCGCGACGTCAACGAGGGCCGCCTGACGGAAGGCACGCTGCTGCGCGTCACCGATCCGGCGTTCCGGCGGATCGAGGCCGGCGGAGGACGCATCGAACTCGGCGCCGGCGTGACCATGGGCATGGTCCTGGCGAACCGCGAACTCGCCTTCCTTCATGCGGCCGCGCGCGCCATCGGCGGCCCCGCGGTGCGGAATATGGCCAGCGTCGGCGGCAACCTGTTCGCAGCCTCGCCCTATGGCGACTTCACCGTCGCGCTGCTCGCGCTCGATGCGCAGGTGGTGGTGCAGGCCGGCTTCGGCTCCGGGCGGGCCGTGCCGCTGGAGGAGTTCCTTGCCGCGCGCGAGCGCTCGGGTGCGGCGCTGGTGACGGCGGTGCAGTTCTCAAGGCCGCCGAACCCCAGCGAGTTCCATTTCCGCAAGATCAGCCGCGTCAGGCCCAAGGGCATCTCGGTACTCTCTATCGCGGCGCATCTGCCGCAGTCCGGCGGCCGCTTGGCGCAGGTTCGAATCGCCTATGGCGCGATGGCTCCGACGCCGATCCGCGCGCGCGGCGTCGAGCGCGCGCTCGAAGGCAAGAGCCTCGACGCCGGCGCGATCCAGGCGGCGAAGCAGGCCGCGCTCGAAGGCTGCCGCCCGGCCACGGATGCGATCGCCAGCGAGTGGTATCGCCGCGAGGTGCTGCCCGTCCATCTCGGCCGGCTGCTTGCCGGCGACAGTCGCTGAGGAGGGCGCGATGGCAAAGATTCCCGTTCAGTTCCGCCTCAACGGCTCGGACCGCGCCGCTTTCGTCGATGCGCCCGAGACGCTGCTCAACACGCTGCGGCGCGGTCTCGGCGATTTTGCGCCGAAATATGGCTGCGGCCAGGGCGCATGCGGCGTCTGCACCGTGTTGATCGACGGCGAGCCGCACCTCTCATGCCTCACGCTGTCCGTCGCCTGCGAGGGCAAGCGCATCGAGACGGCATCCGGCATGGCGGACGGTCCGGACCTGCATCCCTTGCAGGCGCAGTTCATGGAGCATTTCGCGGCGCAGTGCGGCTTCTGCACGCCGGGCATGCTGACGGTCGCGCGCGCCTTGCTCGAGAAGAACCCCAACCCAAGCCGCGACGAGGCAATCGAGGCGATCAGCGGCAATATCTGCCGCTGCACCGGCTACGAGCCGATCGTCGCGGCGATCCTGGCGGCGGCCGGTTCGCCAGGCCTGCGCCGCACCGAGGGAGGCCGTCATGCTTGAGATGCGCAAGGACATCTTCGCCGACGAGCGCGACGACAATCTCAACGTCGTCGGCAAGGGCCTCCAGCGTCAGGACATGCCCGGCCACGTCACCGGGTTGACGCGCTTCTTCGACGACCACGCCTTCGATGGCATGCTGCACCTGAAAGTGGTGCGCAGCCCCCATGCCAGCGCCCGCATCCGTTCGATCGACGTCGCGGCGGCCGCGCGCGCGCCCGGCGTCAGGCGCGTGCTGCGCGCCGCCGATGTCCCCGTCAACAAGAACACGCTGCTGAGCCTGATCAACTTCGGCAAGGACGACGAGCCATCGCTGGCAGTCGACACGGTGCATTACAAGGGCGAGCCGGTCGTCGCGATCATTGCCGACAGCGAAGCGCAGGCGCTGGCTGCGAAAAAACTCGTCCGCATCGAATACGAGCCGATGCCGGCTGTGTTCGACGTCGAGGAGGCGCTGAAACCCGGCGCGCCGGTGGTCAACGAGACATATCCGAACAACTACTTCGAATATCACGAGCGCTTCGACCACCAGAAGCTGCGCTTCGGCGATGTCGAGCGGGCCTTCGCCTCCGCCGACATGGTGCTCGAGCACCGCTACCAGATGTCGCCGATCGAGCATGCGCCGACCGAGACCAACGGCTCGATCGCGGCGCCCGAGCAGAACGGCCGGTTCGTCGTGCATTCCTGCGCGCAAGGGCTGTTCTTCGCGCTGGGCACGGCGGCGAAGATCGTCGCGCTCGAATCCAACCGCCTGCATTTCATCGGGGGGACGGTCGGCGGCGGTTTCGGTGGCAAGGTCGATTCCCTGACCGAGCCGCTCGCCGTGCTCGGCGCGATGGTGACGGGCAAGCCCGTGCGCTTCGTGCTCGATCGTGAGGAGGAGATGCTCTACGGCTCGCCGCGCGGGGCCGAGCGCATCTACATCAAGGACGGGCTGATGCGGGACGGGCGGATCGTCGCCCGTCAGATCCGCAGCTATTTCGACGCCGGCGCCTATACGCGGCTCTCCAGCTACGCCGCGATCAAATGCACGGCGCATTTGCCGGGCCCGTACTGGATCCCCAACGTCTCCTCCGACGTCCATGTCGCCTACACCAATCGCTGCCCCTCGACCGCCATGCGCGGTTTCGGCATCACGGCGGTGGATTTCGCGCTGGAGGTCCAGATGGACCGCCTCGCCGAGGCGGCCTCGATGGACCCGATGGAGTTCCGCCTCCTCAACGCCTATCGCGACGGGGACATGAAGCCGCATCGCCGCGCAGCCTCGAACACGGCGCTGATCGAATGCGTCCAGGTCGCGGCCGAAAAGGCCAACTGGCCGATCTCGGACCAGGGCAAGCGGCAATCCTCGCTGAGCGGAGGCGGCGTCGGCGAGCGCTCCCAGATCCCGGCCACCGTGCTCGACGCCCGCGGCCAGATCGGCAAGCCCGACACGCGCAGTTCGGGCCCGACGCAGACCTTGCCGGCGGGGACCTCCCGCATCGCGCTCAGCAAAAAGCCGGTGATGGAGGGCGCGCGCGACGGCCGCGCCGCGCCGGCACAGGTGCCGCGTTACGAGGCCGCGCGGCCAGCCGCGCCGCAACCACCCTATCAGCCCGCACCGTCGCCCTACCAGCCGGTGACCGGTCAGCAGCCGCCGCCCTATCAGCCGCCGCCCGCTCCGCCCGCGCCAGCGCCCGCCGCTCCGGCGCAGACGCAGCATGGCGCGGTCCGCTTCTCATCCGTCTTCGGCAGGAGGCGCTGACATGGCCCGTCACGAAGGGCGAGGCATGGCGTCCGTCAACTATCCGATCGGGATGAATCTCGGCGGCGATCCGAGCCAGGCGCTGATCCATTCCAATCCCGACGGCAAGTTCACCGTCGCGCTCTCGGCGATCGATCTCGGCCAGGGCATGAAGCAGGTCTCTCGCCAGATCGCGGCCGAAACGCTCGGCGTGCCGATCGAGGACGTCCATGTCGACACCGCCGACAGCGACACCGGCCCCCACGACATGGGCTCGTTTGCCTCGCGCGGCACGCACCGCATGGGCAACGCCATCATCGTCGCGGCGCGCGAGGCGCGCGGCGTGCTGCTGGAGGCCGCCGCCGAGGAGCTCGAGGTCGATGCCGGCGACCTCGTCACCGACGGTCGCGGCAACATCCATGTCAGGGGCGCGCCGTCGCGCTCGATCACGGTCAAGGCGACCGCGCAGGCGGCCCAGTTCAAGCAGGGCAAGACGATCGCCGGGCGCGGCATCTTCCTCATCCCGCTCTCGGCCGTCGACGCCGAGACCGGCGAGATGAACCCCAACACCGCCTTCGCCCATGCCTGCCTCGTCGCCGACGTCGCCGTCGACGACGAGACGGGCGAGGTCGAGGTGCTGCGCATGACCAGCGCCTATGAGCTCGGCCGGGTGATCAATCCCCGGATGGTCGAGCAGCAGCTTGTGGGCGGGGCCTGGATGGGCATGAGCCACGCGCTCTACGAGACGCCGGAGCCCTATTATCCCAACCCCGATCACGGCCCGCGCGACTTCAACGAGTATCTGATGCCGGGACCGGGCCAGATTACGCCCTACCATGTCACCGTGCTGGAGCGGCCGGCGCCGGACGGCCCCTATGGCGGCAAGGGGCCAGGCGAGATGTGCGCCAACCCGGTGCTGCCGGCCATCGCCAACGCCGTCTACAACGCGGTCGGCGTGCGTGTGGACGAGCTGCCGATCACGCCGGAAAAGATCCTGCGCGGCCTCCAGGCCAATGGCGGCGTCAAGCCCGGCCCGCGCCGCGGCGGCCCTGTGAACTGGCGGTGACGGCATGGCCTTGCGCACCACCGTTGCCGGCATATCGAGCCCAGAGGACCTCGCCCAGGCCCTGACGGGAGCGATGTATCTCGCCGATGACGGCATCGCGACCGCCGGCTATCTCGCGCTGGCGCTGGGCAAGCCGCTGCTGCTGGAGGGGGCGCCGGGTGTCGGCAAGACGGAAGCGGCAAAAGCCATCGCCGGCATTCTCGGGCGCCAGCTCATCCGCCTGCAATGCTTCGAGGGCATCGACGCCTCGGGCGCGCTCTACGAATGGAACTATCCGCGCCAGATGCTCGCCATCCGGCAGGCGCGCGAGGGCGAGACGCTCGACATCTACCGCGACGACTTCCTGATCGAGCGGCCGATGCTCAGCGTCCTGCGCCGACCGGAATCGACCGTGCTGCTGATCGACGAGATCGACCGTTCCGACCATGAATTCGAGGCGTTCCTGCTCGAATTTCTCTCCGATTTCTCGATCTCGATCCCCGAGCGCGGCACGCTGCGCGCGGCCGAGCGCCCTGTCGTGGTGCTGACCTCGAACCGGACGCGCGAGTTGCACGAGGCGCTGCGCCGCCGCTGCGTCTACCACTACATCGCCTATCCCGAGCCCGAGCGCGAGGCGCAGATCATCATGCTGCGCTCGTCCGCAGTCGCGGAAGGCACGGCGCGCGCGGTCGTCCATGCCATCGGGCTTTTGCGGCAGGAGCCGTTGGCGAAGCCGCCGGGCGTCGCCGAGGCCGTCGACTGGGCCGAGGCCGCGACCGCTTTGGCGCAGGCCGGCGCGTCCTGGCCCGAGGCCTTCCGCCGCTCGCTCGGCACGGCGATCAAGGACGAGGAGGACTTCGCCCACCTGCGCCCGCGCCTGCCGCTGATCATTCCGGGGCTGGCGGCATGAGCGAGTGTCTTGGCGCATCGCTTTCTTCTCCCTCCCCCCGCTTGCGGTGGGGAGGG